>JACCDP010052585.1_pt1 | contig 13060 bp, 16 predicted proteins | sample 7445841 | NCBI WGS metagenome assembly JACCDP01 (sample SAMN15323441, study PRJNA562643) | freshwater metagenome | isolation source: river surface water | place: USA:Blue River Watershed | collected 2017-08-17
AGAGAACAAAACCTAAGGCCAGAGCGCCAGCAACCAAACCTAGCAAGGCGCCAGTGTAGTAAAACGGTCTAGCAACATAGACATCGGTCGCGCCTAATAGTCGCGACACATTAATCTCTTCAGCGTGGGTGACTAACTGCAGTCGTATGGTGTTGAACACTACGGCGACCACCACACAGCACAACGTGGCAGCGATTAACCAAAACAGACTGCTTGCCAGATTGAATACTGCCGCCAAACGTTTTAACCAGAGCGTATCAAGCTGTACAGTTTGCACACCATCGATTTTTTCAAGTGCAGCTGCTAAGTCTTGTACTTGTTTGACACGACCTTCAATAGCGCTATCGGTCAGTTTTACAACATAAGCATCGGGTAAAGGATTAGAGCCTAAGGTGCTGACTACATCACTAAGATCAGCTTGTTTATTTAAATTCTCTAAGGCAGATTCGCGAGGAATAAATTTCAGTGATGCCGAAACCTGATGCTGATTCGTTAAACGCTTGAATTCAGATGCTAAAGATTCCGCTTTATCACGCGGTAAATCCATTGTGAGATAAATACTAATTTCAGGATCAACTGATACTTGACCAGATAGAGGCTGTAAATCCTGTAAAACGATCATTCCCGTCATGGGCAGCGCTAATGCTAAGGCAACGACGACAGCATTAAAAATAAAACTCAGTAGCTCCATTTTAATTTTGAATGAAGCATCAAACAAAGCCCGATAGTGTGCAGATAACCATTTCATAATCCCACCTCGTTACCAGGCATACGCACTGCCGTAATACGGCCATGTTCAAGTACAAAAATTTTACTAGCACGTTCTAGCAAACGTTCATCATGGGTAGAGATGACGCAAGTGACGCCAGCATCATTAAATGCTTGCAGCATATCCAACACTAAACGTGCGCTGTCTCTGTCTAAATTAGCAGTAGGTTCATCCGCCAAAATAATACGTGGCTTATGCACAATCGCGCGCGCAATAGAAACACGTTGTTGCTCTCCACCGGAGAGTGAATAAGGCAGCACATCCGCTTTGTTTGCTAAGCCTACTTTAGTTAACGCAACGCGCGCACGTTGTTCTGCTTCTTCACGTGAAGCGCCTACCACCATCAGTGGCAACATGACATTTGCTAAGACAGGCCTGTCATTTAATAAACTATTTTGTTGCAGTATGAGTCCGAGCTTACGGCGTAAATAAGGCAGGGCAGCGCGATGTAACTGCTTCATGTCTTGCCCTATGATTTGCAGCACACCTGCGCTAGGCATCTCTATACCAGCCATGAGCTTTAATAAGGTAGATTTACCAGCACCAGAAGGGCCCATTAAAAAAACTAATTCACCTTCTTCAATAGCTAATGAAACATGCGAAATTGCCCTGATCTCTCCAGGGTAAATTTGCGATACATCGGAAAATAAAATAATAGACATAGCGTTTCGCTTTAACCTAATAAAGCATCGACAAATTCTTCTGCAACAAAAGGCTGCAAATCATGAATAGCTTCGCCTATGCCTATGAAATAAACAGGTATAGGTCTTTGCGCAACGATAGCCGCTAGCACACCACCTTTTGCAGTGCCGTCTAACTTAGTGACAACCAAGCCTGTTAAGCCTAAAGCTTCATCAAAGGCTTTAACTTGAGTCAATGCATTTTGTCCGGTGTTGCCATCAATGACGAGCAGAGTTTCATGCGGTGCACCAGGACAGCCTTTGCCGATGACGCGTTGTATCTTTTTTAATTCATCCATTAAATGCAGTTGAGTAGGTAAGCGACCTGCAGTATCAATAATTACCACATCAACACCGCGAGCAATACCAGCTTGTACTGCATCAAAAGCAACCGCAGCAGGATCACCTGAGGCTTGTGAAATCACAGCGACATGATTGCGTTCGCCCCATTCCACCAATTGTTCGCGTGCTGCAGCACGAAAAGTATCTCCAGCTGCTAACAAAACTTTTAGGCCATGTTGTTGCAAGTGTAAAGTGAGTTTACCTATGGTAGTGGTTTTGCCTGCACCATTGACGCCAGCAATCATGATCACCAAAGGCTGGGTCTGACCTATTTGGAACGGCTTTTGCAATGGCAGTAAAAGCTCCAGCATGAGTTCATGTAGCGCTGTTTTGACTTGTGGAGCTTCAGTGAGATGGTCTGCTTTGACTTTCTTACGTAGTTTATCCATCAATGTTTTGGTGGCATGCACACCTGCATCTGCCATTAATAAAGCGGATTCAAGTTCCTCATATAAGGCGTCATCAATCTTCGCGCCAGTAAATAACGTGCTGATTCCCGATGAGGTCCGTGCCAGACCAGATCGCAGATTCTGCAGCCAAGTTTTCGGTTGGTCAGCGGAAGACGGTTTATTCGAATCCGATGACTTTTTAGCTAGAAATGAAAACATCGGGTTGATTTATATGAGGTGAAAAGCAGAGATAAAAACAAGCAGATACAATCAACGCTTCCTTACATTTAGACCGCCCTATTTTAGCAGAGCAGAGATAATGAAATTTTGGATTAAAAATATAGCGTTAATTAGTGTTTGTCTCACCACCAGTCTGGGATTATGCACTGCGCAAGCATTAGCCGGCAGTCAAGCGCAAGAATATAGGCTGGCGAATGGTTTGCGTATCATTGTGCAAGAAGATAAGCGCGCTCCCACAGTTGCGCACATGATTTGGTATCGCATAGGTTCTATGGACGAGCTGAGTGGGACAACAGGCGTCGCGCATGTGCTCGAGCACATGATGTTCAAAGGCACAAAAAAATTAAAACCAGGTGACTTTAGTGCGAAGGTAGCGGCATTAGGTGGACGCGATAATGCTTTCACGAGTAAAGACTACACAGCTTATTTTCAGCAAATTGAAAAATCACGGTTAGAAGATGTGATGGCACTAGAAGCCGACCGCATGCAAAACTTAACTATGGATAAAGCTGAATTTGCCAAAGAGATAAATGTGGTGATGGAAGAGCGTCGTTTACGGACTGACGATCAACCTATTTCTAAAGTTTTTGAAGCATTGTATGCAACAGCATTCGTAGCGCATCCTTATCGCAATCCTATCGTGGGTTGGATGGATGATTTAAAAAATATGACAGCTGCTGATGCATTAGCTTGGTATGAGCGCTGGTATGCGCCGAATAATGCGACGATGATTGTGACAGGCGATGTCGATGCAAAGCGTGTATTTGCCTTAGCTGAAAAATATTTTGGCAAGGTACCTGTTAAAACATTACCGAAAACCAAACCGCAAAATGAACCGCAACAAACCGGTATACGTCGTGTGGTAGTACAAGCGCCAGCGGAAAATCCTTATCTTGTACTTGCATACAAAGCACCTACATTGCGCGATGTAGAAAAAGATGATGATGCACATGCGCTCGATGTGTTATCAGCTGTGCTAGATGGTTATGACAATGCCCGTTTACCTGCAAAATTAGTCCGTACCGATAGAGTTGCGACATCGGCAGGATCGAGCTACGACAATACCTCACGTGGCCCTAGTTTGTTTATGTTGATGGGTGTGCCGGCACAAGGTACAACAACAGAACAACTCGAGCAGCGTTTGCGTGATGAAGTCACACGTATCGCGAAAGAGGGAGTATCAGCGTCAGAATTAAATCGTGTGAAGCGACAGTTAATTGCTAGCCAAGTCTATAAACGCGATTCTATTTTCGGTCAGGCTATGGAAATAGGTGGCATGGAGATGGCTGGTATTTCTTATAAACAGACAGATCGCATCATAGAAAAATTAGCTGCTGTGACGCCCGAACAAGTTCAAGCGGTCGCTAAAAAATATTTTACTGATGATCAACTGACCGTTGCATCACTCGTGCCCTTGCCAGTTGATGCAAGTCAGAAAAAAGCGCCTAGCCCAGCTGGCTTACGTCATTAATTCAGCGCACATCTATTTATAACAAGGATTAATCGTCATGTTTAAAAAAACATTGATCATGTTTGTGCTTTTAGCAGCTGCCCAAGCGCAAGCTGCATTGAATATTCAGCACTGGACATTAGAAAATGGTGCACGTGTTTACTTTGTAGAGAACCACAGTATTCCTATGCTAGATGTAAGCGTGGAATTTGATGCGGGTGCAAGACGTGATCCTAAAGGTAAAACAGGTGTAGCAGCGCTTACAAACAGCATGTTGGGAAGAGGTATACGAGCTGCTAAGTTACCGAGTGGTGCTGATGAGCCGGCACTAACGGAAGCACAAATTTCTGATGCATTTGCTGATATTGCTGCGCAACGTGGTGGTGGACCGGGAATAGATCGTAGTGGTTTAACAGTACGCTCACTTTCATCAGCAATAGAAAGACAACAAGCTATTTTATTGTTAGCGCGTTTATTAGCCCATCCAAGCATGCCGGAAGATTTTCTTGCGCGTGATAAAGCGCGCACAATTTCGAGTATTAAAGAAGCGGAAACCAAACCTGAATCGATCGCAGATAAAGCATTTTGGCGTTTAGCTTATGGCGAGCATCCTTACGCGAATGAAGCGACGGTAGATAGCGTGACAGCGATCACACGCGAAGATTTACTGCAATTTCATGCTGCGCACTATGTAGCGAATCGAGCTGTCATAGCTATGATCGGTGATATCAATCGCGAGCAAGCAGATGAGATAGCACGTCAACTGACTGCACGTTTGCCACAAGGCGTTCCTTTGGCAGCGATTACACCAGTTGTAGCGCCAAAAGCAGCGGAGCAGCGCATTCCGCATCCGGCATCACAAGCCCATATATTGATAGGTATGCCTGCATTACAGCGTGGTGATGCTGATGTCTTTGCACTCACTGTAGGTAATTACATTTTAGGTGGTGGTGGTTTTGTTTCACGACTTACGAAAGAGGTCAGAGAAAAACGTGGTTTAGCTTACAGCGTGTATAGCTATTTCAATGCAATGGAGCAGCCTGGTCCTTATCAAGCTGGTTTACAAACACGCAAAGATCAAGCGGATGAAGCATTAAAAGTAGTTCGTGAACAAATTACTGCCTACTTGCAAACTGGCCCAACCGAAGCAGAATTTAAAGCTGCAAAAGATAATTTGATTGGTGGTTTTGCATTACGTATCGATAACAATCGCAAAATATTAGACAACATTGCTGTGATTGGTTATTACCAAATGCCACTCGATTATTTAGATACGTGGACAGCGCAAGTCGCTAAATTAACGCTAGCGGATATACGATCAGCATTTAATCGCAAGCTTGCGATGGATAAAATGGTGACGGTGGTCGTAGGTGGAGCAAGTAATTAATTTGGTTTTGCATGCAAATGAAAATCCGCTCTAAGCAGTTACCACGACAAGTACGCATCATAGGCGGGGACTGGAAACGCACTCCATTACCAATACCTGAAATAGTAGGCCTGCGTCCCACACCAGATCGCGTGCGTGAAACCGTATTCAATTGGTTGGAGCACTTAAAGTCAGCAAATTGGTCGCAGTTGTCTTGTTTAGATTTATTCGCTGGATCTGGTGCATTAGGTTTTGAAGCGATGAGTCGCGGTGCGTCTCGTGCTGTGTTGGTGGAATCGCATCCGGCAGCGATTGCTCAACTAAGAGCCAATCAGTTGAAACTTAAAGCAACGCAGATGACCATCTTGGCGGGTGATGCGCACAACTTGCTTGCGAAAATGCAGGATCAGTTTGATCTGATTTTTTTAGACCCGCCTTATCAATTGAATATCTTGCCTAGCATGCTAGCCCTGAGTAAGGCGCGCTTGGCAGTCGGTGGCTTAGTCTATGCCGAGCATGCACAAGCCATATCGCACGAGACTTTTCCTGATGGGCTCTTGGGTTGGGAGATCATACGATCCGGCAAGGCTGGCGCGGTGCATTATGCTTTGTTGTCAGTAGCAAATCTGCCCTAAATTTAGTGCATAATTCCCGTCCGTAGAGAGTGCACCGAATCAGTCGTGTGCTCTGAAAATTATGAGGGCACCGCATGTTGACAGCTGTTTATCCCGGAACATTTGATCCTCTCACCCGCGGCCATGAAGACTTAGTAAGAAGAGCTTCTGGTTTGTTTGATAAATTGGTGGTGGGTGTGGCAGACAGCAAAGCCAAGAGCCCCTTTTTCTCACTGGCTGAGCGCATGGAAATTGCGCATGAAGTACTAGGTCATTATCCGAATGTGCATGTAGAGAGTTTTTCAGGTTTATTAAAAGACTTTGTACGACGCCATGATGCACGAGTGATTGTGCGTGGATTACGTGCGGTATCGGATTTTGAATATGAATTTCAAATGGCAGGAATGAATCGTTATTTATTGCCTGATGTAGAGACTTTGTTTTTAACGCCTTCCGATCAATATCAATTCATCTCTGGAACCATAGTGCGTGAGATTGCAATTTTAGGCGGTGATGTCTCTAAGTTTGTATTTCCATCCGTAGAGAAATGGCTGTTACAAAAAATTAAAGCAAAAGAATAATTAGGTTTGCAATCGTGGCTTTAAAAATCACACAAGACTGCATCAATTGCGATGTGTGCGAACCCGAATGTCCTAATGAAGCCATCTTCATGGGAGCGGAGATCTATCAGATCGATCCGAATAAATGCACCGAATGTGTTGGGCATTTCAATGAGCCACAGTGTCAACAAGTTTGTCCGGTTGCTTGCATACCACTCGATCCCGATTGGCATGAAAGTAAAGAACAGTTGATGGTTAAATACGAAAAATTAAAAAGTACGCAAAATAAAATTTAGCTGCGTGTCAGATTCATATGTTGACTTGGTGGTGCGGTTAAAAATTTAAAAGCCTGATGTGAGAACTAGCACTATCTTCATTTATTTGTTTGTTTGAATTTTGTGCAAGTTGATTAATCTGCTAGCGCTGCTTGTCGGATTGCTTCGGTGGCCCATTGATTTAGGCTTTGTCCTTGCGCAGCAGCTGCGATGGCAGCAGCTTCATGCGTAGCAGGATCAACGCGTAAAGAAAATTTTCCAGAAAACTGCTTGCGTGGCTCAACACCATCTTCTGCGCATGCTGCAAGAAAGACATTGAGTGAAATTTCGCCTTCACGAAGTAAACCCTCGACATCTTTGGCATAAAAATCTGCGCCTCCATTGAGTGAAACAAATTCACCTCGAAACATTTGAATATCGGGGTCGTACAAAATGACCGCTTGATAGCCTTTTATAGTCATTGTATTCATGGTCTCACTCCGTTCGCTTCTAGCCATTTGCGGATAGCTTCAATTGCACCTTTGTCAGTTGTTGGTTCAGGATGCGGACGGTGAAACACCCGCCTTTCGTTAAACAAACGCACCAGTAACCGCGATCCTTCTCGTTCTGAGAGAAGTCCACCTAATTCCATTAATAAGGCTTCAATGTCCGACCATCGAACATTCGCCGAAGTTGGTCGGGAAAAAATCAATTCCAAGGTGCGCTGATGCTTTCACTTCATTTGCGAATGGTATCAGAAAGTGGTATCTAATAACAATATTAAAATGCTAATTTTTGTTATTGCGTAGTGGCTTTATTTTTGTGGAGGTACTGCTAGTTCCTCTGACACAAAATGCAAAATGAATCTTCAAACGTAAAGTAGAAACTCGATAGCAGATTGTTTTGTTGGAGTAGTGATCTTTATCTACTTGAGATTATTTTTAGACGTTGAACAAGAAATTCAATACATCGCCATCTTTCACGATGTACTCTTTTCCTTCAGCACGCATCTTGCCGGCTTCTTTTGCGCCTTGCTCACCTTTGTGACCAATAAAATCTTCAAACGCAATGGTTTGTGCGCGAATAAAGCCACGTTCAAAATCAGTGTGAATCACACCTGCCGCTTGTGGTGCTGTGTCGCCAGTATGAATGGTCCATGCACGGACTTCTTTTACACCAGCAGTGAAATAAGTTTGTAAGCCAAGCAAAGAAAAAGCAGCACGAATTAAACGATTTAAGCCAGGTTCTTGCATACCCATATCAGCGAGAAAAGCTTCTTTATCTGCATCCTCAAGATCAGCGATTTCTGATTCTATTGAAGCACAAATCGCCACGATGGGTGCGTTTTGTGTTTTTGCATAATTGGTTAAGGTATCGAGCAAAGGATTATTTGTAAATCCTGTGTCTGACACATTGGCGACATACATTGCGGGTTTAGCCGTAATCAAACAGAGTGGCTTAAGCATGGCGAGTTGATCTTTATCGAAACCCATCGCACGCACCGGAATAGCATCATTCAAACCAGTCAGCACTTTTTCCATTAGCGTCACCAGTGCAGCGGCATCTTTATCGCCTGAGCGTGCTTTTTTTGTTTCTCTGTGTATGGCTTTTTCTACTGTACCCATATCTGCTAAAGCGAGTTCGGTTTGAATCACGGCGATATCATCTAGCGGGCTGACTTTACCTGCAACGTGAATAACATTCGCATCTTCAAAACAGCGTACGACATTGACGATGGCATCAGTTTCACGGATGTGCGCTAAAAATTGATTGCCCAAGCCTTCGCCTTTGGATGCACCTGCAACTAGACCGGCGATATCGACGAATTCCACTGTCGCTGGTAAGACGCGCTCTGGTTTGACGATCTCAGCTAACTGATCCAAGCGAGGATCAGGCACTTCGACCACGCCGACATTCGGTTCTATCGTGCAAAATGGATAGTTTTCTGCAGGTATGCCAGCTTTGGTGAGCGCATTAAAGAGAGTGGATTTGCCTACGTTAGGTAGGCCGACGATGCCGCATTGAAGACTCATGAGATGATCTGACTAAGAGAGTGTTGACCTGTGCTGAAAATAGCTTGCACAGGCTAGAAAATAAAAGCCGTATTGTACTCTTGGTGATGCTCGAATTTGTAGTGGCGCTGGGTCGCTGTGTTTGAGGAGCGCACTAAGTAGAATTGAGCGATGGTTGGTAAGGAAATTATCCTAAGGAGTTGATCAGTATGAAACGTGGTGTTGATGTGGTTTTATCTTTGCTGGCAATGTTGGTTTTGATGCCGTTTGCGATCTTGATTGCACTCGTCATTTGGCTAGAGACGCGTGGTCCTATTTTGGCGCGACCACATCGTGTGGGACGGCATGGTCGCATGGTGAAGGTATTTGAATTTCATACTGCTTTAACCGATCCCGATGCTATGGAAATGGTGGGGGGATGTCATGGTGAGCAAGTAACACGCGTGGGTGCTGTTTTGCGCCGTTTAGGCATTGCGCAATGGCCATTGTTGATCAATGTGTTGCGTGGTGATTTAAGTTTGGTTGGGCCACGTGCAGAGTTGCCGCGCTATGTAGGTTGTTATCCGACTGAAGATAGAAAACTGATTTTGTCGATCAAGCCGGGATTGGTCGATCTCGCCACCATAGAATTTACCGATGAAAAAAGTATGCTTGCCGGATTAGAGGGCGATGATTTAGAACAGGCTTATGTAGAGCAGGTTTTGCCTAAGCGATTAGATTATGCAAAACGTTATATGGCAGAGCGAGGATTTTGGTTAGATGCTCGTATCATCTTGTTAGGATTAGCGCGTAGTTTTTTACGTTAATAGAAATTTGTTTGAATTCACTGCGTAGTTTTACGCTTATAAAAACGGATTAGATTTTTGGTTGTGTGTTGTAGAGTGAAATAAAAAATGCCGCTAGTTATGGCAACTAGCGGCACTATTTTTTAAAGCGGCAAAACAGAATTTATTTGATTAAGTATTGCGACTTATCGTGACCCGCCATCCATTTTGGTGGTTTACCGCGGCCACTCCAAGTTTCTCCAGTCGTATTATTTCTATATTTAGGTGCCACAGGTTTGCGCGTGGCTTTGCCTAGTCTTTTGCGTCCGCTAATACCCAAATCATCTGCAGAAATGCCATATTCTTTCATTTTGATTTGAATATCATTGATCGCGTTTATTAATTCATTTTTTCTGGCGTTTTCCGCTTCATGTTGTAGTTTTTCAATTTGACCTTGCAGTTCTTTGTAAGTGCTCATCAGTATTCCCCGTCATTGAAAGTTTTCTAAAAATCAACCAGCCAGGAGGCCATTTTCTGGCGTGTGGCGGGATTATACGTCAGGGGTTATCAAAAAAGTAATACCTTGATTAATATTTTTTTGATAATAATAAAAGAGTGTGAAATTTTTTTAGTGAAAGGACTCGCGCGTTAAACGACGCTTGCTTCGAGTATGGGCATTACAGCGCATAAGAAGGCTAGACATGCAGTTGAGCACATCGTTAGAGAAACTTGTGTGCGAATAGTGGATTAACGAGTGTGCAGCTCTAACATGGCTTTTTCAAATGAGCCCTGACAGAGCAGAGGAATAACAGCCAGACTTTTATCTATGGCTGCATCAATCAGCGTTTGTTCTTCTTTGCGTGGACGATGCAACACAAAATCCGCGACTGCTTGTTGCAGTTGTAATTCGCGTGGATGGCCTATACCTAAACGAAGTCGCCAGTACTCTTGCGTACCAAGCACTGCCGTAATATCTTTTAAGCCATTATGTCCGCCAGAAGAGCCACCTTTTTTTAATTTGGTAGAACCGGGTGGTAAATCTAATTCATCATGTACGACAAGAATTTGATCAGGTTCAATTTTATAGAAGCGACTCAATGCACCGACTGAAAGTCCTGAGCGATTCATAAAAGTTTGAGGCTCGAGTAAAACCACTTCTTCATTTGCAATGCGAATTTTTTTTGCTAGCCCATGAAAACGTGCTTCGCGCTGCAAGCCAGATCCAGCGAGACGATCTATGAGCCAAAAGCCAGCATTATGTCGAGTAAGCTCGTATTCGTTACCGGGATTGCCGAGGCCGACGATTAAGCGTATGGACATAATAAATAGTGGTGAAGGAATGCTGAGATTATCTCTCATTTATGATGCATGTTAATGGTCAAACCATGCAGGCTAATAGTAAAGGCTGTTTCATAGTCAAGCAGATAACACTCGCTATAAACAATAAAAAAAAGCCCGCTCGAAAAGAGCGGGCTGATTATTCTGCTGAATTAAAACCGCAGAATTATTTCTTCTCTTCTGCAGCAGGCGCTGCAGCTTCGGTTGTAGCAGCTGCATCAGACTTACCGCCACCAGGTACAGATGCGGTTGCGATCGTTGGGTTGTCTTTTGCGTGAACAGCTGAAACACCAGCTGGTAATTTCAGATCAGCTAAGTGCAATGATGTGCCTAATTCCATCTTAGATAAATCCACTTCAATGAATTCAGGCAGATCTTTAGGTAAGCAGCTAATATCCAAATCTGTCATCACATGGCTAATAATGCCAGCGCCTAATTTCACAGCTGGAGAAACATCAGCGTGAACAAAATGCAGAGGCACTTTCACATGGATTTTTTGGTTTTCATCAACGCGTTGAAAATCAGCATGCAAGACTAATTGTTTATATGCATGCACTTGAAAATCACGCAGCAATACTTTTTCAACTTTACCGCCTACATCCATATCCAAAATGGATGAATGAAAAGCTTCTTTTTTTAACGCGTGATAGAGCGCGTTATGATCAAGAGCGATGTTCACTGGTGCAGCGGTACCACCATAAATAATGCCTGGTGTATGACCCGCTCTGCGCAGGCGGCGGCTCGCTCCGGACCCCTGTTCAGTACGTGGAAAAGCAACAACTTTCATGTTTAACTCCTAAAGTGGGAATGATTCCCAAGATTGTCATCCTCCGCGACCAGAGGATGCTGATTAAAGTACAGCATGACGCTGCACTCACATTCTGCGTACTACTAAAAATTAACTACCTGCTTCATCCTCAGCGAATAGAGACATGACTGAATTACCTTGGCTAATGCGCTTAAAAGTTTCAGCGAGTAAGGAAGCACAAGTTAATTGTCTGATCTTGCCGCACGCTTTAGCTTGCGCAGTAAGAGGAATCGTATCCGTGACAACTAATTCATCCAACGGAGAATTTTGTATGCGATCAACTGCAGGACCGGAAAGCACAGCGTGCGTGCAATACGCCACGACTTTCTTGGCGCCGCGTTCTTTCAACACTTCAGCGGCTTTGGTCAGAGTGCCAGCGGTGTCGACCATGTCATCCATGATCACGCAATTACGACCTTCTACCTCGCCAATAATGTTCATGACTTCGGACACATTCGCTTTGGGGCGACGTTTATCAATAATCGCTAAGTCACAATTTAAACGTTTCGCTAACGCTCTTGCACGAACCACACCACCGACATCGGGAGAAACGACGAGTAAATCATCGTAATTTTTTTCCACTAAATCAGTCAGCAATATCGGTGAAGCATAAATATTATCGACGGGGATATCAAAAAATCCTTGAATCTGATCCGCATGCAAATCCATAATCAACACACGTTCAACGCCCGCTTCTTGCAACATATTCGCCACCACTTTGGCAGAGATCGCAACGCGCGCTGAGCGTGGACGACGATCTTGTCTGGAATAGCCATAGTAGGGAATTGCTGCAGTAATACGACCAGCTGATGCGCGCTTTAAAGCATCGACCATCAGCATAATTTCCATCAAATGGTCATTGGTGGGAGAGCAGGTAGATTGCAACACAAAGACATCTTTGCCGCGCACATTCTCGTTAATCTCAACCACAATCTCGCCATCAGAAAAACGCGATACCACCGCTTTGCCCAGTGAAATGCCGAGCTGACCAACCACGCCTGCAGCCAGCTCCGGATTAGCACTGCCGGTAAAAACCATTAGGTTTTCATGGACCATAGGACCTCTGGATGCGATACGTTATAAAAATTGGAAAGCCGCTCGCTCTGCTAGAGCGTGCGGCTTGACGGAATGTTTCGCGTTTCTATCAATGGCAGGGGAACAAGGATTCGAACCTTGGAATGCTGGAATCAAAATCCAGTGCCTTAACCAGCTTGGCGATTCCCCTACACAACCGGACTGTCTGTCGCGCTGAGCTCGCCAGACAAATTTTGTGTAAAACTACAAGTTACTTTTTTAACAACCCTGCTAAAGGGTGGCGTTGCAATGTTTGGCACTGCCATGCTTGCCATCCAGACCCCACAGGGAGTTGCTGAACCACAGCTTCTGCAGCAGCTTGGTCTGACATTCGGGCAAAAACACATGCTCCAGAACCAGACATCCTAGCTTCACCAAATTTTCCTAGCCACTGCAAAGC
>JACCDP011272609.1_pt1 | contig 13060 bp, 10 predicted proteins | sample 7445841 | NCBI WGS metagenome assembly JACCDP01 (sample SAMN15323441, study PRJNA562643) | freshwater metagenome | isolation source: river surface water | place: USA:Blue River Watershed | collected 2017-08-17
GGTATGCGTAAGCGTTTGTTTGAAAAGATAAAGGCTGGAACTCGTGGTGGAGACCCTGGAGAGTGGTCTGCTCGCAAAGCGCAACTTCTTGCTTCTGAATACAAAAAAGCTGGCGGAGGATACAAGAACTAATGAAGGCCAGTCAGAAAAGTTTGAAAAGATGGACCGAGCAGGAGTGGACTACTTCTGACGGTAGCCCAAGCGAGGGCAAGAAACGGTATTTGCCTAAAAAGGCGTGGAGAGCACTGAGTGCTGGAGAAAAAGCTGCAACTAACAGAGCGAAAGCTGAGGGCAATGCCCAGGGCAAGCAATTTGTTAAGCAGCCTGACAAAATCGCTAAGAAAGTCGCTAAATACAGAAAACAATGAGTGGACAAGAGTTTGAAGATTGGTTGAACGACCTTGAGGAGGCCAAGCAGCCTACGTGCAACATTGAGAACCCTGAGCAGTGTGAAAACTGCGGAAGCTGAAATGGCAAAGAGTTTGAAAAAGAGACAAGCGTATTCTGTTGGCGTAAAGCGTGTCAGCAGTGATAGGGCTGTTGTTGGCGTAAAGAATTTAGAAACCATAAATAAGCTTTATTATGAAAGCAAAAACGTATAAAGAAGAAAGCTCTACCAAAGAGATTGAGGTTATGCACGCCGACTTGGCTGAGGCTATGAAGGTTGTTATGGCTGCCGTAAAGGCCGCTGGCGAAGCCCCTATGCACTACAAGGTGAAGGCTTGCTATGAAAGCGAAGAGTAAGACCCAGAAGTACTACGATAGCAATCCAAAGGCGAAGGCTAAGAAGAAAGAGTACGACACAGAGTACCATTCTTCTGAGGAGCGCAAGAAATATCGTGCATTTCTGAATAAGAAACGCCGTGATGCTGGACGTTATGGCTCTGGGGATGGTATGGATTACGACCACGACGAGCGTAAGTTTATTGCCAAATCCAAGAACAGAAGCAAAAAATAATTTGCTAAAACCAAAATCTGTCATTAGGTTTGCGTATCCATTAACCGACCAGTGGCGGGTGTCGTTGGATGACTAACCTAAGTTTGGCTCATTAGAGCGTGTTTGAGGCAGTCCACTGGGGAGACGTTTGGGAAACCAAGCGCCAAGCTCAAAAGGCTTGGACTACTTGACGGCGGGCAACTTCACTCGACAGGTAGAATTCTCCCAAAGGGCGGCTCGATTTTAAAGAGTTGACGCCTTTTAGGGAGAACTATATCTAACAGTTTCTTACTCTCTAGGTAGATTAAACTACTGTTTGTTAAATCTGTTATAACTTTGTACCTAACAAAACTTAATAAAATGAATTATCAAGAAAAACAATTAGAGGCTCTTGGTATTAAAACATTTGATAATGTTGAAGATATCGTAGTCACTAATGACAATACACAGGAGACTACTCCTGCACAAGATGGTGATGTTTCTGATGTTGTTGATTCGCAAGAAGAGACCACTGACGTAACGCCTAATCCTGATGAGCCTAAAGCTCAGGATGCACCTGCAGAGCCAGTAACCACTACTGAGCCAGCACAAGCGCAACAGGAAGAGGAAATCACCGAAAAAGACATAGTAGAGTTTATCTCTAGTCAATTTGAGATGGAGTTCTCCACTCTTGATGAGATTAAAGAGAAACTTGCTGGTTCTTTGAAAGAAGAAGACTCATTTGCTAACGAAGAGATTCGTCAGTTGAATGAGTTTGTAAAACAAACGGGAAGAAGCATCAGCGACTTCTACTTTGTCCAAGGGCTCAATGTCACCGAAATGGATGACTTGTCTGCGGTCAAAACGAAGTACAAAATGCTTTATCCCGAATTGTCTGATGATGAGGTTGAGTCACTTCTTGACGATACCTTCAAGCTTTCTGAGGAAGATTATTCCGAGAAAGATGTGAAGGTTGGAAAAGCTAGACTGAAAACTGAGGCTTCTATTGCTCGAAACGAGTTAAACAAAATGAAGTCTGAGTTGGTCAAGCCAATCGAGAAGAAAGCTGAGCCTACAAAGACGGAGGAGCTAACTAACTACGCTTCTGAAGTCAAAACCGCAATCTCTGACCTAGAGGAAATCGAATTTGATAACCTCGACTGGAGATTTAAGTTTGGCGAAGAAGAAAAGAAAGCTCTTGCGTCATCAGTGGGAGACAAAGGACTTGAGTCTCTCTTTGATTCGTTTTCAGACGGCGAAGGCAACATTGACTTTGCTCAGTTTGCCGCGGCTAAATATCTACTCGACAACGCGGACTCTTTGTTCAAGTTGGCGATTGAGCACGGTAAAAGCATCGGTCGTGAGGAAGTGGTAAGCGCAACCAAGAATCCGTCCGTTGATAAGCCGACAAAAAATGACAGTTCCACGATGAGCCCTCGTGAAAATATCGCTCAACAAATCCTATCTCAAATGTCCAGTCGGACACTAAACATCAAAAAACTTTAAGATATGGCAACTACTCAGCCGACGGATTTTTCTCCGTCAAATTTTAAAGGCAATCGCGCGTCGATTGACAACTACATCGCCCTCGGTGACTACATCGAGTTCGTAAATAAGGTTGACAACCGTGATAAGCTTGTTCGCACCTACGGCGACCAAAGCGTATCTGGTTTGAATGGCCTGCTTGAGCTTGTTGGCGCTGTTCGCCAAGAGGCTACTCACGATTTCGTACAATGGTGGGAAGAGACCCGTCTGCACGCTGCAATCACTGCTACTGCTGACGGTGCTATCGCTGCTACCGACACTGGCGCTAAGAGCTTCGACATCGTAGCTTCTGACGCTAAGCACAACGTAATCAAGGTTGGTGACGTTCTTCTTCTCGAAGGATACGTTCGTGCCTACGTTACTGCTGTAAGCGGTCTGACCATCACGGCCCTTCCTTACAAGGCTACTTGGGGTATCACCAAGGCTGACGCCGCTTCTGTTAAGATGGCCCTCATCGGTAACGAATTCAAGCAAGGTTCTGACCAGCCTGGTGACTTCGTAGGTTCTAACGTAGTTAAGCGTGAGAACACGTTTAGCATCATCAAGAGCATCTTCGCTGTTACTGGCTCACAAATGACCAACATCGCTTGGGTACAAGACCCCGAGTCTGGTAAGCCTATGTGGTACTTGAAGCAAGAAGCTGACGTTCGCCAGCGCTTTGCTGACTACCAAGAAATGATGCTCGTTCTGGGCGAGAAAGCCGCTAACACCACCCTGTCTGGCTCTAGCTACGACATCAACGGTGCTGAAGGTCTTTTCTCTGCTGTTGAGAACCGTGGTATCGTTCACGGTGGATACGTTGACCAGCTTTCTGAGATTGATGACATCATCAAGGCTCTTGACAAGCAAGGTGGTGCTATGGAGTACGCTGTTTACGGCAACCGCACCCAGATGTTGAACCTCGACGACCTTATCGCTGCTGCCAATAACGGCGCTGGTGCTAACGGTTCTAGCTTCGGTGTATTCAACAACGACGCCAATATGGCTGTAACGCTTGGCTTCAAGTCGTTCAACCGTGGAGGTTACACGTTCCACAACAAGTCTTGGAAGTTGCTCAACGAGCCTACACTCCTTGGTGTTGCTGGTGCTGACCACTACAAGTTCATTATGATTCCTATGGACTCAGTAGTTGATGCCAAGACTGGTATTGCTGCTCCTTCACTGGAGAAGAACTACAAGGCTGCTGACGGCTACAGCCGTGAGATGGAGCACTGGTTGACTGGTGGCGCTCGTGGTGTTTACAACGACACTGTAGACCGTCTTCAGATGAACTACCGCTCTGAGTGCAATTTGGTTACGCGTGCTGCTAACCGCTTCGTACTTGGTAAGGGAGCTTAATCTAAACCAAAGGTGAACGGGGGGCTTCGGCCCCCCAATCACTTTTTTATTTACTATTAAATTTTATCAAATGGAAACAAAAAGAAGAGGCCGAGTTGCCTCACCTGCGGCCGCTGTCGCAAACAAATCGGGACGTAAGGACAAAGTGTTTATCCTTGCAACAGATAGCTACCCCGTTCTTCACAAGATAAAGAGCTCAAACATAACAATTTACGACGAAGAAAGTGATTCTGTTCGTGCAATTAGATACTGCCCGGAGGAGAAATCAATCTTTGTAGAAGACCAAAACGAAAAGACTGCCAAGCGTGCAGCTATTTGGTTTGAGGATGGTAAAATCTTGGTTCCCAAGACGCAGCCCAATCTTCAGGACTTCCTTGATTGCCATCCAGACAATGTTTCTAATGGCGGTGGAATCTTTAAAGAGCTGAACTTAGAAGTTGATGCATCCAAAGTACTTGAGATGGAGGATATGATTTTTGAGGCTCAAGCCCTTCTTCGCGATAAGGCCAAGTCTGAAAGCGGAATCCAAGAGCTTCTTGGTATCGCCAAAATCCACGCAATCAACACAAACAGAAGCTTTGCAGAAGTAAAGTTTGACTTGATTAGATTGGCTAAATCAAACCCTACTGAGTTTATCTCTTCGTTTGACAATCCAACAATTCGAGTTAGATACATCGCTATTCTGGCCAAGGAAGCTGGAATCATCGATACAACTAACGAGCTGTATGTCAAGTGGGCACATAATGGAAACACAATCTGTACTGTTCCAGTAGGTGAAGACCACCACAAGATTCTTGGTTCGTTTATGCTTGAAGACAGAGGTCTTGGAGTAAGAGAACAAATTGAGAAACAACTTGCAGATATGGGGTTGATTTAATATCTTTGACCTAGGATGATGATTGGAGATTGACGTAAGTTGATTTTGTTTCATTAGGTTGGATGGAATTGGGGGGGTCCGCCACGAGCCCCCCTTTTCTTTTTTGTATATTTGCTATGTAAATACTAACAAAGCTTAGCAAATGGCATACGCCTCGGTAAACTCTGTATATGAGATAGTAAAGAGAGTAGCGAATAAGGACAACCGTGGCTTTATTCGTCCTGCTGACTTTAATGCGTATGCACGTCAGGCACAACTAGATGTGTTTCACGAAATTCTTGGAGAATATAAGTTCGCTCAAGTATCAAGAAGACGTCAGCTTCAGTTTAGAGACGGAAACTACAACTCGATTGAGAACATCAAGGACGACCTTCGTCCGCTTGTGGTTTACGCTAAAACTCTAAAGTATGGCTACCCCAACTCTGCGTTTGTATTACCAGAGGACTACGCATACTACATCAACCTAGAATTTGAAGGAAGTGGCATCGAGGTTGTTGCTCCAGAAGACATCAACTCATACTTAGGTAGTTTTGACGGAGCTCCAACCGATTCAACTCCAATTGCATCATTCATCAATAACGGGGTATTGGTTTTCCCAGATACTATTGATTACGATGTCAAACTCACGTACTACAAAAATCCTCAGGGCTCTACTACCACTGGTGCAGCAAGTATATTGGCTCCTACGTGGGCGTACAACACGGTAGCTGGTCAGCCAGTATACAACGCAAGTGCAACGATAAACTTTGAGTTGCCCAAACACCTGGAGTCTCGCTTAGCCAACAGAGTGTTGAGCTACATCGGTATTGAGATTAGAGAGCCCGAGTTGTTTCAAGCAGCTGAAAAGCAAGAGGCGGACCAAAAAACAGCTAGACAATAATGGCAAGGAACGAAATCAAACTATCGGACATCATAAGTGATGTTCTGCTACTTGTCGACGAGGATGACCACCTCAAGTATTCTGACAAGAATAAGCTTATGGTTCTTGGTCGCCAAGCTCTTCGTGAGCTTCAGTATGACGCTATTCGTAGAATCAAGTCTGTACGCCTTGAAATAGACCCAGCAACAAACAGCATATCCTTACCAAACGATTACATCGAATACACGAAAATAGGTGTACTTGGTGACGATGGTATTGTGAGAGTGCTTGGCGAGAACACAGGTATGAATATATCTGGAGACTTCACGCTAGACGTGAACGACGAGGTTGTGTTGGACTCCGATGGAATTGAAGTCCTTGAGGACACCCCGGGTTCTGCTGGAACGCAGATTAGCAATATCAACAACCTTGGCGAATACATTGTATTTAGAAACTTCTACTACAATAGCGCTGTAGGTAGACTTTACGGAATTGGTGGCGGAAACAACGCTAGAGGATACTTCCGCATTGACAAAGAGAATGACAGAATAGAGGTTTACTCTGGCGTGAATGCCGACAAGTATGTCATTCTTGAGTACATCAACGATGAAACGATGAGAAAAGACCCAGTTGTTCCTATGATGGCTGAGTCTGCAATTAGAGCTTATATCTACTACAGATATATCCAGAGAAAAGTGAACGTGTCTCTTGGTGAGAAGCAACTTGCCGAAAGAGATTGGTATAGAGAAAAAAGAAAAGCCAAGGCGCGGAGCCAGAAGCTCACGAAGTCTGAGATTATGTCTACTATCTTCAAGAGATTCCAGCTGGCACCAAAGACTGGCGGTAATCTGTAAGAAGTATGCCCGTAATAAAAAATACACCGAGGTACCTTGACCTAGACAAGGATTTAAGGATTGTGGACGCTATGTCAATGCCATACGCATTGAATGTTGGCGGTGTATATAACGAGGGTAGTGATTACTTCGTTCTGAAGAACAGGAAGGGTACTGTCGCAATCCCATTCACTCTTCCAAACGGAATAAGCACTGTTGTTGGAACAGTGAAGGATGATGATAACAATGCCTTGTACTACTTTGTACACAATAGTCTTGGCAATCACACCATACTTAGATACAACTCAAACCAGAAGGATATCACGAAGATTTTGCAGTCTTCAAAGTTGAACTTCAGGAAGGAACACGTTGTTCAGGGTTATGCGATTGGAGGACTAAATCAAGGGGACATACTTGTGTATTTTACAGATGGATTCAATCCTCCTCGTAAAATCAATATAAAGAAAGCAATTGCGCAAACATCTGGAGATGTGCAGAATGGTTATGGTCCTAGCTTTGAGGCCGACTTCGACCTGTATCTAGACCAAGTAAAGCATCCCCCAGTATATTCTCCAATTTTTGAATTCGTAAGAATTGATGGTGTTGGGTATAACAATATATCTAGCAATTCATTTCAATTCAGATACAGATACATATATGATGATGGAGAGATAAGTGCTTTTTCTCCTTACTCTGAGCTAGCTGTTCAATACGAGCAAATCAATAACTCATTCTTTAGTGATAACGTATTATCATATTCAAAGAATGCGATAAACGTATTCATCAATAATGGGGGTTATAGCGTAAAGAAGATTGAGGTTGCTTTTAGAAATGGCAACGATGGTGAGCTTATGCTTTTGGATACCATTGACAACAATCCATCGCAAACCACAACTACTATCACATTCCTTAATGATGGTAATTATGGCGCTGTGTCAGATAGAGATGCAAACAAGCTTTTTGATGCAGTACCCATTCTTGCCAAGACTCAAGCGATAAAGAATAATAGAAACTTCTGGGGGAACGTATACGACACGTATCCAACGCTTACAGGAGCCGAGAAGTCTGGAGGAGTAAGTGTTATACCAAGATACCTTGGCGTAAAAGATATTTCTTCTAGTATTCTTCAGTTCTCAACTCCAAACGTAAATACAATACCATTAACTGCATTTGGAACTATTTCGGCAACAACTAGAGCTCAATTGACCAATGTTCTTCCGCTTGAGCCTGGCATAACGGTTGTTTTTGAAATAAATACATCATACACGTATAATCCATTATTTAAGCCAGAAGTAACCGAGAGCTTTAGAATGTTCTCTCAATATGAAATTCAGGCTGGAGATACATATTCAGATATTAGACTTGCAATTCAAAACGATATAGCGTCGAGATTTGACTCGTTTCCAAATAATTTGCAATCAATCACAACAAGTCTTTCTACGGTTGGTACAGACACATATATTACGTTTACGTTTGACTTTTTCAGGGGTATTGTCGCCGAAAGAGAGACAATTAGTGTATCTGTAAATTCTGAGTTTTACGAATACGGAAGCGCAATAGGCTCATTTAAGTCTGGGGCCTCGCATCCAGTTGGAATCGTTTACTATGATAGAGCTAATCGTTCATCTACGGTAAACAAGGTTGACACGTCATATGTGAAGTTCTTTTCTGAAAGGGCTGGGGATGATGAAATAGGTCTTGAAAGAAGAGGAGCTGCGCATCTTGACTGGAGAATAAACTGGACCCCTCCAAGTTGGGCAACTCACTACCAATGGGTATATGCTAAGAACTCGACTATTGATTACTTCCTTCAATACACAAACTTGAAGGCATATGCTGATGCGGGGTACATATACTTGAGTATGCGCTCATTGCTTGGTGAGGATTTTTCTTACAATGAATATTACGGGGGTAAGCTCAGTTACAATTTTGTTAGCGGCGACAGGATTAGACTTATTAAGTATAGGAATCCAGACACTGGTGTAATATCATATCTAGCTGGAAACTACGACTTTAAGATTGTGGATTTCAAGTACTTAGACCAAGATAGTGCTACAAATCCAATTTACAACTCAGCAAATGCAGACACGAAGATAGAAACATCTGGCTGGTTCTTGATTGTAGAGAATCCTGGAATTCAGGGATTTGACAACGCTAGTAATGATTCATACTGGTTTAACGGACTTGAGAACAACGGAATCGGAGCTGTCTGGGAAATTTACAGGCGGAAGAGTTCTTCTGAATTATATACTTACTATGAGGTCGGAGAAGAATATGAGATTTTAAATGCTGGTCAGGATACGAGAGTTCACGCTGGTCAATTAAGATATCAAGGAGAGCAAATTTCTCAAGGAATATTCCATATAGACCTAGTTGATAATCAGGTTACCGTAACTAACGAGCCTAAAGTAGTTGCTGGAGACGTTGTTGCGTTCACTGGGGTTACAGGTGTTCCAGTTGGTCAATACACGGTAAATAGAGTATTCCAGAATGGAGAAAACTGGGAAATATATCTAAATGAACAGATATCAATTAGCGCTGGACTTCCAGTATTGGTTGTTATGTATCTTGTTGACACTCCAGCTTGTGGAATATTGACGAATGGCGACGTTTGGTTCAAGCAGCGTAGACTGAGATTCAGCAATGAGCCGGCTACTTCGAATTACCGAGCTGACTACGTAGAAGACTTTTCGTTTAATGATTTTTACTCATCAAAGAGTATATCAATTGGAAGAGCCAATTCATACTCGCCAAACGAAGTTTCTGGAATCAGGCCGTCAACCATCGTATATAGTGACCCAATTCAAATCGGAACCACATACAACGGACTCTCATCTGTTTACTTATCTGAAGCTCCTTTTGTTGACTTAGATAGAGTAAATAACTCCATTCAGAAGGTATATGGGTTGAACGAATCGTTAATCGTATACCAGGAGAATAAAGTTGTAAATCTTCCTATTTCCAGAAGTATTATTGAGACCGCAGAAGGCGGTGGTATGCTGGTTGCGACAACAAATGTAATTGGGCCAGTTAGATACTATGCTGGTGATTACGGGATTGGAAGAAACCCAGAGAGTTTTGCTGAGTCTGACAACAAACATTACTTCGCAGACATCAAGGATGGCTCTATACTTAGGTTGTCTACGGATGGTATTACACCCATATCACAATATGGTATGGATAGCTTCTTTCAGCAGAAGGCAAGAGAATATTCTGAAGACCTTGGTGGAGTAAAAGTATTTGGAGCTTTTGATGTTGAGTATGACGAGTATGTTGTATCTGTAAATAGTGAAACACTTAGTACTCTTTCTATTAATGGAGCAGTATCTCCATTTATGGTTCAAGGGGCTACTGAAATTGATGACACCGTTACAATAGGTGGTCTTTCAATTGTTGGAACTGATTCATTCGACCAGATTGCCATATCAGAAGAGCCTAGGTCGATGTCTGTATCTACAGATGTTTTATCAGAAAGCGGATATCCAATTGCAAGACTTAGCACCATATCTGAAACGAGAGAAGTTCTAGTCCCCAGTTCTGTTGCTAGTTCTACTGTTCCAGTATCTGGTCTTGTCGTGTTTGAGACAGAAGATGATGACATACTTGTTCCAATTGAATTGGACGTACCAAACTCAGAGATTACTATCCTAGACGACTCTGTTGACATTGAGTCAACTCAGGCAATTGGAGGATTTACACTTTCTTATTCTGAGCCAGCAAACAAATGGGTTTCATTCTGGTCGTACTCTCCAGACTATATGGCCGATGTTTCAAATGAGTTTGTATCGTTTAAGAACGGCTCGCTGTACGTACACAGTAGAAACGAAAAGAGAAGCTTCTTCTATGGAATACAGTATGGTTCTGTAGTTGAAACTGTATTTAACAAAGAGCCATCTCTTGTAAAGGTATTCCACGCATCAAGCATTGAGTCTAATAAGGCTTGGAATGGCTTGTTTGACACGAACATTAATTCATCGTCTATTGATAATCTATCATACGGCGAAAGAGAGGGTTCTTTTTACTCAAATACTCCAACAGCAATAAGTAGCTCAACCACATCAAATCTACACGGAATAGGTCAAATATCATCTATCACTGGTAACACATTGATTATTTCTGGCTTTAATGTGAATGATTCACTTATCTCTATTGGCGACCAAGTGTTTGAGAACACCACGTCTGTAGGTCAAATAACTGGATTCCCAACGGTTTCTTCAATATCGTTGTCTGCCGTAACCGGATTAAGTGTAGGCGACTACATTTATTCAATTAAGAATGACAGCGTTGATGGAGACTACTTACGCGGAGCCTATATGAAGCATAGACTTAGCTTAGTAACGGAAGACGAGGTACAGGTTTACGCTGTTAATGCATTTGTTAAGGAATCTAAACTACACCACCCTTAATTTTTTATCTTTGTATATATGAAGGCCGTAAAGAACAAGACACCAAAATACGCAGCTGGCGGACTTATGGCTGCATACTCTATCGGTAAGACGATAGCTGGAGGTATACAAGCCGGAACGGCTTTCTCTGAGCTTATGCGCTTAAAGCGTGAAAAGCCAGATTTTAGAGTTGCTCCTGCCATTATGGAGATGGCGAACGAGCCTGTTTCCGCAACATTTAGAGCAGAGGCAGACGCTCAACTTAGAAGCGGTCTCTCAAGCAGCCTTGGGGCCCTTAGCACGGCCGGAGCTAGAGGTATTCTCGGTGGAACTCAACCGCTTATGCAGCAATACTCCAGAAACCTTCGAGCCGCACAAGCTCAGTTTGACCAACAAAGAATCGCTGCCCTTCAAACTCTTGGGCAGGCTCAAACTGATGTGCAGAATAAGCAATATCAAGACTGGGCTGCTCAAGTAGCTGGCGCTAACGCTAGTATGGACGCTGGTGTTCAAAATGTATTTGGAGGACTTCGTGATGCAACAAGATTTGCAGCACAGAAAGAGCTTGGGCTTACTGATGTTTTTGGGGCTGGAAAAACACAATCACTTGGTCAATCAGCTGTTCCAGCGGATATCCAAAACTACCTTAGTTCGCAAAGCGGTTCAATGTTTGAGCCTAACGAGACTGGCTTCGGCAATGGCTTGATGGATGTTTATGGAGCGAATGTAGATGCCACATCAGGGGTTCCAACCCAAGAAAATGGAGGTATGATAACTCCTGGAAAATTCTCACACAAGACAAACCCAATTAAAATGGTAGATGCCGATGGCGAAGTTGTTGGAGAGGCGACTGGGAATGAGGTAGTCTTGAATCCGGAGCAGGCAAAGAAAGTAGAAGAAGAAAGCGGATACTTTAGAAAGCTTCTTAAAAGATTTCAAAAAAGAAAGTAATGGCACTAGTACCCGCACAAGGAATGTCAAGAGCAGTAATCGAGGACCTCGACCTGGGGCCCTATATGGTTAATGCAGCTAAGACAAGGGCAGCACAAGCAGCTAAATACAAGCTTCCAGTTGGCGGAGCTTGGGAAAGAGATACACAGTTGCAAAATGTGCTGCTGACCAAATCAGCTCAAATCATTGCCGACCCATCTCTTTCTGATACGCAGAAGCAGTTGCAGTTATCTCAAGTGTCTGCTGCTCTTCAGAAGTCGCAGAAGTATGGTCAGGAATACGACCAGACATATGATGCAGTAGCTAAAGGCGCTGGCACTGGAGATAAGGGCTCTCCATTTGATGAGGAGACCCTTGAATACCACGCAGTTCAAAGAAGCAAAGACATCTGGAGCGCTGCTGGACTTACGCCCAACGATGTGTCGTTTGACCCTATGACTGGAGCTGTCCTTCTGCGAGGAAAACAGCTTGATGATTTTGAATTCCAGTACAACATTGATGACCAAAATAAAATCAATGTAAAGCCATTCGCTGACATTCAAGCGCCACAGCAATCACTAGACCCGTTCACAACTCTTATTAAGGGAATTAGGATTCCATACACCGTCACTGAAACTGGCGATGTTACCATTCGTGACTATAATCCACAAAGAGTTGCTGGTCAAATAAACGAATTTATCAAAAGCAATCCACGCGGCTCTCGTGTTTTGCGTGAATTCACATCTTCAGTTCTTGCTGATGAGGGAATCTCAAGTGATTCTCAAGAATACGTTGAGAAACTCAATTCGCCCGAATACCAATCAAAAGCTATTGCTAGGATGAATGAGTTGATTAAGAATAGAGCGGATTTTGCTAAGACTCTCGACGAAGCGTCTGGCGGAGGCTCTGGTGGTGCAGCTAAAAAGGCTGGAATCAGAGCATTTACGGAAGTTAGGGGCGGAAAGGAGATTCTTAGAAATACATTCTCTATCGGCGCAGATAAGGAGTCTGGGAAAGGAGTCGTTGTTCAAGGACAAGCTGTTGAATTCCCTGCACTTGCTGTAAAGCCTTCTGGTCCAAAGCAACAGGCTTTGGTGGTAACGCTTGGTGGAATCACAAGTGACGGAAGATTAATTCTTGGTGGAAGAACAGTTAGCTCAAACATTCTTGAGAAAAACATTGGTAATCAAACCGCACTTGAAAAGCTGATTGGAGATACTGGTGTGAGTGACTTTATTGCCACGCCTGAGCAAACCAATGCTTTCCTTGCTGAATTTGCTAAGCAACACGGTTATAATCAACAACTTTCAATAGCTGACTTCGTTAACATTGTTAAGCAATTTGGTGGTAAATTTGCTAACGGGATTCCAGTCCCAA
>JACCDP011070020.1_pt1 | contig 13056 bp, 11 predicted proteins | sample 7445841 | NCBI WGS metagenome assembly JACCDP01 (sample SAMN15323441, study PRJNA562643) | freshwater metagenome | isolation source: river surface water | place: USA:Blue River Watershed | collected 2017-08-17
TATTTAAACCTGTAACTTCATTGCAATTGATAACTGTACTATCGAAAGTCACTCTAAAGTGAAACCTTGGTAGTGGATAATCTGGATTAGCCATATAATTTTATGTTTTATTTTTATTAGTTAGACAAATGATTAATTAAACTTATGATTCTTGTAATTTGTGAGAGAATTTCAATACGATGAATTCAGCAGGTCTTACTACAGCCATACCGATTTCAATATTCATTCTACCTTCCAAAATGTCTACAGCAGACATTGTTGTGCCAAGTCCAATGTTTACAAAGAACGCCTGATCGCTAGAAGCACCAGCCATAGCGCCAGCCTTCCACAAATTGTTCAAGTAGTTCTCAATCATCGCTTTAACACGAATCCAAGTAGACGCGTCGTTAGGTTCGAAAACAGCCCAACCAGTTGCGTTTCTAACGCTTTCCTCAACCATGTTGAAGAAACGACGAACTGAAATGTAGCGCCATTCGTTATCGTTACCAGCTAAAGTTCTTGCACCCCATACCAATGTGCCTTTTCCAGTAAATGTACGGATAGCATTTACGCTCTTTCCGCTGATTACATCTACGTTAAGGTCTTCCTGCTGACGGTCATCTATTTTAACGCAAGGTCTGGATACCGAAGCCAAACTTACGTTTGCTGGTGCTTTCCATACACCACGCTGACTATCAACCATGGCATAAACACCACTGATTGCACCGGCTGTAGGAGATTTGGACAATTCTTTCAAAATTTCATTTACGATATTCTGTAAAATTGCGTTGTGATCGTAAGCTATTTTGCTCAAGTTATCTTTAATCGCTTCAGCATCTTCCGCCACACTGTTTAAAATGCTCTTTAGTTCATCGGCAAATTTGTACAATGCATCTTTAGACATTTTTGTTTTAACATCTGCATTTTCCTGATTAGCAATTGCAGCATTTGCAGCAGGCTCACCCAAATCAAGGGTTGAAAAATCACCTGCCTTGTAAGCACCAGATCCAATAGCAGCATCTACACTTGCGAAGTTTTTCAACAACGCAGAGAATTTAGAACTTGCATTTACCTTTACGCTCATTTCGTTAGCGATAGGAGCGCTATCGAATAGACCTAATGCAAAATCGTACAATTCCTTCATAGAACCTGCAATTGCACTAGCTCCTGCATTCAAATCGGCAGCAGAACCATCCAAATTGTCCAACAAAGGAGTAATTACAGATTTGTAATCCTTATTGGAGAATTCTTTGATTTTGGCCAAATCCGAAATAGATGCATTTAAATTCTTTACAGAAATAGGATGAGAAGCTAAATCTTCTAGTGTTTTATCTTCATCCGCAACCTTGATTTTAATGCTCTCATGGTTGTATTTGTGTGGTAATGCAGAATAAACCCAAGGGTAATAAGACGCCGCATACTTCAAGTTGTTTACACCAACACCATTTCTGAAATTCAAAATTACGTCTTTGTCATTTCTGTGAATGTAACCTTCGTATACATCCAACAACGCAACGCGATCTTGCATTTCAGCACACTGCATCAACATCGCTTGCTGCAATGAATAGCACTCGTCTGCTTTTGGTAATAGTACAGAATCAGGTATAGCAAGAATGGTGGGCTGGTCTTCGCGTTTGCAAGCATCCAATCCAGTTAATAAAGCTTCGTAGCTAATGTCGTCTGCATACGTTCCTACCGATACAATGTAACACTCGCCTCCGCCGTTTGCGAAGAAAAGACGTACCGCATCGTACAAGTAAAAGTTCTTATCGAACTTAACACCGGTAACCTGTTTGCCTTCGTCCAAGGAAACATGAATTTCGGATGGAACATAACCTCCGCCGAAATAATCAACGTAGTCTAACATCGAAGAAATGTGAACGCCTGTGTTTAGGATACTGCTTCCGCCTTTTTGCGCTTTTGCCGTATATCCAACAAACGCAGGAACTGCAGTTGGTACCTGACCAACCGACGGTGGTAGGGTAGAAATTTCTTCTACGTACACACCTGGAGTTCTGTAATTTGCCATAGTTGTTAAATAATTAACGATTTGGACAAAACTAAGGCATTACAACTTTACTTTTTTGTACAATAAGGGGTGTTGTGGATAACTTGGGTGATTGGTGAGGTTGTTTATGCTGAATCGAACGTTTTTGTGTTTGATCCTTTTCTTTTCCTTATCTGTTGATATATAGTAACTTTGAATGGATAATTTACTTGCATTTATCAAGTTTATTGGTTGGGAAGAAATAGCGAAAACGGCGCCTTTGTTGTCCACATTCTTTATGGAGAAATGTGCATAACCATTATCGTCTTCCACAATTTCTGGTAGTTGTGTGTTGTTATCTTCGGGTTGAAGCTCAATTAATATGGGGTACGACGCCGATTTGAACTGAAAATTAAGCGTAAATGGCCTATTTAGTTTTACGATTTCTTTGAAAAAATTCGCTTGATTATTTATAGTTAATGCAAGGTTTCCAATGGATTGAAATCCATTGGGTAATTGGAGTGGTGAGGGTTTGAATTTTATTCCGTCAGAGAATAGAACGTTGTATGTTTCTGAAGATAAATTAGATTCGTCTATAGTTATTTCATGTCGGTGATTTTCATAGAAAAAAGGGGTGGTTAAATCCTTTGTGATTAATTGGAAATTTGAATCTTTCGTGGCTAAAACGAAATTCAACTGAATTCTAGGTTCCAAAAAATCTATTTCTGGTAATTCTGAATTTGTGGCGCTGGTGAAAAATTTAATGGCTAATTTTCCGCGTTCTAAATTCCATAAATGTCTGTGGTTTTTTAGTTTTCGCAGGGTTTCATTGTCCGGAAATATTCCAAAACTGAATAATTCGTCATTCCCAGTGAGTTCGTGTTTTGCACTAATATGTAACCAATCAACAATTTTCATACGAAAAATCATTCATTGTCGTTTAACCTTCTATTCAACTCCTTCATGCTAGGTAGTGATTTGTTGTTGTCGTTTCCAAATACAGGCAACAATCGAATCTTGTAAATCACATGAGGCATTAGTTTCGATCCAGTAGCACTGAAAATATTAGAAACTTCTCGGAAATCTATGTTCTGTAAGTCAAATACAATGGAATCCACTTCGGAAGGTAATCCGTCTATATCTGTTTGGGTTAAAACTGAATTCTCATGGAAATACCCAATGATTTTGTCGATTAAAAAAATCCCATCCTTGTACCTGTTGCCCGAATGAGAGGAAGCAAACATGACGTATAACACCAGTAGGGTGGGAACGCCCTTTTTGAAATTATTGGGGTAACCTCCCGATTTATTAATGGTTTTATCCTCGTCGATTCGGAGCAATGAAAAGTAAATTACATTGTCTTGCTGCAGCGCTTTGGCGCCTGATTGATCGGCGATGTTGCTTAATACCAGCAATTCTTCGTTAGAACCCGAAACGTATTTTAAGTGAGAATTTATCTCTAATTCCAAGGCTCTAAGGGTTTCGTAAATCATGATTTACTGCTTCAAGGCCCAAATAATCAGTCGGGCTAAATAAATACCCAAAAAGGTAATGCCTGAGATTACTAAGAATAACGTTTCAACACCATTGAAGAATATAGCTAACTCTATCATGGTTTCTTGCATAAGGTTTGCAAATGCATAGAAAAATACAAAACCAATAACGGGAGCCAAAATTATTGTAATTAAAAACCATTTTACCTCTTTTGCTATGGTGACTTTTAATTGCTCTCGTTTGCGATTTTCAAATTTTTTGAACATCGAATCCTGACTATCCGCAGCAGCCTTAAAACTTCTACGGAATAATTCCCGTTCTGTTCGTTGCTCCAACCGATTAAACAATATATCTGGATTCATGTGGCAAACATAACGGATTTTCTAATGTTTTTCAAGTTTATCCACAAGGTTTTAACAGTTTGATTTTTTGGGCATTTTTACAAAGTTTGATTTAAGGTGATCCCAAGCGATTTAGTATCTTTGCACTTTATGCTTACCTCCCACGAAATACGGACTAAATTTATTGAGTTTTTCGAATCCAAGGGCCACACCTTTGTGAAAGGTGCGCCCATTGTGGTAAAAGGAGATCCAACGCTGATGTTCACCAATGCCGGCATGAACCAGTTCAAGGATTATTTTTTGGGAAATAGCATCGCCCCTTACAACCGCGCTGTTAATTCACAAAAATGCTTGCGAGTTAGCGGTAAACACAACGATTTAGAGGAAGTAGGTCACGATCATTACCATCACACCATGTTCGAAATGTTGGGAAATTGGAGTTTTGGTGATTTTTTCAAAAAAGATGCAATTCAATGGGCTTGGGAGTTGTTAACCAAAGTGTATCAGCTGCCGGCAAATCAATTGTATGTTACCGTTTTTGAAGGCGATTCTGCCTCGAATATCGATTTTGATCAAGAAGCTTTTGATTATTGGAGCCGATTTTTCCCGGCCGATAGAATATTGAAAGGCAACAAAAAAGATAATTTTTGGGAAATGGGAGATACGGGTCCTTGTGGGCCTTGCACAGAGATTCATTTCGATATGCGTTCCGAGGCGGATAGAATGGCGGTTAGTGGAGCAACTTTGGTGAATAACGACCATCCCGAAGTAGTGGAAATTTGGAACTTGGTATTCATGGAGTTCAATCGGTTGGCGGATGGAACACTTGTGCGTCTGCCTGCCCAACACGTAGATACAGGCATGGGCTTTGAGCGATTGGTGCGCGGAATTCAACGTAAAACCAGTAATTACGATACCGATGTATTCCAGTTCATTATCCAAGAAACTGCGAAATTGGCTGGTAAATCCTACGGAGTTGACGAGAAACAAGACATAGCCTTCCGCGTAATTGCCGATCACATTCGTGCCGTAAGTATGTGTATTGCCGATGGTCAATTGCCATCCAACAACGGAGCAGGGTATGTAGTTAGACGAATTCTCAGAAGAGCCGTTCGGTATGGGTATTCCTACCTAGGATTCACAGAGCCGTTTTTCCACAAGCTTATTCCCGGATTAGCCGATTATTTTCAATATGCGTTTCCGGAATTGAAATCCCAGGAGAGTTTCGTAATGCGCGTTGTAAAAGAGGAAGAAATTTCTTTTTTCCGAACCCTCAGTACAGGAATGCAGCGATTAACCTCCTTAATGTCCGAAAGCATTTCCCAAACTATTTCAGGGGACGTTGCGTTTGAGTTGTACGATACATTCGGATTTCCCATAGACCTAACCGATTTGGTAGCTCGAGAAAATGGATTTTCGGTGGATATGCTTGTTTTTCAGCGTTGTTTGGATGAGCAAAAGAATAGGTCCAAAGCCGATGCAAGCAAACAAATGGGCGATTGGCAGGTAATCCAAATGGACAGTGAAGAGATGTTTTGTGGATACGATGAAACCGAAACCGTAACATCCATAAGCAGGTACAGAACCGTCACTGTAAAAGGAGATAAACAGCAGTTTCAATTGGTGTTAGACAATACACCTTTTTATGCCGAAAGTGGCGGTCAAGTGGGAGATAAGGGAATATTAAAAGGCGCTGAAAATGGCGAAATTTTAAGGGTTGTGGACACGGTTAAAGACAACAAACTTCACATACATTTGGTGGACAAGTTGCCTCAAAATCCGCATCAACATTTTCACTCAGTCGTAGATACGTTGAAACGTAATTTAATTTCTTCCAACCACAGCGCAACCCACCTAATGCATTCGGCTTTACGCGAAGCCTTAGGGACGCATGTAGCACAAAAGGGAAGTTTAGTGAATTCGGATTATTTGCGATTCGATTTCTCGCATTTTGGAAAAATGACGGACGAAGAGCTGTTGCAAGTAGAGACCAGAGTGAATGAACAAATTCGTGCATCTATTCCCTTGCAGGAACATAGAAATATACCCATTGACGAGGCCATTGCTATGGGTGCTACGGCATTATTTGGAGAGAAATATGGCGATTTTGTTCGAGTTATTGAATTTGATCGACAGTACAGTTTAGAGTTGTGCGGAGGGACCCATGTGAGGAATACGGCGGAAATTGGACTGTTTAAGATTACATCGGAGTCGAGTGTAGCTGCTGGAGTAAGAAGAATCGAAGCCGTTAGCAACAAAGGGGCGCAGGAATTGATTAATAAACGATTAGAATTATTAGAATCCATCGAACAATTGCTAAACAACTCCAAGGATCCTTTGCAATCTATAGAAAAAATTCTGCTAGAAAACACCCAATTGAAGGAGAAACTTGAGAACATCGAAACTGCTCAAGTAAATGCCATTAAAGAAACATTAAAACGCAAATTCACCGAAAAAAATGGTTTGAATATTCTAGTTGAACAGTTAGAATTACCTACGGCAGATGGGGCAAAACAGTTGTGTTTTCATCTGAAAAATGAAGTACCCAATGCAGTGATAGGGTTGGTGTATTTAGCCGATAATAAGCCGGGTATCGCGTTGTATATTGATGAAACGGTGGTAGTAGATAGGGGTTTTAATGCGTCAAATATTGTCCGAGAAGTTGCAAAGAACATTCAAGGAGGAGGTGGCGGACAGCCATTCTTTGCCACTGCTGGGGGCAAGGACATAAGCGGATTGGAAAAGGCTTTGGATGCTTTGAAAAGTCAGTTTGTAGATTGATTAAGACTGGGAAAGAATTAATACTTTCTTGGTCTCGAAAAAATCGAATTCGGCAAACACATCGGAAATTGCGTGCATTTGAACTTGGGTTTTGGGAGCAAAATTCAATACGTCGTTTATTTCGCCTGTAAGGTCGCCGCCTTTCAATAAGTAAAAAGAAGATTTCCCTTTCCACAAACTCTTGCTCCAATTCCATAATTCAGCGCTCGGAGCTACGGCTCGCGCTACAATGGTATCTACCTTGATGGGTAATTGTTCGGCTCGTAATTGAATTCCTACCGCATTGTTAATTTCGGTATTGGCAATTACATCGTTGACAACTTGTATTTTTTTTCCGATGGAATCTACCAAAGTAAATTGGGATTTTGGAAATAATATAGCCAAGGGGATGCCTGGGAATCCTCCGCCTGTGCCAATATCCAAGTAATGCTTGCCAATGTCAAAATTGCAAAATTTAGCCAAAGCCAACGAATGCAGAATATGGTTGGTATATAGATTTTGAATATCCTTTCGGGAGATCAAATTCACCCGTTCGTTGTGAAACCGGTATAAATCGCCTAATTGTTGGAATTGATCTTTTTGTTCAACCGATAAATCCGGGAAATGCTGGAAAATAACCTCTGCACCTACCATACGATTTTCTTTTTAAAGAATGCAAATATTCCCGTAACGGCGTACCAGAATGCTTGGAAAAAATTTAAAACAGGATAAATGGGAGTGGCTTTTGGCATTTTAAGTAATTTGGCTTTAAGTCCAAAAATAATCCATTCTGGAATCCATTTGATTATCATCACTAAAACGGGCCAAACCCAATGAACACTTGCAAAAAACCAAAAAATCAGCAAAGAGTAAAACGCCAATTGAGCAAAGGGGAACCAAAATAATTGAAACTTGATGTTGGGGGAATAATTTTTCCCAACCCACAAATGTCTTTGTTTTTGCCTCCAATATTGTTTCCAAGTTGTAGGTCCCGAACTGTAAGTATAAGCGGAGGGGTTAATGACAACTCCTGTGTTGTTTTTGATTGAAGCCTCTTGGACAAACAAATCATCATCGCCTGCAGGAATGTGATAATGGGAAGAAAATCCATTTACACTGTCGTACGATTTTCTCGAATATGCCAAATTCCTCCCTACACCCATGTAGGCTTTTCCTTGCAATCCGTATCCCAAATAAGACATAGCCGTTAGTGTATTTTCATAGTGTATCAAACTCCCCAGCAATCCATTACCGGCTGTTAATGGGGCAACACCAAGAACAATTTCATTGCCGTCACCAAACCCTTGAACCATAGCACGTATCCAATCTTTGGAAGCTGGTTTACAATCGGCATCGGTTAAGATAAAATAAAGATATTGTGCTTTTTTTAAGGCCAATGTAAGCGCCAGTTTTTTTCCTCCAGTTTTCACAACATCGATATCCAGTTGTACTACCTTCAACCGAGAATGAATCCTAGCTTGTTCAGTAAGATATAAGGTAGTACCGTCAGAACTGCGATCATTTGCGATAATTATTTCAAATTCTGGGTAATCTTGATCCAACCAACTAGGTAAATTGTCTATTAAGTGTTTTTTTGCATCCCTAGCAGCAACGATTAAACTGATTCCAGGCAATTTTTGATTGATAGGAGTTACCGCGGTAATTTTAATTTTAGTAAAAATTAGAAAATAATATAACCATGAAATTATTGCAAATAAAATGCTCGCAGTAAGTAATGCTTGATCGATGTTGTTAAGTTCAAATAATGCGTAAAATTCCGTAAATAACATGAAGATAATTTCTAAAATTAATTGAATTGCAAATTTATAGTTAGCAGTCGAAAGTTATATTTGAAAACTTAATTTCTTTCTAGAAGTTTTTCCTTCTCTAAATTTTGTCAGTAAAATGAATACATTAAAAGCGGATATTGAATGGTTGGAGAAAATTATTTTATACCAACTTGAAATTGCGGACGAAAAGCTTATTGAATTTGTTGAAAAAGAAGGTAAGCTGATGCCAAACATTGATTCGTCGTTAGATAACTATTCCAATCTCGTAGCAAAGTTGGACTTAGTGAATATAGAGCGTGCAATTTTGATTTTATGCGTGGCGGTTTATTTTAAACCAGAAGTATTCAAACCAATTATTGACGTAATCAAAGAAAAAAGAAAATTTTTCGAATCAGTTGGCGGTGTGTTAGCAGGTAATAATAATGCATTTATACCAACTGGAGAAACAGCTATTTTTTTATTTACTAATGGGAATTTAGAACAGCGGTTGAAAATACTACCAGTTATTTCACCTTCGCATAAGTTATTTACTTCTGGAGTTCTGCAATTTATTTTTGGAGAAGAAAATTTTTTACCATTCACTTTTTCAAAACTTCAAATTTCACAAGACACATATGATTTAATAACAACAGGAAAACCGAATCAACCTTCTTTTTCAACTGCTTTTCCTGCTTCAAAGGTAGATGTTCAATTAGATTGGAAAGATGTTGTGTTATCTGATGTAACGTTAAATGCATTGAAAGATCTGGAATATTGGTTAAAATTTGAAACTGAGCTGTTCAATAACAATAGCATTTCGTACAAAATTAAAAAAGGCTATAAAGTTATTTTTTATGGTCCTTCGGGAACGGGTAAAACCCTTGTCGCTGGTTTAATTGGGAAGAAATATGGTTATGATGTTTATCGTATTGATGCATCTCAATTATCGAGTAAATACATAGGAGAAACTGAGAAGAATATTGCAAACTTATTTAATCAAGCAAAAAATAAAAGTTGGATTTTGTTTTTCGACGAAGGAGAGACTTTGTTTTCGAAGAGGTCAAATTCGGGATCGAATAATGAAAAGTACTCCAATCAACAAGTTGGATATCTTTTACAAATGATTGAGGATTTCCCAGGAGTATTAATATTAGCTACTAATTTAAAAGGAAACATGGATGAAGCATTTATTCGTAGATTTCAAAAAATGATCTACTTCGAAGCCCCCGATGTAGAATATAGGAAGGTACTTTGGGAGAAGGCTTTTGAAAATACAATGCCAATATCGTCGGACATAGATTTCAATTCGATAGCAAAATCATTCGATTTGGTTGGGGGACAAATTGTTAATGTTGTAAAACAAGCTTTACTAAGGACAAAAGGAAATAATTTAGGCGAAATATCAAAATCAATTTTGATGGATTGTATCAACGAAGAGAAAAATAAAAAATAAATTGATTTAAAAGATATCCACACATGGAAGCAATACAACATAGATTATTTAGCTTGCATTATGCATAATTCGGCAGTAATCACAAGAAAAAGAAAGTCCGATGAAAATCTTTCTGTTTCTGAGATGGATACGAAGGATACCATTCAGGGTAAATCGTCCTCGGAGAGCAGAAATAGTAACCTGGATTTAGTTGAATCGGAAAATACAATTCAGCGAAAGGAAAGTGGGTTACCAGAGCCACTCAAATCTAACATGGAGAGTATGTCTGGTTATGCATTGGATGATGTTGATGTAAATTACAATTCTGATAAACCGGCACAACTTAACGCAAAGGCCTATGCAAAAGGCAATAACATCGAAATAGGACCGGGCGAAGAGGAGCATTTACCTCATGAGGCATGGCATGTAGTTCAACAAAAACAAGATAGGGTTAAACCCAATGCTGCTATTGGAGGTGAAGCAATTAATAATGATGAAGGATTAGAAACAGAGGCGGATGTAATGGGGGCTAAAGCAAATTCACTTACAGCTGCGTCACCAGTCCAAGGTAAAGCATCTAATTCCGCTGGATTAGTTCAACGCGAGGAAGACGAAGAGGAAGAAATTGAAGGAGCTGAAATTGAAGACGAAGATTTATCTGATGACTTGATTGAGGATGCAAAAGAAGGTGATGGAGTGTCTAGAACGGATTCTTTTGATGGAAAGACGAGAAAAAGAACCGCAAAAAAGACAGAAACGAAAAAGGGTATAGATCCGTTTACCATTGAATCGATTTCAAGAATCTCAGATGATAAAATAGTTGAAGGTGCGAAATTTGCGGCAAGTGCAGGAGTATTTGGTGAGAGTGCAAGGGCCGCAGCTATCGAAAGAGGGGCACTTAAAGCTTCTGCTAAAGGCTCTGCATCTGGAGGTGCAGGCGCGCAAACAGAAGGTGCTGCCTTAAGCGTTGTAGAATTTGACCCTGATAGTCCTGATGTTGTAAATAAAGTTAGATTACTTGCTACTTCTAGCGCAAAAGTTGGTAGTTGGGGAGAATTAGCAGGAGAACTAAAGGCAAATTATGGTCCCGTAGGTGTTGAAGCTGCAGCAAAAATTTCAGCCTTTGTAGGAGTAGCCGCAGAAATGAAGGGGGAATTAGGGTTTGATCGAATCAAAAAGGAAGTTTCTGCAAAAGGTTCAGTTTCTGCGATGGCTGGAGCCAAAGCGGAAGGTGAAGCATCCGCAAAATTGATAGTTGGACCCGTAGAAGCAGAAACTAAAATAGAAGGCGAAGCCTTTGCTGGAGCAAAAGCCGAAGCAAGTGGACAAGCTGTTTTTTCTCCCGACTCGATTTTGTTATCAGGAACTGCGGAGGCTTTTGCAGGTGTATCTGCATCAGCTAAAGGATCCGCAGAAATCGGATACAAAGGAAGAACTTTATTTTCTGCATCTGGAAAGGTTGAAGTTTCAGCCGGTGCTGGTGGTAAAGTTGGCGGAAAATTTGAATTTAAAAATGGTAAATTATCAATTAGTGGATCTTTAGCTGCCACATTAGGAATTGGTGGTGGAGTTGATTTTTCGGCAGAGGTAGATTTTATAGCAATTAAAGATGCGGTAGCAGATTTAATTGCTTCAGGTTTTAGTAAGTTATTCTCAGATAAAAAAGAAGAGAAAGATACAGCTCCTGAACCTGTAAAAGATATGACACCCGAAAAAAAATCGGAAATTGATAAAAATTATAAAGATGCATTAAGAGGGGATTTTCAAAAGTATCAATTAAAGAAAGCTGGGCAAGGAAAGAATACGATAAAAGCAGAACGAGTTCAAGAAATTATTAATTTAAGGATTATGAAGAATCCTGCTTTATTTGCAAGTGTAAATAGCCAGGAAGCTTCTCAAGCAATCATAGATATTGCCAAAGAGATGTTCTCAAAAGAACTAGATGTAATTGAAGTTAGTGCTGGTAAAATAACTAAATTTGTAACTAAGCCAGAAGCGGAAAAGCCAGCCCCGACGAAGAGCAGATTCTCCTTTTGGTAACATAATTTATAAATTACATTCAAATATGCAATCTTCTGATAATCTTCATTTTCTATCTCCTACTACAGGAATTTCAATGCTTCTGCCAATTGGTTGGGAAGAGAAAGACTTTGGGGATGATTATATAATTTATTTTAATGATACTGACGGTGAAGAATTAGATCCTCGTATTTTTATTAAAAAGATTAGTATTCCTAAAGTAGTTGATAACTTGCAGATTAAACTTTTAGAGGATTTTCTAAATATAGAAAGAAAAGATTTTGAATATCTAGACGGAGGATCTATTGAAATAGATGGTAAGCAAGGTGCATATGCGGAAATTCAATATCTAGAAGAAAATACAAGTCAATTGGTTTATGCTTTTCAATTGTATTTAATGAATGCAACTAAAATATTTAGTTTTACTTTCATGTGCGGAGTTGAAAATACTAATAAATGGATGGCTGATTTTAAAATTGGGATCAATTCAATTCGCGTAATTGAGTAATAACATGAATTCTAGCAGCGTTTACTTAAGAGATTTGAATTTATCAATGGTACCTCCATTGGGTTGGGATGGAGTTTTGGAGGAGGAAGGATTCGTAAGATTATATGGTCCTGCTTTGGATTCTAATTTTAATCATAGACCTACAATTAGTATCCGTTATGAAAATAACTTTAATGAGGAATTAGAAAAAATTTGGAGTGATTCCAAAGGTAAAATTCAAGATAGTTATCCATTGTTTTCTTTGCTAAAAGAGCAAAATATAAATTTAAATAATGAATTAATAGGTGTAATCATGGAATTTAGTTGGTTTTCTGAAGAATTATCACAGCACTTCTGGGGATTGCAAGCACTAATAGCATCAAATACAGGAGACTGCTATTTAATTAATGGATCAGTCGAGCTTACTAATTTTACTGCGGTGAAAACAACTTTTTTTGAGATAATCAATACAATTCGATTAGTGAAAATTTAACTTATATAAAACGAAATAAGGTTTTTATTAAAAAAGGAGCTCATTGAGCTCCTTTTTCTTTGGTCGGGGAGACAGGATTCGAACCTGCGACCCTCTGGTCCCAAACCAGATGCGCTACCGGCCTGCGCTACTCCCCGTGATTCATAAAGTCTAAAGACTCCTTCATCGCGACCCCTACAGGATTCGAACCTGTGACCTACTGCTTAGAAGGCAGTTGCTCTATCCAGCTGAGCTAAGAGGTCCTGCAATCCATTCACTAACCCTTGTAAAGGCCGTAAACAAGGCCGCAAAAATA
>JACCDP011149674.1_pt1 | contig 13056 bp, 13 predicted proteins | sample 7445841 | NCBI WGS metagenome assembly JACCDP01 (sample SAMN15323441, study PRJNA562643) | freshwater metagenome | isolation source: river surface water | place: USA:Blue River Watershed | collected 2017-08-17
CAGCAACTACAGATCTTGGCGTGGTATTTGTTGATGCCATAACTTGTGCTGTTGGAGTTGTAGCAGCACCTGAAGCACCATCAGCAATAACTGCAAGTTCTGCACCAACTGCAACAGTTGAATCAACAGCAACAACAATTTTTTGCAAAATTCTGGCAACTGGTGAAGGAATTTCAGTATCAACTTTGTCGGTAGAAACTTCTAGAAGCGCTTCGTCAACATTTACTTGATCGCCAACGTTCTTAAGCCAACGTGTAACAGTTCCCTCGGTTACTGATTCACCAAGTGCCGGCATGGTCACAATAGTTCCGGTTGAAGAAGGAACTGCAACTGGTGCGGCTGGAGCAGGTGGTGGAGTAACAGGAGCGGGTGGTGGAGTAACAGGAGCGGCAGCAACTGGTGCGGCTGGAGCTTGAGCAGAAGCTGCAGACGCACCATCGGCAATTACTGCAAGTTCGGCACCAACTGCAACGGTTGAATCAACAGCAACAACAATCTTCTGCAAAATTCCGGCAACTGGTGATGGAATTTCAGTATCAACCTTGTCGGTAGAAACTTCTAGGAGCGGCTCATCAACAGCGACCATGTCGCCTTCGTTTTTCAACCAACGCGTAACAGTTCCTTCAGTTACCGATTCGCCAAGTGCTGGCATCGTTACAGAAAAGGTCATTTTATTTTCTCCCGTTACCCGTGTGCGTGAAGTGGTTTGCCAGCAAGTGCTAAGTGCGCTTCGCCAACTGCTTCGGAAAGCGTTGGGTGAGCATGGATCAAAGCAGCAACATCAGATGCTTCTGCTTCCCAGTTGAATATTAATTGTGCTTCAGCCAAAAGTTCGCCAACTCGTGCGCCAACCATATGAATTCCAAGAACTGGCCCATTTTTAGCGGCAACTAGTTTGATCGCGCCAGCAGTTTTTAGAATTTGAGCCTTGCCATTACCGGCCAAGTCATAATTTAACTCGACAACATCGTGACCACGTTCTTTTGCTTGAGCCGTGGTTAGACCAACTGAAGCAACTTCTGGTTCAGAGTATGTAACGCGAGGAACACCATCGTAATTAATAGGACGTGGATTTAAGCCACCAATTTCTTCGGCGACCAAGATTCCTTCGCCAAAGCCAACATGCGCTAATTGAAGCGTTGGAATTAAATCTCCGACAGCCCAAATTCCTGGAACATTTGTGCGGCACTTGTTATCAACTAATACATATCCACGATCCATAGTTAGACCGGCCTCTTCATAACCCAAGTTTGCTGAAACTGGGCCGCGGCCTACGGCAACAAGTAGAACTTCCGCTGTAAAAGTCTTGCCATCTTCAAGAGTTACCGTTACACCCTTGGCATCTTTGCTCGCAGACTTAAAGCGAGTTCCTAGTTCAAAATTAATGCCACGCTTTCTAAATGCGCGCTCTAGCCCCTTACTTGATGATTCATCTTCCAATGCTATTAAGTGAGGCAGACCTTCAATAATCGTGACTTCAGAACCAAATGATTTCCAGACAGATGCAAATTCGCAACCAATAACTCCGCCACCAAGAACAATTACGCTCTTTGGAACACGGTCCATCGCGATTGCTTGTTCACTGGTAATTATTTGGGTGCCATCGATGTCTAGGCCAGGAAGAGTCTTTGGATAAGAACCAGTAGCTAAAACTATATTTTTGCCGGTGTATTTGATGCCATTAACTTCAACTTCATTCTTAGAAACTAAACGGCCATGGCCTTCAATATAAGTGACGTTGCGAGACTTAACTAAGCCCTGCAGTCCTTTATGTAATTTTGAAACAACACCATCTTTATAAGCATTAACAGCCAACATGTCGATACCGATAAATTGGGTATTTACGCCGAAGTCAGAGGAGTGACGAGAGCTATCGGCTACTTCTCCGGCGTGTAGTAAAGCTTTGGTCGGGATACAACCTCGGTGCAAACAGGTTCCGCCAAGTTTGTTCTCTTCGATAAGTGCAACGCTTAAGCCGAGTTGAGAAGACCGTAGGGCGCAGGCATAACCGCCGCTGCCACCACCAAGAATTACTACATCAAATTGCGACACAAAGCGCCCTTCTATTAACCACCGATGAATCTTGAGCCTAATCTTGCCACGAAATCGGCCAGAGCCTAATTCGCGATTTCACTGACTATTTCCCAGAGCGCGGGGCCTGTGATGAAACTGACTCGATTAACGTGACCAGGGAACGTAGGGCAATTCCAGTGCCGCCAACCGGGGTATATCCATGAGCAGAGGCCTCGTTGTATGAAGGCCCGGCAATATCTAAATGCAACCAAGACACTTGTGGCTCGATAAATTCTTTTAGGAATAGACCAGCTACCAGCATTCCACCCATTCGATCACCAATGTTTGCGAGATCTGCAACCGGTGAATCAAGTGAGGCACGAAGTTCTTCTGGAAGTGGCATCGGCCAGAAAGCTTCACCGGCCTTTTCTGAAGCGTTTAAAAATTCTTGAGAAAATTCAACATCATTTGTCATGACCGCACTAGTTCTAGTTCCGAGTGCTACAACTTGTGCGCCAGTAAGAGTGGCGACATCGATGATGCCATCGAGTCCGCCAGCTTTCTTTCCAACTTCTTGTGCCCGAACTAGTGCATCAGCAAGAACTAATCGACCCTCGGCATCTGGGTTTAAAACTTCTACGGTCTTACCGCCATAAATGCTTATGATGTCACTAGGTCTGGTTGCATTTTCGCTAACCATATTTTCAGCTAAGGGCGCCCAAGCATCAATCGCGACCGGTAATTTCAATTCTGCAATTGCAAAGATCGCGGCAATAACTGCGGCTGCTCCACTCATGTCACTTTTCATTGCTTCCATGCCATTGGCAGGTTTTAGCGCCAAGCCACCAGTATCGAAAGTAATTCCCTTACCTACAAATGCGTATCGACCTCGTGTCTTCTTTGGATTATAAGAAATATGTAGCAGGCGTGGTGGGTTTACAGATCCTTGGCCAACTCCAATTATTCCGCCATACCCTTGCGTCTTAAGAGTTACTTCATTCAAGATTTCTACTTTTAGCCCAAGCGGCGTGGCCAGTTTCTTCATGCGAATACAGAAAGAATCCGGAGTTAAGTGACTTGGGGGAGTATTAATCAAATCTCGAACTGTTGCAGTGTTGCGTGCGATGATTTCAGCGCGAACTAGGGCTCGTTTTGCTGCAGCATCGGATGTGGATTTTGTCGCGATAATTATCTGTTCAAGCGGCGCTTTGAAATCGGATTTCGTGCTTGATCTAAATTCATTAAAGGCATACGCACCAAGAGCAGCGCCTTCGGCGACTGCAGAAATTTGGGCGAGGGTAGAAGCAGGAAGTGCAAAAGTTGCGGCGCTCTGTCCGGCTAATTCACGTGCAGCTGCGCCTGACGCTCTGCGTAAAATTTCGGGATCGTAGCTCTTTGCCGTTTCGCCAAGTCCTGTGAAGTAAATTGTTTGTGGTTTGCTATATGGAACCTTAACAATTTCATCACTCTTACCGGTCGCACCTAGATTCTTCAGGATTTCAAGAAGCGCTTTTTCATTTACAGTGACAGCTCCGGATTCAATTTTCAACTTTCCGGCGGTAGCGGATAATCCAATAACTGCGTATGGAGTTGCCAGAGTGGAAGCTAACTTCAACGCTTTCATAATTCTCCTATTTATGTCCTGATGAACTTCAATTAAAGTTAGTAGAACTATAAATCAACTTCCTTGGATTGCCTAAGTTTAAGATAAGTTTGCCCCATGAAATCACCGTTATACGAGTGGCACGGCGCCATGGATGCAAAGTTGGCAGACTTTGGTGGTTGGGATATGCCAATTGAATATCCAAAGGGGATTGCAGGATTTAGTGGCGGCACACTTACTGAACATGCAGCGGTTCGGGAACGTGTTGGAATATTTGATGTTTCGCACTTGGGGAAAATAAGTGTTAAGGGCCCAGGAGCAAAAGATTTTGTAAATTCAATGGTCACCAATGATTTAAATCGGATCTCTTCCGGGCAAGCTCAATACAACCTCTTCTGCAATGATGCAGGTGGCGTAATCGACGATTTGATTGTTTACGAATTCGCACCAGATGACATTTTTATAATTCCCAACGCCTCAAATTGCGCACTAGTTGCTGCAGATTTAAGCGCCATTGCTCCAATTGGAATCACTGTTGAAAACATCCATCAAGAATATGGCGTTCTGGCCTTGCAGGGCCCGGACAGTAGAAAAGTTCTTGATGATCTTGGGATTGAATTGGATTTGGAATATATGTTCTTCAATAAAGTTGTTCTACCTGGCCATGAAAATCTTGGTGAGATAATTATTTGCAGAACTGGCTATAGCGGGGAATTAGGTTTTGAGCTTCTTCCTAAATGGGATTGTGTTGTCGAACTTTGGAAGATTCTGGTTGCAAAGATTGCGAAATACGATGGCCGGGTCTGCGGTTTAGGTGCGCGAGATACCTTGCGAACCGAGATGGGTTATCCACTTCATGGACACGAACTTTCAATCGACATAACTCCGGTTCAAGCGAGTGCTAGTTGGGCAGTTGTTCTTTCAAAGAGTGGCTTTCGTGGAAAGTCCGCGTTAGAAATTGAGAAGAGCCAGGGGCCGAGAAGAGTTCTGCGCGCACTCAAATCAAATGATCGAGGGATACCTCGAGCCGGGATGGCGGTCTCAGATTTATCGGGTAATCAAATAGGTGAAGTTACTAGCGGAACTTTCTCGCCAACCCTAAAGGTTGGAATTGCCTTAGCTCTAATCAAGCCAGAATTTAAAGTGGGCGACGAAGTTCAAATAGATGTCCGTGGCCGATTGAGCAGCGCTTCAATAGTTAGAGCGCCATTTGTTGAATCGCGGGTCCGTTAGTTTGTTAAATCTTTATTCGCAACAATCACCGGACGGCCGGAATCAAGGGTGTAAACATTAATTCGATTTTCAAAGGCGCTTTTTAGCTCTGGTGAATGAATTACAAACTCCGAAGTTCCATTTAGTAAAACTTTTCCGTCCTGCATGACAACTATTTTTTCAGCATACATAGCGGCCAGAGTTATGTCATGCATCGTAGAAATAATTGTTACTCCACGTTCCTTGAGAAGTTCGATGTTATTCAAGACTGCAATCTGGTGATGTAAGTCCAGAGCGCTAGTTGGTTCATCTAGCAAAATAAGTGTTGGCTCCTGAACAAGTGCCCGAGCGATTAGAGCTCGTTGCATTTCACCACCAGAGAGCAGAGATACAAACTGGCTCTGCATTCCAAAGAGCCCAGTTAACTTAAGAACGTCGGCAACTAGATTGCGACTTAGGTTGCTTTCATTGCCCCAACCATCACGTTTAGAGCGACCTAACATCACATATTCACCAACACTCATGCCGATAGGAATTTGTGGATGCTGGGGAACAAAAGCAACGTTTCGATCATGATTCTTATAAACCTCGACGCCGCCATCAGTGATCGAACCAGAATAGGCAAGTGAACCGAGAAGGGATTTCAGCAGCGTGGTTTTTCCAGCGCCATTTGGCCCAACCAGGCAGGTCCATTTTCCATCTTCGATTTCAATATTGATATTGGAGAGAATGTCTCGCTGACCAATGCGAACATTTAAATCTGAAATATTAATCACTGTGCTACCAACCTTTTCTTTCGTAGAACAAATAGGAAGAACGGGGCACCAACAAAAGCAGTGATTACACCAATAGGAAGTTCTGCAGGAGAAAGCAGTGTTCTGGCCCCGAGATCGGCGAGCACAAGAAAGCTTGCGCCCACCAACGCGATTGTCAGGAGACTTCTATTTGTGACGCGATGGGTTATGCCGCGGACTAGATGGGGAACAACGATTCCTACAAAGCCAATCAAGCCACTCGCCGATACTGCCGTTGCGGTAGCTAAAGTCGCAGCAACTACGGCAATTACCCTCAACTTATTTGGATTAATTCCAAGTGAATATGCTTCTTCATCGGTGAGCATCAGACCATCTAATTGTTTTGATACTGTAAACAAAATTATTAGCGCAATAAGAATATATATCGATGACCAAGTTACTACCTGCCAATTTGCAACCGTCAGTTCGCCGAGAATCCAGGAATAAACCGGACGAAGCGAAGAACTATTTCGTTGCTGCAGATAGGTCTGTACTGCGGTTGCAAAAGATCCAACTGCAATTCCAGAAAGTAGTAATGAATTAGGTTCGGCGAAGAATTTTCCGGAGATAAAGAAACTAACCATAACCGCTGAAATTGCTCCGAAGAATGCAAAAACTGGAAGCAGACTACGTAGATCGGCGCCCGCACTTGTTAGCGCAATTGTTGCGCCAAGTCCGGCACCTGCGGCTGCACCAAGTAGATATGGATCGGCTAATGGATTTCGGAAAACAGTCTGATAAACAGCACCACTTGTTGCAAGCGCTGCGCCGACAAGTGCTGCAAGAAGGGCTCTTGGTAAACGTAAATCAATTAGCAGAGTGCGATCTTGACCGGTTAGGCCCCCAGGCAAGCCCAGAAGAGTTCGAATGATCTCCTGAAAACTTAAAGAGACTGGACCAAAACTTATTGCGAGAATTCCAACGAATAAGAGCAGGGCAGCAGCGAAAGCGGTGATCTTCCAATTCCAGATTGGAGCCAATCCGCTCTCTTCGCCCCCGCTCTTATTCTTAAACATTTGTTGGGTTTACTTCACTTTCGCAATTGAATCCGCGATGAATTGATAGAAATCAACGAGTCTTGGACCCCACCTTGATGGAATATCTTCGGGCAGAGCAACAACGTTCTTGTTTTTAACTGCCGAGATTCCATTCCAGCCTGGGCGCTTAGTTAGCGTCGCAAGTGATTCGCCATATTGCGCGTCAGCCAGAAATACCAGCTTTGGGTTTGCCTTAATTACATATTCCGATTGCAGTTGGGGATACCCGGCAGAATCCGCCGTTGCGGCCGGATCGGCAATATTTATGAGATTGAAATCTTTATATACCTTTCCGATGAAGGTATCTGAAGTAGCGGTGTAAAGCGTGTTATCTAATTCATGAAAGAAAGAGATTTTCTTTGAAGTTCTTCCACTTCTAATAGCCGCAGATATTTTGCTCTTCATCTCAGAAATAACGCTCTGGGCTCCGGATATTTTTCCAGTTGCTCTTCCTAGTGCGGTAACTTCTGCGTAAGCTTCACGCAATGTCTTTGGGGCACGCTCAAGGAATACTTTTATCTTTAACTTTTCAAGCGCGGCCTTAACCTCTAAAGCCTTTGTGGCATCAGCGTTCAAGATGATTAAATCTGGCTTGTAGTTCAAGAGCGCTTCAACATTTGGATTAAATGCTGAAAGTTTTGTCATGGGAGCTTCGGCAGGATAGTTTGAAAGATCATCAACTGCAATGACTTGCTTACCAGAGCCGATTGCATAAAGAATTTCAGTGGCACTTGGTGATAGCGAAATAATTCGCTTTGGAATATTGGAACTAGCTTGTGTCGGATAGACCGTCAGCAGTGAAATTATGGTTGTCGCAATTAATACCTTCGTTAAAACATCTCTAACTTTAAACATAAAAAATCTCCCTCAAGAGTTTGAGGGAGGAAGCTTGGGCGAAATAGAAAATAAATTCTCTAGAAGCCCGACCTTCCTCCGAGGTCGGATACATCAATAATGAGTTAGGCGACCTGGCTCGGATTTGGATTCGAAAAGATTTGAATCAAATCTCTACAGTTGCGGGACAGCGCCGGGTTTTCACCGGACTTCGCTAAACGCATTACTACTGATGAAGCACGGGGCTTTTCTCAGCGGCGCAAAATTAGCACGCCCTTAGTGTTTTTTGCCAGAACGCCTGCCGATTGCATAGGCGAGTCCGATTGCGATTACCAATCCAGCCCCAGCTGCGAATAATTCGCCGCCTTCAACTCCTTCATGCGCCTCGGTAATGGAATGCTCTGGGTCGTTTCGATGTTTCCGATCATCGTCATCAGCGAAAGCCGAGGCCGGGAGAGTGATGGCACCTAGTAAGAGAACCAAAGAAATCGCTGAAAAAAACTTTTGTTTCATGGGATAGAGACTACGCTTTTATCCATGGAATATCGTCGCCTCGGCTCATCAGGAATGTATGTCTCAGAGATCTCCTATGGAAATTGGATTACCCACGGCTCGCAGGTAGAACAAGATGCAGCGATCAAGTGTGTGCACGCTGCGCTTGATGTTGGAATAACAACATTCGACACAGCTGACGTTTACGCCGGAACCAAGGCCGAGAGTGTTCTTGGAAAAGCACTTAAAGGTGTTAAGCGTGAGAGCTACGAGTTGTTTACAAAGGTTTACTGGCCAACTGGACCAGGAAAGAATGATCGCGGTCTATCGCGCAAACACATCATGGAATCAGTAAATGCATCTTTGAAACGGCTAAATACCGACCACATCGATCTCTATCAAATGCATCGCTTCGATTATGAAACTCCATTAGAAGAATCCTTGCGTGCATTTGACGATCTAATCCGCCAAGGAAAAGTTAACTACATTGGATTTTCCGAATGGACTGCTGGTCAAATTGGCGATGCTCTCAAGATTCAGAAGCAAAATGGTTTCGATCGCTTCGTATCAAGCCAGCCTCAGTATTCAATGCTCTGGCGGGTGATTGAATCGAAAGTTGTTCCGCTTTGTGAGCAAGAAGGAATTGGCCAAATCGTCTGGTCGCCTGTAGCTCAAGGCGTTTTGACTGGAAAGTATTTGCCAGGAAAGAAGCCACCAGCTGGTTCAAGAGCAACAGATAAGAAGAGCGGTGCTGAAATGATTTCGCGGTGGATGCGTGATGAAGTTCTTGAGGCCGTAGCTAAGTTGAAGCCAATTGCTGAGGGTCTAAATCTGACAATGTCACAACTTGCTCTGGCTTGGGCGCTGGCAAATCCAAATGTTTCGTCGGTGATTATGGGGGCTTCAAAGCCATCCCAGGTTAAAGAAAACGTTAAAGCATCTGGGGTAAAACTCTCGGCACAAACTCTTAGTGAAATAAATAAGGCCCTCGGTTCGATTCCGGAAACCAATCCGGAGCGAACAGAGAGCCCAAATCCAAGAGCTTAATCAAATAAGAAATTAACTAGATTCGATCTCCTATTTTTTTCTGGGGTGCTGGTGCGCGCAATTTGCGCATCTGTGTTGATCGAAGCCAGCCATACAACCCAAGTCCCTTGGTGGATTCACCAGGGAATTTTTCGGCAACAATCCTTTTAATCTTCTTGCTCACGAAAAATCCATATACGACCGAGTAGAGCATCGCTCCATACATAAAGATGATCGCGACGAATCTAATTTCTGCAGATGGAATTAGCGTTAAAACTAAAACAAAAATCATAAGTGGCAAGAAATATTCACCTAGCGAGCGATGAGAATCTACGTAGTCACGAACAAATCTCTTTACCGGTCCGCGGTCTCTTGCTGGCATCGCATTTTCGTCGCCACGCATATAAGCAGCTCTCGCTTCAGCTCGTGCCGCCTTGAGTGCATCACGATTCTTAGAGCGGTCGGCCTTTGTTACGGGAGCGGTAATTGAATTCACCTTTGTTGCGGCAACTGCATCTTTTCGCTTTGGAGTTGCTTTACCTTTTTTGTTCGGGCTTTTGTCAGAATTCTTATCAGCGGCTTTTGTCATGTCACTACGGTAGAGCGAGCATTCGCTCCAGCGCAACTTTTGCATATTTTGAAACCTCTGAATCTACTGAGATTTGATTAACCAAACGTCCTGATACCAAGGACTCCATCGCCCAAACCAGATGGGGCAGGTCTATCCGGTTCATGGTCGAGCAGTAACAGACGGTTTTATCCAAGAAGTGAACTTCGCGATCAGGGAAGGTATTTGCTAGACGCTGAACCAGATTCAATTCGGTGCCAACTGCCCACTTGCTTCCTGGGGCAGAATTTTCAATGGTCTTAATAATCATCTCAGTGCTTCCAACAACATCAGCGTTAGAAACAACCTCATGTTGGCATTCAGGATGAACCAATATCTGTATGCCCGAAACCTTGGCTCGCATCTGGTTGATATTTTCTAAAGAGAATCTTCCATGAACCGAACAATGTCCGCGCCACAAAATTACCTTTGCTGCAATGATTTGAGCATCGCTTAAGCCACCATTTGGTTTCCATGGATTCCAAAGAACACAATCTTCAAGATTTAAACCTAAGTTCAATACTGCAGTGTTGCGACCTAAATGCTGGTCTGGAAGAAATAGAACTTTCTCGCCTTTTTCAAAGGCCCAATTCATAGCGCGCATTGCATTTGAAGATGTGCAAACCGCGCCACCGTTCTTTCCGGTAAATGACTTGATTGCGGCTGAAGAATTCATATACGTGATTGGTGTCGTCTTACTTGCAACGCCAACCTGCTCTAACGCTTTCCAACAATCATCAACTTGTTTTGCCGTTGCCATGTCAGCCATCGAACAACCTGCTGCAAGATCAGGAAGAATGATCTTCTGATCTTTTGAGGTAAGAATGTCAGCGCTTTCCGCCATAAAGTGCACACCACAGAAGAATATGAATTCGGCAGAATTATTGGCCTGTGCGGCTTGAGCTAACTTGAATGAATCTCCAGTTATGTCAGCGAACTGAATTACTTCATCCCGCTGGTAGTGGTGGCCAAGCACCATCGCACGTTCACCAAGGGCAGCCTTTGCTGCACGCGCTCTTTCAACTAACTGCGGATCACTCGCTGGCGGCAGTTCGCCATCACAGGAAACTCCACGCTCGCTCTTGGGGTCGGCGCCCTGGCCGAGTAAGAGCAAGTCGGAAAGTCTTGATGAGCCCATAGGGCCATTATGGAGTAGCCTTTACTCATACACGAATTTAAATGGGGAGAACGATGAGCACAGAGACTTCACAAGAGGTAACAATTTCAAACGCACCTGCAACCGGAATTGGTCTTACTGATGTAGCAGCCACAAAGGTTGCTGCGCTTCTAGCTCAAGAGGGTCGCGATGACCTAAGTCTGCGGGTTGCAGTTCAACCAGGCGGATGTTCTGGTCTGAAATACCAACTTTATTTTGATGATCGTTCACTAGACGGCGACACAGTCACCAAGTTTGGTGCAGTAAGTGTTGTTACCGACAAGATGAGCACTCCGTATTTGATGGGCGCGTCAATTGATTTCGTTGACACCATTGAAAAACAAGGATTCACAATTGATAATCCAAATGCCCAGGGTTCATGCGCCTGTGGCGACTCTTTTAACTAACTAAACAGTTAACTAAAAAAGTAATGAAGATTGCCTGCGCTGGCTCTGTTGGGCGCGATCATTTAATGACATTTCCCGGGAAGTTCACGGACTCGTTAGTGGCGGATTCTCTGGACAAAGTTTCACTTTCCTTTTTGGTTGATGGCTTGGATATTCGACGCGGCGGAACAGCGGCCAATATTGCATTTGGAATCGGTGCGCTCGGTTTAAATCCTTATCTAATTGCGGCAGTAGGAACTGATTGGTCGGATTACGATTCTTGGTTGACCAGACATGGCGTTGATACGACTCACGTTAAGGTGTCAAAAGAATTGTTAACCGCATCGTTCATGGTTACAACCGATCAAGAGTTAAATCAGATTGCATCTTTCTTTCCGGGCGCCATGAGTGAAGCTCGAGAAATTGAACTTGCGCCGATAGTTGAGAAAACCGGCAAGTTCGACTTATTAATTATTTCGCCGGATGATCCGGATGCGATGCTTAGCCACAGTCAGAGTGCCCGAGACATGGGAATTCCATTCGCCGCAGACCCATCCCAACAATTGGCTCGCATGGATGGCGAAGCAATTAAGTTGCTGATTGAAGGCGCCCAATATTTATTCTTGAATGAATATGAACTTGCGCTAACTATTCAAAAAACTGGCTGGAGCGATGCTGAAATATTTAGCAAAGTTGCGGTTCGAGTAATCACACTTGGTTCCGATGGCGCCCGGGTTGAAGAGCATGGCAAAGAACCAATAACTGTTGGAACCCCCAAAGAGAATTTAAAGATTGATCCGACCGGTGTTGGCGATTGTTTCCGCTCTGGTTTTATTGCGGGTCTTGCCTGGGGCTTGGGCCACGAGAGATGCGCGCAGATTGGCTCAATGCTTGCGACATTCTGTATTGAAATTAAGGGAACTCAAGAATACCGATTTACGAAAACTGAATTTATTGAACGCTTTGCAAGTGCCTACGGCGAGGTCGCTGCAAATGAAGTCAGCGCAAGGCTAGAACCGCGATTAGTCGGTTAATTTAATAACTTTAAAGGTGTTTGTTTCAACAGCTTCTGCAGAATTCCCGGTCATTCTGGACCACGCAATTAGATCAGGAGCTGATGCCGGGTCATCGCTTAGAAGCGTAATTTCAAAGCCAGTTGGTTTATCGGCCAGAGCTTTTGCTAGTTCAATGACAGGCAGTGGGCAGCGCTTTCCTAAACAATCAAGAATCATTCTTAGTCTCGCAATTCACTAATTGTTTGAGAGAGAACTTCCAAGAAAGTTTTAACTTCATCAAATGTTGTGGCATGGTGAATCGTTAATCGAATATTTCCCTGAGTCAGAACGCCCAGGGCAGCAAGAACATGACTTGGCTGCATGTTGACAGAACTGCAAGCTGAACCTGAATCAACGGAATAGCCCTTGTCAGCCAATTTTGTTACAAGCTGTTCAGCATTTACATAAAGGAAAGAAGCACTGATTAAATGATCAGCCCCACCGGGCGCCAGATCGCAATCTGGAATATTGGTTTTAAGGTAACTTCGGATATCACTATTTATAGTTGCAATTTTCTCCGCAAGATTCTTTTCATCAGCTACCCAGCTATCAATTGCTAAAGCGCTGGCCACAATTAAAGGAAGTGAAGTCGGTCCTGGATTTATTCGACCATCTAAATGGGGGAGCGGGTTCTTCCAATTGGCCTTCTTTGAGACTGCAAAGACTCCAATTCCACTTGGACCGGCCCATGAGGTTGAATCCCAAAGCGCAGTGCCCCAGTTTTCAGGAAGAGCGATTCGCGTGCCGGAAGAAGTAGCGTCTACAAATAGGCCAGCAATTCCTTCTGGGCGCCCACTTTGGATTACTCCAGTTTCGCGATTACAAAGCTGGAGCGAAACGA
>JACCDP011200081.1_pt1 | contig 13056 bp, 13 predicted proteins | sample 7445841 | NCBI WGS metagenome assembly JACCDP01 (sample SAMN15323441, study PRJNA562643) | freshwater metagenome | isolation source: river surface water | place: USA:Blue River Watershed | collected 2017-08-17
CTGCCGTAGTTGAGGAATACCTCGCCGCGCATCCAACCCTGCCGAGCCGTCAACTGGCTCGCATCATGTACAAGGAGCACTCGCTCCTTTGGTCTGGCTATAACGCCGCCTACTCTGCCATTCGTTACCGTCGTGGAGCTTTGGGTAAGGAACACCGTGAAGCCCGTGGACTGACGGAACCCACTACGCCTGTGCGCCAAATCCCGGCATCCGTCACCCGTGAGTTCAAGCCCTTCATCATGGATGGTGTGGAGAAGGTGGCTATCCTCTCTGACATCCACGTTCCCTATCACACCCCAGAAGCTATTGAGTGCGCGGTGAAGCGTGCGCTCAAGGAGGACGTAGATGGCATCATCCTCAACGGCGACACCATCGATTGCCACGCCCTCTCCCAGTTCATCCGCGACCCCCGCGCTAGATCCTTCAAGCAGGAGCGTGACACCACGAACGAGCTACTAGCCTACCTACGGGAGCAGTTCCCCACTCAGCGCATCGTCTGGCGTGACGGCAATCATGAGGACCGCTTCAAGACCTACATGATGCAAAAGGCTCCCGAGGTGTACGATGAGAAGTTCTTCTCCATCGACAAGCTACTCAACTTTGAGGAGCTAGACATCGAGTACGTCACCGACAAGCGCATCATCATGCTGGGCGGCTTGGCCGTGATGCATGGGCATGAGTTCCACAAGGGCTTCGCGCCCCCGGTGAATCCTGCTCGCGGAGCCTACCTCAAGGCTAAGCAGAGCGTCATCGTCGGCCACCACCACCGCACCTCAGAGCACACGGAAACAGCCCTAGACGGCTCTATAACGACCACTTGGAGCGTAGGGTGCCTCTCGGACCTACACCCCGCTTATAGCCCATACAACAGCTATAACCACGGGTCTGCCATCGTCACGCTCGTAGGCAACTACTACGAGGTAGCTAACTACCGCATCGTCAACGGACGGGCATTGAATTAGTCCCTGCCGCCAAAGAGGTATTGGTCAACGGCCCGCTGTTGGTCAACAGTTAGACCGTCCAACATCTCATTGTAGTTGTTGAAAAGCTCTTTCCCGCCCTCATTGATTGCCTGTTGAATAATAGCGATGTCGCGTGCCGCTTTGTTTGGTGAAAGCATAGCTGCACGAGCCTTCGGGAAGGCAACAATGTCGGCGGGGTTAGCCCTTTGAATGAACTTCATGCCAGCAATGGACTCAAGTGCCATTGACGTAGCACGGGCTGCAAACAAGTTGGGATATGGTGCCGTTGCAAGCAGTCCAGACATCTGCTGAAGGCGTGAGGTTTTCTTGGCTTTTTCAAGAGCCAGTTTCGTATCGTAGGCTACCCAAGCCTCTAGAGCACCCATGCGTCGGTCACCGATAAGGTCTCGCATGGCATCCATACGGTCCTTAGAGCCAAAGACGTTCTTAACAATCTTATCTACGTCAAACTGCTCGCGGGTTCCCTTAACTGAGGAAGCAGTAGCATTACGAGAGTTCTCAAAGATACGCTGAAAGGCCATATCTCCAAGATCCGTGCGCTGCTGTGCTGGCATCCCATTAATAAACTTCTTGATGTAGTCGGGACGCATCTCACTGTTAAAAACAACAGCGTCCAAAACTTCCTCTGGATTTCGAGCAGAGAACTGGTAGTTGCCATTACGGCTCAATGAGAGCATTGACTCAGCTAGGCCATTGCGACGGCTCTTTGCCAGTTTAACGGCATTGTCAAAAAACGTGTTGGCACTATCAATCCCAGCATCTTGTGCGATTTCAATAGCCTGATCTAGCTCATCCATGGATGGCAAGGTGGGGCGCGTGAACACACCACCAACTCGTTGCAATGCATCCTGCTGTTCCGCAAGTCTGCGAAGGACTTGAACTCCCTTGGTCCCACCAAAAAGCTGATCTCTGACAGTCGCATCCTTCATGGAGTCCACCTTCCGAACCAATGCGGCCACATTAATAACATCCTGTCCCATTACCTTGGTGGTGGCATCTCCGCGCATCGTGTCCATCGTCACGCGCTTAAGCTGATCGAAAACAGGCTTAGGAAGCAGCTTTTGGGTAACCTCCCAGTCGGTTTTCTTGCCCTGAATCAACGTGTCAACCAAGTCACTTGGATTATCAAAGAGATTGTTTGATAGCTTCCTAGCGAACTGATTGGTCTCCATATCCGCAATAAAGCTAGCGTAGTCTTTATTGTACTGAAGCATTAGCTCCTTTGCCTTGCCGGAAAGAGACTCTGTGGACTTCTCCAAGTCAGCACTCAATGCTTTATATAGCCTCTTAGCTACACCAGCATCAAGATCGCCGTAAAGATTCTGATTTCCGCCAACAACCTCTCCTAAACGGGAGCGAATGTAGCGAACATTCTGAAACTGCTGTGTCATTGACGTAGCATTTTCAAGATCGGAAATAATGCCACTAACAGAAGGCATATTCTCGATATTGATAAATTGACCAGTTTCTGGGTCTTTGCCGCGAAGCGTAGAAATCTTCTTTAACTCGGAAATAGCTTTCTTGGTTTCATTAAGAGAAACAAAGAACTTACCAACGCCCTTCTTTTGCGACTGGCTTTCGATCTCAGCAACTGCCGCATCAAAAATCTTATTGGCGTTTTGTTGAGCAAGTTCATTTGTCATTCGCGCTCCCTCAATAGAAGCCTCAACAATTTTATCGGGCGGCAAATCAATCTTAGGAGCAGCGGCATCAATCACACTCATCGCTTGCCTATCAATGTTTTGCGATGCAAAACCAAGCTGACGCTTAACTTGCTGGCGGGTTTGCTTATCAGCATCCGTAACAACCTTTGCGATGTAGTCGCCCACGGCACGGGCCTGCCTAGAACCGGGATTAGTGGTTGTTTCGCGAATTGCCTGACCAACTTCAGCAGACGTTGCTGGATTAACCCCAAACTCAGAAAGGGTCTTTACGGCTTCTTCGCCTTCTTTCTCGATAGACCTATTGAATCTACGAATAGAAAGGGCTTCTTTAACCCTTGAAGCCGCCTTTCCAGCAACAAGTGGAACCGCAACACCAATAGCAGTTTCACCAAGTGCTTCCGCTCCTCGACGAGTGGCAATCTCTTGCGGGTCAATCGGCTGACCAGTTGCAAAACGAAACAAAACATCTTGGATAGCACCAGCAGTCTGTCCAGCAGCGGCGGTTACTCCAGATAGCTCGGCAACTTTAGCCAAAGTTCCTGCGGCGGTCGGAGTTCTTGCGATTCCAGCAGCAATACTAGTCGCAACCTCAGGAACCTTTCCAGAAAGCTCGACAATATCGCCAAGATCAAGACCAGCCGGATTATCAATAACGTAGCGATCTTTTACATTTGGACTATCGGGAGATCCGGCAGGAACAAGATTACGGCCTTCGGTAAGGGGAATCCAATTCCCCTTTCCGTAAAGCATATCGTAATAGTTGCGACGAGATTCTTGGGTTGACGCAAAGCTAGCTTTAAACCGCTCATCTAGCGGAGCATACTGCTCGCTTGGCGGCATAACTGGTTTGTTGAGACCAGCCTCAAGCTGCATATTACGAGCAGAAGCCTGAGCCATTTGCTCTGGAGTTCCAGCAACCATCTCAGGAGTAGGCATCTTGGTTTTTGCCACTTCATACAAACGTCTTGCTGATTTTTCGTCGCCTGCCTTTTCAGCATTGCGAGCAGCCTCCATGTAATCAAAGTAGGTTAGCATTTTTATCGAGTAGTTGATCGGAACCCAAGCTTACGACCAAGAAATGTCTTAGCAAGAGACACGTCTTCCTCGGTCTCTGGGGCAATTGCCTGATTGGTTTTAGTGTCAATAATATCGCTTCCACGAAGCCTGAGAAGGCGTTCACGGGCCATACGAATCTTTTCAAGAGACGCTTCTTTGTTAAGAGTTGTGCGAAGCGCAGCAGCACTATCGGCAACCATCAAAGCATCTCTATCAGTAAATGGACCGAGTGGATTACCACCGCGTTCTGACTGAGCTTTTAGCTGAGCAATTTCATCAAGGGTAAGGGCAGATCTAATTGCAGAAAAAGTAGTATCAAGTTCTTCGGTTCTCGGACTAAGAACTCCAAAAACACGTCCCTCTATGTTCCCGCCAGCACCAGCCATTACAAGACTTTCGGCCTTATCAAGATTTCTAAGTAAAAAATCTAGCTTAATATTTGCATCTCTAGCCGACTGCTGTTTCTTTGCTTCAGATTCCGACTTTTGAGCAGCTTTTTCTTGAGCAGCAATGTCAGCCGGTCCACCCGGAGTGGCGCGAACAGTTGTATTCCTTGGATCAGAAGAGACATACTCAAAACCAAACTGAGGAGTGGGACGCTGATCTTCTTGCGTCTCCAACTTTCGATTCAGCAATCTAGTTTCAGCCTCAGTTTTAAGCCTATTGGCTTCATCAAGCTCGGCCTGACGACGATCACGTTCAGCCTGAAGAGCAGCGTCAGCTTCAGCCTTACGCTGAGCAGCCGTCATATTCTGTCGGTTTACGAAATTATTAGAAATAGAAAGGGCTTGGTCAATCGGAAGCCCAGCGTTAATAGCAATAGGAAGAGGATCAACACCGCTATCAAATGCTCCCTGAAGCGACTTAGCAATACTAGCCTGACGTTTTTGATCCGCCTCTTGAGCATTAAGCTGCTCAATGGTCTTATAACCAAAAGCAGCAGCAGCACGTTTATCTCCACCAGCAATATTGATTAAAGATTGCCTAAAAGCAGCTTTTTTCTCGTCTTCAGTAGCGGATTCCGGCACTCGACTATTGATGTAGTCGCTAACGCTTTTTTTCTGCTTTGCCGAAGCAAAGATGTCGTTTACAGAGGAATCAAGCAACTTGTCATCTTGTTTATCTTTAAAATATGATTGGATTCCAACTCCTAGAGTTTGACCAATATTAGCAATGCTTTGAGCCAAAGCCGCATTGCCCTGTGCAGCAAACTGCTGGGCATTACTCATGCCTTGGAAGAGCGGTGAATAATCAACTCGGCCAAGTCCTGCTTGAATGTTTGATCCGATGCGTGCCATAGATAGAAAAATGGCCTAAAACGCCATTAGGACGCCGTAGACCGGGTTAAAGCCATTCCCCCTATCTTACACTAAGATTTGGCTTTGCCCAGCTTCTGGTGGCATAGAACGTCGCTCTTAGGGCAGATAAGAAGCTCCTCCCCAACTGCTATGTCCCTAGTGGTTACAATAACGGGTTCGCCATTAAGAATGGCCTCAGACTCAACCGTATTGGTTTCGGCTTCGCTATCCGAAAAGTTCCACCATCTAGCTAAGTCTCCGCAAATTGTTAGCGTCTTTGGCTTAAGACGGCAAACGTACCCAAAATGCACTTGGGCTGGAGTAGCCTGAGCTAAATCAATCGATTGATCTACTTCCGGGTTGAAGTAGTAGACAACCGTGTTCTTTGGGATTGGATCTAAAGTAAACAGCCCATTGCCATGCTTGGGGCTTTTCTTGGCTTCAAGCCTTACCGTTATCATTGCCAAAGTAGTCCATAGCTACATCCTGATACGGGATTTGGTCTGAGATGTTGCTTACTTGGCATTGCAACTTGGGGCAGTAGACCGACTTTTCTTTGCTGCGGCGATCAATGCATCTAATGCAAACGTTGGCATAGTCGCTATTGGTCCATTTGTCGTCCCACTCTTTCCTTGTAGCCTTATCGTACCTATCCCATTGCTGAGGAACAGAATTGGCTTCTGTGTACTCCCAGATGTCGTTGTCTGTCCAATTGCGAAGCGGAAAGGCAAAGTCTGGTACGCCGGGGGCGTTCTTCTTAATGTCAACGTGCAGCTTAACGCTGCCAGCAATCTGGTCTACATCGCTAGACTTGTGACCAACAAACATCACGTCCCAAGGGAAAGCAAAAGAACCCTTGGGTCTATTAAGAAGGTCTAAGCCACAAATCCACTTCCTCCCATCTTCTGGCTCCAAGATGTTCTTTGGCAGCTTAAGAATGGCATTGCTTGAATATCCAACCTGATAGTGGTTGGTAAATGCCATGATTTCCTTGCCCTCCCACATGGTGATCTCCGAGGGGGGGTAGTCATACACCTCAAGACCCCAAGCATTGATTACCCAGTCCGCAAACTGATACTTTTGGGGCCACCAAGGATCTCGATAGAAAACAACCTTGGGCTTAAACCCATGTGAAACAAGAATATGTAACAGCACCATGCTGTCCTTTCCAAAGGAGCACATCATGGCTGGACTCTTGTAATTGGTTAATACTCTGCCAATTAAGGAAACGCTTTCCTTAACCAAAGAAGGAATATCGGGCATCACTATCTGCTAATGATGCCCAAGTGCTTGGTCAATTAGAAAAGGGCAGCAGCAACTGTAGCAGCCGCAACTACCGTACTTCCGGCTAGACCCTTATTAGCAGCAGACTTTTGCGCAGCAGAGCTAATATTGGCTCCACGAATAGCAGCTTCGTAATTCGCCTGATTCGTAGCATTAGCAAGGGCCAGATTGATGCCAGCGTCTGGATTGAAGACATTACCACCAAGACCCTGCTGAGCCATACCAAGCTGATTCTGGCCCATAGCCACAGCGTTAGACGGACGACCAAGGACAACTGACATCGGATCAAACGCAGCACCATACATCCCAACGAGGTTCTGCTGGAAACCACGATTTGCCGCCAACTCTCCCTGACGAGCCTGACCAAGAAGACCAAGATTAGCAATGTTCTGCTGTTGCTGATTAGCTTGGAAAGCGCGGTTTTGCAGAGCAGTATTAGTCATCTGCTCGGCGTTGAACAAACCAAGTTGATTCTGCGCAGCTTGGTTAGCCATAGCCGCACGAACAGCCACATCTTGATTAGCAAGCTGACCTTGTGCTCCAAGCTGAGCACCAAACTGTGCCGCTTGATTATAAGCGTCCATGTTAGCCAATCCAAACTGGTTTTGGGCAGCTTGGTTCGCAGCAGCCTGTTGCAGGAACGCCTGTTGATTGGCGAGGGTGGCTTGGTTCGCGGCACTAGCCCCAAACTGGGCAGCGGCCTGTTGAGCCTCAAGGTTAGCCAGACCAAACTGGTTAGCAGCCGACTGGTTGGACAAGCCATATTGACCAAGCAAAGCCTGATTGGCTAGATTGGCCTGCATCTGCGCTTGCTGGTTGGCTAGGGCAAACTGTCCAGCCTGCTGAGCGTTGAACTGTCCCGCTTGCATACCAGCCTGCTGGTTAGCCAGAGCGAAGCGAGCAGCCTGTTCGGCGTTAGCCATTGCCGCAGCGTTCTGAGCAGCCGCGCCAAACTGCGCAGCCTGATTGCCAAACCCAGCGTTGGCTAGATTAGTCTGGGAGAGGACGCCCTGATTAGCCAAAGCAAACTGAGCCTGACGATCAGCGTTAGCCATAGCGGCGGCATTCTGCGCCGATGCACCAAACTGACCAGCCTGATTGAGAGCGGCCTGATTAGCGGCAGCAGCCTGCATCTGGGCCTGCTGATTCGCCATTGCGAACTGAGCTTGCTGCTGGGCATTAGCCATAGCAGCAGCGTTTTGAGCACCAGCACCGAATTGGGCTGCTTGGTTCATGGCGGCTTGATCTGCCAGAGAAAGCTGACCAGCCATCTGCTGATTGCTCATAGCAGCCTGCAAGTTAGCTCCTTGGTTGGCCTGTTGCAGACCAAGATCCTGACCGTACACACCCGTAGCAAAACCACGGCTGGCAGAGAGGTCGGCGAGATAGGCTTGGTTGAGGGCCGAGGCTTGCTGGATGTCCTGAGCCTGACGCTGACGAACAGCATCCGCACGGCTCATGGCTTCAGCAGCAATGGCCTGATTACTCATCTCTAGGCCACGAGCAGCAAAGGCTTCACGGGTGGCTTGCTGAGCATTACGAAGCTCCTCAGGGGACAGTTGACCCGTAGAGGTAGCCATCTGAGCCGCACGCTGGCGGAAGGTCTCAGAGGCAGAGGTGGGCGCGGCGGCAAGAGCCTGTCCGTACAACGACTGACCAAGAGCACCCTGAGCCACCTGTTGAGCGGCAACGTCAGCAACGCTACGAGCCTGAGCAGCTTGATAGCCCTGAGCAGCAACCGTGGGAGCGGCACCCAGCATTGACGCCTGCATCTGTGCGGCGTTGTATCCCTGCTGCTGAACGATAGGAGCCGCACCAAGCGTAGGAGCCGCCGCACGTTCAGCACCAAAACCCTGCTGCTGCACCAACGGAACGGCACCTGCCCTCACCGCATCCATCGCGGGAGCCGCACCAGCAAAAGCAGCCTGAGCTTGGGGAGCAGCCCCAGCCATAGTGGCTTGGCCCTGAGCCGCTTGAAATCCGCTAAGCGTTACAGGTTGAGCAGCCTGCTGAATATTAGCCTGACCCGTAGTGGCTTGATAACCTTGTAGGTTTACATTGGGTAAATTGCCCAGCAACGCAGCTTGCGCAGAAGTTGGCGTAACGTCGCCAAACTGCTGAGTGTTTTGAATAGCACCAGCCAAACCGCCAAATAAATCAGTCGGACCACCCATTGCTCGCGCAGCTTCAAGCTGAGCAAACATCTGGGGGTTGGCCTGCATAAGAGCAGACAAATAGCCACCACTCTGGCTTTGAAGAGCACGAATATCTGCATCACGCTGAAGACGGTCGGCAGTTTCTTGAGTACCAACAAGCTGTGGCGTAATCTGGCTAAGAATGTCAACCATTCCAGCCTGCCCCGGAGTTCCACGAAGACTTTGCTCAAGTTCTTGAAGCTGTAGTCCGGTGAACTGTGGGCGATACTGCTGTTCTGCCCCGAGCAACTTGCTCATAAAGGCAGGATCAGACATGGCCGTAATGTAGGCCATGGAAGCCTGAGCCGGATCTACCTGAAACGGGTTGTATGGGTAGCCAGAACTTGCGGTTGGCGTACTCTCAATCGGAATATCAAAAAGTTCTGGCATTTTTTAAAGTGGTTATCGGTAAATTGATTATAGCATCCTACATCAGCTTGCTTCAGTAACAGAGCGGAAGGCTTGAGAGGCTTCTAGTTTAACCATGCGGAGCTTGGGTCGGCCCTTGGTGGGGACGAACTTAAGCTGCATCCCGTAGGCGCGGATGTTGCCAATGCGGCCACGGACAGAGCTATCCTCCGCGATAGGAAGGTCGAAGCCAAGACTTTCGGCTAGGGTGTACATTTCCGCCTCCTTGTCGATGTTCTCCGAAATCATCGTAATTTCGGCATCACTAGGCTCCTGATCGGAGGATTCGACGTGAACCTCGTAAGCATTGAAGCTCTTGCGGCCAACGTCCGCAAACGTGTACTGACGGGTAACCACCTCCGACTCAATGGGGTAGGGAGTAGAAGCTGCGCCGGGACGGGTGTAGATGTAGTCGAATGCGTCAGGGCGTTCGTCAATGACGTGTACGCCACCAAAGCTGTTAACAGCGTATAGCTTGTTCACCCCGCCCGCTCCGCTGACAATCAGATTGGCAATGTTCCAGCCGCTCTGGTCAATCAGGTCCATGCTCTCCCAACCTTGATTCAGCAGGTTGTAGATCAGGATAGCGTTGTTGGTCGTGCTGCCGTCAATCGGTACTGCAATCCAATAGCGATTGTCGTGATAGACGGCTACGGAGTTGTGCGCGTAGTCTGGATTAATCCGCTTGATGAGGGGATTGATGGGGTCAGACAATGGCAGTCCTGCGCCGCGAAGGTTGTACAGGTCTTGAAACTGCGTAGCGTAGATGCCGTTGTCCGATAGGAAGAAGATCTTGTCACCAATGGTAACGACACTCTTTTGCGCTACCAGTCCTGCCTCACGGGTGATTTCCTTGAGCGCGATGTCGTTCAGCGAGCCGCTCAGCCCCATCATCAGGTGGATGGAGTTGCGGTTGAAAATGACGGCGTTATCCTCAGTAAACGGGTGAACATACTGAAGATAGTCGGCTACCCCGGCAGTTACCTTTAGCTGGTTGAGGATGCGGTCGTAAGTGTCCGAGTCAAAGATGTCGGACAAAAGAATCTCATCACGCACATTACGGCTCGTAATCGTCTCGCTGCCGCTGCTGCCAGAGGTCGTGTAGTAGTAGGGGACAATCAGACGACGCTGGTGATACACTCCCCACGGGGGCGCGGGCATATGCGTGAAGCCAAGCTGGGAAGGCTGCCTCTTGGCGTACACCACCGTAGTGGCTGCGCTATCGGAAATCTCTGCGTAGAACGTAAAGCTACCAGTCCCCGGCACGGTGGCTACAACGTAAGGTATTCCCTCGCTTAGTTCGGTAGTGCCGTTGTTTACAACGAAAATCAAGCTGCCAATGCTCAAGCCGTGAGACGCTGCGGTGACGGTGACAACGCCATCCGTGATGCTGGTGTTATTCGATGCATCCAAATAGGTGCTCGCGGCGTAGTCTCCATTAGCCACCTTCGTAAACGCTGGGGAGCCAGAGAAGCTGCCGTTCCATTGCAGAGCCGTAGCTCCGTCGCGGAAGATAAACACCTTGTTGAAGGCTTGCAGCATATTCACCGACGACGTGAGCGTAATCCCCGTGGGGTACGCAATCGTGGTGGTAGCCTTCGTCGTCATGTTGATGGCGACGGCGTTCTCGTACAGGGCTAGAATGATGTACTCCTGACTATCGCTCGCAGGGTCAGAGAACAAGCAGGAGCCAAATGCGCCGTTGAGGGCGGTGGTCCCAACGATAGCTCCACCAGCCTTGGAGGTGCCGCTAACCGAGTAGGTCTCGCTACCCGTAGCTCCAGCAATCTCGTAGGTGAAGGTGGTGTTGCCCGTAACGGTGACGGTCTGGTTGCCGTTGGGGTCTACGGTGCCGGGGCCAACGTCCACAATCGCAACAACGTAGGACGACGAAAAGCCGTGGTTGGTAGACGTTGTAATCGTAACCGTCGTACCGGATCGGGTGGCCGAGCTAATCGTCACTTGGGGCCACAGGTAGAACGGCAGGGCTAGAGCCTCGTTCACGGACCCAATCGTAGGGCCAAACGTATCTACACCGGGACGCACCTGCCACGTCCCATCGACGTTCATACGTCCGTTGACGGACATAGCAAGCTCGCCAGCCTTCAGTTGGTCGGGACGTAGCCGATTGCCAAACCGAGAAAAGCCAATGTCCGCATCCTCCGTGAGCGGATTGTCACGGGGACCAAAGTTGCTGTAACGAGGCATGACGGTAGTTTACACTATCCGCCCGCTCAACTACTTCATCTTCCGACGCTTGAAATCAACGCCCTTGATGGTGCCCTTGTTGCGAGAAGCGTAGAACACTTGTTCGCCGCGCTTCTTGCCATACTCTTCCATCATGGCCTTCTTGATCTTCTTACCCTTCTTAGTGAGTGGCATGGTTAGCGGTATCTAGCGGTTTTCTTAGCAATATTCTTGGGCTGCTTAACAAACTGTTTACCAGCCTTCATTCCCTTGCGCTTGGCCCTGTTGGTCGCGGCCTTCTCGGCAGGACTCAGGCTCTTCCAAGCGGCATCAGGGAGATAGCGTTCGCCCGTTTTGAGGCTGGGCTTGCCTGAGGACGTGCGCCACTTCTGACGGGTCCAATCGACTAAACTGCGCTGCTGGGGCTTCACTTGGAAGTCTTGTAGCCGCCGCCCTTAGCCTTGTACTTCTTAGCCAACATCTGTGCCTTACGGGCTGACCATTGGCCGGGACGACCGCCCTTGCCGCCAGCCTTAATCGACTCAAAGAGCCGCTTACGCATAGTCGGCTGGGTGTACACGCCAGCAGAGTTTACTGTTGAACGACGTTTCACTTGCAGGGCTTACGCTTGCCCATCTCGCACTTACGTTTTCCACAACTCATCTTATGGTTCTCCTCGGTTTCCATCATTTCCTCCGCATCTTCGATGGCCTCGTCGGCTTCCTTCATGCGGCGGTAGAGCATACGCTCCTGTTTCATTGAACGGTTCTTGCGCTCTTCTTTCATGGTTAACAGTCCCAAGCCCGCCGACTCCAATAGTTAGCGGAAAGTTTGTTGGTCTTGCCTTTGATGCCGCCAGACCGAGCGCAGTAGCTCTTCTTGCGGGCAGGCTGGTTCTTCTTGATCGTCATGTTAGCATCCCCAAAGCGAACGATGCGCTCCTGTCCATTCTGGCAGGCTTTGACGACGAACTTCTTGCCGCCCTGCACGTCCCTGCGCGGGACGTTACACTTCATAGCCTTCTTATTCATCGCTCTTTAGGATCTTGATGAGCTTGGTAACGGTGTAGGCAATCGACACCAGAACAAGGATGAAGGCCGCGATCTCGTTCACTTGAGTGAGGGTGATCGTCCCAAATGAACCTCCCACGCTCACCGCCACTACCTTAGTAATGTCGTTATCGAAGATCATTTGCGGATAAGGGCAGTCATACGGCTACCGAACCACCACGCAACTGAGGTGCCTGCCAACATCATGAAGCTCTGGATGGCTTCCACCTTCAGGTATTGGTCCTCGATCAGAAAAAAGCTGATGAAGGAGCCAAGCACTAGGCCGATGGTGAGGAATGGGCGGGTGACGGCGCGGACGTTAGCTGCCCACGGTGCCACCTTCTCCGTCATGTCTGCGGCAGATGCCGACTGGGATGCCGCAAATGCGTTCCATGCCGCAAGTGCCTCAGCACTAGCAGCTTGCTTATCAAGCATATCCAACGCAAACTTGTTGTCCTGCTTCTTCTCCCAGATGCGGATCACCGACGTAGCAACGCTGCCGAACAGTCCAAAGAGACCGCCCGTACCAGCATTGAAGAGAAGCTCGGACCACCAGTTCATGTCGTGTAGTTCACTTGGGCCATGCCCCGCCAGCGTGCGCCGCTGTCGTCAGTAACAAACACAAAGAGGTGGGTCTTGCCCGTGGACAGAGTGGGGGCCGTATCGTTCGGCCACTTTACCGTAGCAGGCCAGCTAATCGTTCCCGACGTGTTCTCCACCTCAAGGGCGAACGCATACGCGCCCGAGGGGGCGTTGCTGAAGGTGAACGTGCTGTTGGCGTTAATTGTCTTGGTGAAGTAATTGCCCAGCGAACAATCGATATCTAAGGCACCTACAGCCGTTACCGCACTCTTATACTGTCCCGTGGCCTCAAGGCTCGTAAACTTGCCGGAAGAGGCCGTAGAAGAGCCAATAGGGCGCGGGCTGGCAAA
>JACCDP011417935.1_pt1 | contig 13053 bp, 16 predicted proteins | sample 7445841 | NCBI WGS metagenome assembly JACCDP01 (sample SAMN15323441, study PRJNA562643) | freshwater metagenome | isolation source: river surface water | place: USA:Blue River Watershed | collected 2017-08-17
AAATTACATGTTTGAATGGAAAATTAGTTAAAAAAGTTACTGCAGTAAAGCCTGTCTGCCCAAAGGGATATAAGAAAAAGTAAGTGGGTTGTGAGGGATTCGAACCCCCGACCCGGTGATTAAGAGTAATCACTGGGCGGTGGGTTCGCCTTACTGGCACTTACATCTTGTGCGGGATTTACGCTTGATGACTTACTTTCAATAACTGAGATTTCTTCTCTTTATAGGTTGCTGAACGGCCAGGGAACGGGCAGTCTTAGAAAGTTTATGGGCGATATTTTTTACACACCGCAAGCGCCCCAATAATGTTTACGCCCTCTCGCATAAGACAAGCAGAGTATTCAATTGACTTGTTATCGTTGGGACCTGCATTTGTATTTGGTGTAGACAGCGTTAGGACAAGTAGTCCTGTGAGTACTGCAATTACTACGTTTTTAAAGTTGTTCATACAGTCAAGATATACGAATTTTCAATGGTACTGAATAACCAACCCCACCATATTTAACTTTCTTTCACTCCTGTTAATACACCCTAACTAGAAATATCTCCTAAAGTGGGAGTTGGAGTGATTAGATTTCAGACCCACCTAATATGACCTTGAAGTCCTAAACTCATCGCAACTCGCGGGTTGGTGCAGCTAAAAACGGTATCTGTAAGGTGAGTCTTTAATTACTTGCGAAGGAATAGCCAAAGAACACAAGCACCAGAAATTAGGAGAAGCCAAGGTTGATTAAAGTAACCTGCCGCATAGCCAGGTACTCCTGCTCCCACAATACTTAAAAGTACAGTTTTCCAAACCGCCTTACGCTTTGCTTTCTTAACTATTTCATTGATGCGCTGGTCACTTAAATACAAATTCTCTTCTTCTTCGGGCGACTTATTCACGATACATTCCAATCTCCATACAGGACTCAACGGCTAAATCAAACCTTTGGTCATCGTATCCTTGAATGCTTTCTATACAATTTTTGAATAATTCACTATCCGACAGGGGTATTGGTTTTGGAGGTTGAGGCTCTTTGTTTAAAAACTCAATTAAATAATCAATTCCAACAAAGATGAACAGAGGAATCAATAAAGCTGCAAACAATAAATTAAATTTATTCCCAATAGACGATTCTCTGAAAAGCTGAATGTAGTTTCTCAAAAACCTGGCCATAGTCAAAGGGTACGCATTTGGGTTCTCTGAGGATAGGGACCTGCCCATTTGACCCAGGGTTGTTAAATCTGAGCTCGCTTTAAGTATATATAGTCCACTCAAAATTTCCTGTTACAAAGGTCAGTATGCAGGAGTACTCTTTAAGTATGAAAAAGGTACTCAGATTAGCGGCCTTATTTTCTTCTATTATTTTGGTAACAACTTTTATATCCCCAGCAAATGCAGCCACTAGCTTGCTGAATAAATCCTGCCCTAAAGTTAAAGGAACCAAGGTAAATAATGGAGTTAATCTAGTTTGTAAATCTATTGCAGGAAAAAAGGTTTGGGTAGTCGCCTCTAAATCAAACTTAAAAGTACCAATTACTGCTCCAGCATTTACATTGGTTTATAGTCCGACTGGGAGTAACACTAAAACTCCTGCAGTTCTTATCGGTATTTACGGAGTAACAGAGGAACAAATCAAAAGAGATGCCATTACCGGATTTTATGTATCAGCTCGCGCAGACGGTGAATGGACTACTCCGTACTTTCTTACAATAGGAAAATCGGATTTAGTTGTTCAGGGCCAAAAGGTATGGGCAAGTAATTACGAAGTAGGTCCAAATACTTTAGGTAAAGATATTACTGTCAGAGTTCAAACAGTCTCTAGCGGAGGAGTTAGTAATTGGTCAGTACCGCAAACTGTTTCAACTCTAATTTCAACCCCGACAAGTAATCCAACCCCGTCCCCAACGGTCCCTGTTACACCGACTCCAACACCAACAAGAACTGCTACACCTACACCTGCACCAGTTACATCTGCACCGCCAACAGCAGAAATTGGATGTTCGGTTAATTATTTAAGTCCTCTACCTTATGCAAGCCAACGGATGGCAATAATAAATATGGTTTGGGAAAAGGATTCAACAGGATATGTTTCTGTTATCGCAAGTATCAGAAATGATAATTCAATGGCTCTTAGGTTGGTTAACTACACTTTTTACTTTATGCACAAAGGCTCAATCATCACCACGACCTCAACACTTGAGGGCGACCACCATTTTTATATTCAAGACGATGCGAAATTCAATAGCCTAGACGGTGCCAGCGGACCTTGGACACCAGGGCAAGTAAGAACTTTTAGAATTCCAACTAATCAAATGCTTGAATGTAGGTCAATAAGTATTTTATCTTCAGGATTCAATGTAAAACAGGGAATTGGTGCCAGTTAACCACTAGTTTAAAAGGTCAGTGGTTTGAGGCAGAATTAGCCAATGCCAGTAAAGACAGATTCTAAAAAGGCAATTGCAATAATGAATCGTGCTGGACTAAAACCACTAGAAACTTACAAGGGAAACATTAAACCTTGGAAATCTAAGCACCTGAGATGCGGCCGAATTGTTTATCCTACGTTGAACGCAATAAAAAGAGGGCAGGGCCCTTGTAAATATTGCGCTGGTAAGGCGGTATACCCACCAGATGCTGTAAAACTTTTTTTAAACAAAGGTTTAAAACCATTAGAGCCTTATCCAGGAGACAATAAAAAACCTTGGAAATGTATTCACCTAGCTTGCGGTAATGAGGTAAGCCCCAAGTATGCAATCGTTGCTCGTGGTGAAAGTGGTGGCTGTAAAAAATGCCAAGAAAGACCGACATTAGACCCAAGTGAGGCTTTTCAATTTTACTTAAGTAAGAATTTTCAACCACTAGTCCCTTATCCTGGTTCAAATTCTCCTTGGAAATCAATCCATCTAATTTGTGGAGCTGAAGTTAAACCGAGATACACACATATCAAATCTGGAAGAGTGGGCTGCCCAGTTTGTTCTGGAAATGTCCCAATAACACAAGCAAAAGCATTTTCATTTTTCAGAAGCAAAGGACTTGAACCAAAGGAAAAATTCAAAGGTCCTCATAAACCTTGGAAATCAGTTCACATTGAATGCGGCAGAACTGTTTCACCTCGTTGGGCAAATGTGCAACAAGGGCACGGTGTATGCGAGTATTGCTCAGGTAACAAAGTTGATATGTCAGAGGTAAAAAAATTACTTAAGAAATTGAAATTAAAACCGCTACAACCTTATCCAGGAAATAAAAAAGGTTGGCTTTGCATACATTTACCTTGTGGCAAAGAGGTATCTCCATCCTATGGGGGGATAAGGAGTGGACAAGGACCCTGCATTCATTGTGCGGGTCTATTCGTTGACAAATCTGAAGCTAAGAATTTATTCTTAAAGAATAAATTGACGCCTCTTATTGAATACCCAGGAGCGTCAGCACCTTGGCCTTCAATTCATAAGCCGTGCGGGAAAAAGGTTTCACCAACTTATGGATACATACGAACTGGGGGCAGAGGTTGTATATATTGCGCAGGTACGGCACCAATTACAGAAAAAGAGGCAATTAAACTATTTAAGTCCAGAGGCTTTACACCGATAGTTAAATTCAAGGGAGTTAAAAATCCTTGGAAATCAAAACACAATGTTTGCGGGAAAGTTGTAAGTCCAACTTATGGTTCTCTTAAGAATGGAAGCGGTTGCAAATTCTGTCAAATAGGTGGAATTAACTTACTCGCACCTGCATACCTATATTTAATTACCCACGATTCATTGAACAGTCACAAAATAGGAATAGGTGGATTTGATTCATCTATGGATAGATTAGAAAAGCACAAAAAGCAGGGGTGGAAGCTTTATCGTCAATTTGATTTAGATACAGCAGAAGAAGCTTTTGAAATTGAACAGTCGGTTTTATCCTGGCTACGATATGACTTAAATTTACAACAGTATTTATTGCCCGAGCAGATGCCACAAGCAGGTCATACTGAAACAGTTGATGCTTCAGAGATAGACCTGCCAACTATCTGGGCAAAGGTAGAAGAATTGAGTAAGGTAAAGAAATGAGATTCCTAAAAAGAATTCTTTCTTCAACTCCTGTTGTTTTAGTTTTTGGTTTAGCGGTTATTTGCGTTGGATTTATATTGTTGTTTACGGGAATTACGCTAATTGCTTCATACTTAGAAGTATTTATTTCTTTCTTATTTTTTCTCTTTATAGGTTACTTACTTTTGATATATAGAAAATTTCGTAAACCTTCACTTTGGGAATCGGAATACACACCAGAATCTGAGAAACAACTTCAGCTGGTACTCGCTAAAAATTGGAAGGAAGAGTCAAGATTTACTCTGATATTTGGTCTGCTTGTATCAGGTATAACAGTGGCAAATTATTGGAATGGATTTGTGGCTGCTCCATTTGTATTTTTTTTATATGGTTCATTCTGCATTTATATCGCGTATTTATATGATTACAAAGGTCAGATGGGTATATCCAGTCTTAAGTCTACATCCTCACAATTACCTGGTAATTTAAATTCGTCAAACTTTACACATACTGTGATTAATTATTTTGTTGTACTGACTTTGATTTCTGGATACTGGCTTTTCCAAATCCAAAAGAATGAATCAATCCAGAAAGAATCAGGATTTGCTACAATATTGAATTTAAGTGATTATCGTTACTGCTCACTTAGTGAGAATATATGTGGGGCTGTAGATTCAATAATAGATGTGCGCTTTTTAAAAGTTAAATCGGAGGACGGTCCAGGGAAAATAATGAAAATGTGCTCCACAATAACATTCAAATACTCTATAAACGAAAGTGATTACCGTGAGGATTGGGAGCCTGAAGAAGTTTGCATTATGCCGAGCACATTTGGCGGGTATTGGAGCGAATTTGAATCTCAAGAAGCAATTAATGTAATTCTTAAGAGCAAGATTGGCTAAGGAGTAGAGTATGCGAATGTACAAAATAAGAATTTCAGTTCTAGCTTTTACTATTTTGTTACTTACTACTTTTTTTATAAGTGAATCACAAGCTGATAAGAATTGTTTTAGCAGTAATTTAAAGCGAATAGCGGCCGAGAACATAACGCTGCAGAAAATACTTGATACTGAACCTGAATATCTTACTAGTACTGTTTTAGATACAAATGGCACCGAGATAAAAACTTCTAATCTAAATGTTAAACGTAAAATTGCAGAAATAGCATTACAGAGAAATGACCTTCAATTACTAATATGCAAAAAAACGGAAGTTGAAGATATAGAAGTAACCGACGACAAAGCTACTGGTTATAACCGAAGTGCTTTCAAACACTGGATAGATGATGATAGGGATGGCTGTAACACTCGGGCCGAGGTCTTAATAGAAGAAGCAATTATTAAGCCAAAGATTGGCCCCAAGTGCAAACTAACTGGTGGTAAATGGTTAAGTGCATATGATGGAAAGGTTGTTACTAACGCATCCCAGCTAGATGTAGACCATATGGTTCCACTGGCAGAAGCCTGGCGAAGTGGCGCTTGGCAATGGACATCAGCACAGCGTCAGGCGTATGCAAATGATTTAGATAACCCAGAAACTTTGATTGCAGTAACTCTATCTACTAATAGAAGTAAAGGGGATAGGGACCCAGCACTTTGGATGCCACTAAAAGACCAATGCGTTTATGTTCAAAATTGGGTATCTATTAAAAGTAAATACTCTTTAACGGCTGATATAAATGAAGCAGCAAAACTTAATTCACTTTACGACACTTGTGGATTAGCTGGTGCAAACACAGCTTTACCAGTGCCTGTAAGTTCACCAACACCACAAGCAACTCCTACTCCTGAAATATCTCCAACACCAACAAAAGATTCTTCACCTCCGTCAAATACGCAACTAGTTACACCTGGAGCATTTTGCTCACCCACAGGGGCTATTGGTAAATCAAGTTCAGGAGTAACCTACACTTGTAAAACCTCATCAACAGATACAAGGAATAGATGGAGGCAATAGTGAAGAAGACAAAATTCCTTTTTGATTTGCCTGTAACTAAAGACTGGCTGTTTTATGTATTTTTATTTATATTGGTAAGTAATGTTGTTAATGGCTTTTCAAACGTAACTGCCTCAGGTGGTTTTACAACTTCTGGCGCTGGAATGCTTTCAGGTCTAATTGATGGTGCTTTTAGAATAGTACTTTCCTGGTTTCCAATCGTTCCAATTATATATTTTATTCGTAAACAGATAAGAAAAAGTAAGAAGGATAAAAGTGAAGGGTCATAAGTTTTTAACTTTCGTATTAGGTTTTGGTTTGATTGCAGGTATACCCCAGTCAACTTATGCTGCAGCCAAGAAATTCAAGAACTGTACTGAGTTAAACAAAGTTTATCCAGGAGGAGTAGCCAAACCTGGTGCTGTTAATAAAGGTGGAGCAACTAAAAAGGAACCAACTATTGATGCAGCTCTTTACAAGGCCAATCTAAAATCTGATAGAGACAAAGATGGAATTGCTTGTGAAAAGTAGAACTATATTTGGTATAGGCGCAAAATCAATTGCATTTGTTTTGGTATTTCAATTAATTTCTATAGTGGAGTCACAAGCTCTATTTGGCCCCAAAAGTGGAAGCACTTGTTCTCAGCTCAATGAAGTAAAAAGAATTAAAGGAAATTTACATATTTGTTCTGAAGCGAATGATAAGAAGTTGCGTTGGCTATTGAATTCCGAACCTACAGATAAAAATAGTGCTCTTGCTTTGGTATTGAGTAGTTGTGGTAGTGATTTTGAGGGTAAATACTCTGTTTACGTTTATCCCAGAATGATGTTCGGGGCCTTAGCAGAGCGAGGAATTGCTGACGGAACTTATAAGCCCAAGGACCAACGGTTTGTTGATTACGACATTGAGCTCACCCGAAAAATTACAAGTAATTTAGAGATGGCTGCTGCTCTAGATTCAAAATGGAAGAGAATCAATTTGCTTTGGAATTCAGGTATTGACTCCGCATATGCAAGATGGAATAGGGGAGGAGTCACTCAAATTGAAGCAATAAACAGTTCTAGTAGTAACCTAGATTCAATTGAAGGCCTTTGTAAAGTTGCTTTAAAATCTAGTGAAAAAGAAGCCAATAAGGAGAAAAGAACTGTTAGTGCTTGGATGGCTCGGCTTATGCAGGAATTTAAATAATCAATTTATGAAACTGCAACACACTTTTTACTTAATATATTAAAGGAAGGCAGAAATTGAAATGATTGGTGGAATTCTCGGCATCCTTTTAGCTATTTCTTACGTTGGCACAGCTTGGACTGGTCCAGGTGAGGGGGATACTTTGTTTAATGGAGGTTTCATTCCAGGATTAGTAGTTATTTTTGGAATTGGATTAGTAGGGGTTTTTCTATTTCCAAGAACTGTAGGAATGATGTTTACTCCTATTACTTTTACGGCTCCAATCGCATTTGTACTGGGTTGGATAAGTTCTGGAATTGTTTATGGATTGGTGATGCTTGGGTTTGGAGTAGCAGCTTGGGCTATGACTTTCGTAATTGGAATGGTTAGGCCAGATGCTACTTGAAAAATTTGGAGGAGAAAATGGATGAAAAGAATTTAGAACAAGAGAAAATTCAACTTGAAGCAGAATTAGCAAATGAGAAAAGAAAAAGTGATTACGAGGCAAGAAAGAGTCAACTTCAAAATGAAGTTGCGCGAAACGAAATTGCTAACCTTAAGGGCTGGATAGCATTAATTCTATTTTGCGTAATTGTGATAGCATTAGGTCTATAAAATTTAGGGGATGACACATATGTCAACTAACATTTCCGAGACTAATCCTTTAAAGAAACTCTCTACGATTGATAACATCAAAGTTTCAGCCGCTATTTCTCTCGTAATTTTATTGGGGGTTTTGTCGGAGCCAATTCATACCTTCTATAGCTCAAATGTTTCTGAGATATCCACAACTCCTTTGGGAGATGACTTTTTTGCAATAATTATTTTGGCATTGGCAAATATTTTTACTTACTTTTCAAAAAATTTTTTCAATAGCTTCTGGTTTCTGATTTCATCTTCTGTCGTGGGGGCTATGTGTTTTTTTCCTTCTCTTATTGTCCTGTCGCCCGAATATGCTAACTATTTAGGAATAATTTTGTCGCTAGTGCTTTATTTAGTTATTTCAGTAACTTTAATCTTATTAGCATTTCAGGCGCAAACTTTAGTTCGGATAGACAACAAAGTTCAGAAACTGTTAAGTATTTTAAGTTTAACTTTAGTAGCGCTAGCAAGTATATTACTTTTATTTCCTTCAAGAAAAGTCTATCTAAAGGCGATTAATGGTGGACAATTTGAAGCATCAGGTACCAGTGAACATATCTATTATGAAGGAGCCTTCAGTGATTTAGGGCTAGCGTACAAGTACATTATCGTAGGCACCTTACTTGCCTTAGTTACGGCTCAGGTCTTACAACTCTTAGGATTTAAATTCCCCAACTTGGCAAATCTAATCTTATTTTTGCCGCTTATTCTTATGGTAGTGACTATCTTACAAATGTTTGGAACTGTTCCTTTTGAACAATCTGATGGGTGGTCTTCCGAAAATTTACTTCAATTTAAGCCAACTAGAACGACAAGTGGCACTGGAAGTTTTTACGGTTTTGTTGGTGTAATTGTAATTCTTATGGCCAATTCACTTATAGGTTATGTTCTTGAATCCACTCGGGCTGTAGACAAAAAATCTTCTTAAATAAATATTTTCATTGTAATTTTTTAAGGGACTCACTAGCCAATCTTTGGGCAAACTCTTTTCGCTCCTCCGTAGTCATTTCTTCCAGTGGCTTTTCTGCTTTAGTCCAATGAATTTTGGTAGGTATTAGTTTATTGGGCTTAGCAGGTCTTGCGGCGATGGCCTTTGCTAGGCTCCAAAGCGCAGAACATAATCTCTTCATTCCTAGATATTAATCTATAACCTAATGTGTTAATAGGCACCGTTAAATCAGCTGTTACATACTGTTACAAACGACCCCTTAGGGGGTCGTATTAATAGTCCATAAGCATTAAATAAATAGTGGGGAAGTAACTATTTATTAATGGAGCAGAAGTATTTATCTTCTGCTATACGGTTTAACATCTGTTAACTTCTGCTTCGCTTACGCTACGCCGAAGTCGTAAGACGTAGGCGTTACTGTGCTACATCGGCGAGCATAAGGCTCGCCTCTATTACATACCTGTACTCCAGGTGGGTGAATTACGTAGTAAGAGGGTAGGAGTACAGGAGTACACCGTACAGGCTTGGAGTCAGTCAGGTGAGACAGTTTCGTCTTCACTGTACGAAGTGTTTATTATCAGTGAATCTCCTGCAACTATTTGACCATTATGCAATTTCAGCAAATTTTGATTGCGAAAACGAATAGCCATACTCCTACCAGCACGTCCGTCTGATGAAAATTTTAATCTATAGAGTTCTCTACCTGCCCCGCTCCAAGAGTTCATTTCACTTGGATTAGCCCTAACCAGCAATTTATTAACTACTTCAGGTGAAATTCTCTGTCTTGGATTACCACTGGATTTAGTTGGCTTATCTACAAGGCAAATCTCTGAATCATTGAGCTTAATAGTGAATTTTTGGTCCTCAGTAAAGTTGGAAATGACGTGGATTTTTTTCAAGTCGTTTGCTAACTTGTCAGTAATTCTAATAAGGCACCGTGCGTTCGCCTCAATTGAATTGGAGTTTGCGGCTCTACCCTTGCTCCATTCACTTTTTCCAGCTTGATGAATGAGTAAAATAGGAATTCCAAAATCGTCACAAATTGGCTTAATCAGATTCATAGCAGCTTGAACTTTGTCAGAGTCATTAAGTGATTCAACATCTGCTAAGCCCAACAAGTGGTCAATTACAAACAAAGTAATTTGATTTTGAGCCAAGAACTTTGCCAGTTCTAACCAATCTAGAATATTATTAGTGCGTATTGGATTGATTGTGAAAAGTCTTTGCCTTGACTGGTAGTTCCACCTAGTTCGCAATTCCTCCTTCCAGCCACTGTCATAGCCCATCCAAGCAATTTTGTGATAACCCCGTTTAGTTTTTTTTCCTAGGAAATCTGTTTCGTTGATTAAAGCCATTGAAATATGGCCAATAAGTGATGACTTTCCATACTTGGGTTGTCCGGAAACTAGTGTTATCCAAGGACAAACAAGTTTCTCAACTAACCATTCAGAAGTGTCTTCCGAAATATCCTCTAAAGTTTTGAGTTCAAAATTCAATTTAAACTCCAAACTAGTGTTCCATAATTATTGGGTTTAGCTACTAGCCCAACATCTTTGGGATTGATACACCCTCTTTCGGGTGTACCAATCGCGCCAACTCTATGTAAATCCCCCGCGCGAGTGCTTGTAAAGTTTTCAAAACAGACAGGACAAACCTGCTCATCATTGTGCAGTAATTCCTGAGTTCTTGAATTTCGGTGTGGGGGTTGGTGAGCCTTACTCACCCTTATTGTTCATTAGCCAGGCATCAAGGTCTGACTTCTTATATCTATATTTACTCCCAAGCTTTCCTCGCGGTATACCCAAGGATTTTCCCTTTTGATAGAGAAAGGATTTACTTACGTTTAAATGCGCTGCGGCATCTGACAGATTTATCCAGCGCTCTCCGTTGTCCTGCATTGCAACTCGCTTTCGTTTTCACTTCGTACTTTACTTTAAGTACCACCTAGTACTATACTAACTAGGTGGTAGTTTGTGTAGGAGCGACACGGGAGCATAATCCCAGTACTAAAAATCGCTTCCTCATAAACCGCCTGCGAGTGATAATGTGAGGTAGAGATAGGAAAAATGGGAAAAGCAGAGGCTTCTTTTTGGTCAATTGACCGCATAGTTTGCAGCGCTTGGCACGAACAAAACCATACTGCTGATATTTATATATCTAACTACCAGGGAGATTCAATTGATTTTCAGGTTGTAAGAACTCCAGATGGAGACATAGTTCCATTCAATATTACAAGTGATTTCCGTTCAAGTGACTGGTACGAGCACACCTCAGAACAAGATGGAGTTGATTCAGTAATTATTGAGGTAGATAAAGAGTTGAATACTTGGGCAGCGGAGATACAAAGAATAAGAGAATTGATTAAACCCAGTTCTTGGCGCGTAGGGCGAGGTAAGTCTGTTGACGAAACTCTTTGGGCTGCATTGGCATATTTATATGACCTGCGGTCATCAATGTATGAGCAAAGAATTATTGAAGAATTGGCAAGAGATATGAAATGTGAAGTTAGTACAGCTAAAGAGCGGGTTAAGAATTTACGCAAAATAGATTTCCTTTCTGCACCTGGCCAAGGAGCAAGGGGAGAAGGGAAAGCAACAAATAAGGCAATGAAAGTACTTAAAAAGGAAGGAATACTTGGTGCCTAAGAAAGTAAACAGAAATCCAGGAGTAGCTAAGCGGGGTGACAAATGGAAAGCCCGAGTCTTCTTTGATGGAAGAGAGTATTCAAAAACTTTCTACACCCAAGACGAAGCTCTTCGCTGGAAAAATGAACAAAAGCGAGCGCTAGAACGTGGTGAATGGATAGACCCATCACTGTCTAGTATTTCTTTTGCCGAGTGGACAAGGATGTGGTTACAAGCGAAGACCAACATCTCTGCCAGCACTCGCAGGGGTTATATAGCTCGTATAAATGCACACCTATTGCCTGCCTTTGGGCAGAGCAAACTGACTGCAATTACCAATAACCAAATAGGTAAATGGGTTGCGGTATCTGTTGAAAGCGGAGCAGGTGCAACTGTTATCAAGCAAGCTATTGGCTTAATGAAACAGATTTTTAACTCAGCAGTTCTTGATGGAAGAGTTAGTAGAAATCCAGCAATTGGAGTTCCACTACCTAGAGTTAAATCTAATGAGAAGCAACCTCTAACTATTGACCAGCTAAAAGCGCTCGCAAAAGAATGTGTAGATTATGAATTCTTAGTTCTTTTTGCAGGCACAACTGGCCTTAGATGGGGTGAGTTGGCAGCACTTCAATGCAAAGATGTTTCACTGCTTAATCGCAGTATTAATGTCTCTAAAGCCTATTCAAATGGGTTAAATGGCGAGAAGATTCTTGGGCCTACCAAGACTCATCAAGTCCGTTCTGTTCCATTTGTAAAGGAGTTAGTTCCAGCATTAAAGGAATTAATTGAGTCAAGACCTGCAGAGTCGCATTTGTTCCAAATGCCATTTGAAGGAGTACTTGACTACAACAATTTTATGAGCCGAATATTTAGACCTGCGGTTCAAAGAGTTGGCTTTGTTGGTGTGGGTTTTCATCACCTTCGCCATACAACTGCAAGCTTGCTAATTTCCCAAGGAACTCCAATCACTACTGTGGCTGGAATACTGGGTCACTCTTCAACACAAATGACATTAAATGTTTATGGACACTTGTATGAAGATGAATCAGTTAAGTATGTTGACCGTCTCGGAGATTCAATTTTTAATTCGGGAACGGCCAAAGAACGGCCAAATCTTGTGGCTGTTGGTTTACAAGCAACACAATAACTTAAATTCTCGTTCAATCCCGAGTGGGTTGTGAGGGATTCGAACCCCCGACCCGGTGATTAAGAGTCACCTGACACGGAAATTCAAACTTCCAAAAAACCACTCATTAAGAGCTCTAAATGAAGTTTTCAGCGTTGTCTTTAGTTGTAATACTGACTCTATCTTTAAATACTGACAAAAACCATACCTATAGTAAATATCTACTGCTAACGCACTGCTAACAGGGCTACTGCTTTAAAAGCTACTCAGTGCCTGTGCTCATCACCTGAGCTACTTATTTCACGGTGTTTGTTTAACCCCTAGGGGGAGTTAAGCAAATTCTCAGCTGCAACTCAAGGTTAAACGAAATTTGACATAATTGAATCTGGTAATTTGAGTTTTAAACAATCACTTTTACTAGAAATCTAATATTGCTAACGGAATATTAAAATTAAAATTTACTCCTGGAAGTAAGTTATGAGAACTTGGCATCTAAATCCGGTAGATTTAGAAAAGATGGAGGCTTGTAGCCATACTTGAAAGATTTAACCTCACTACATACTTCTATATCTTCCATGGCCTAGATGATGGC
>JACCDP010298275.1_pt1 | contig 13051 bp, 18 predicted proteins | sample 7445841 | NCBI WGS metagenome assembly JACCDP01 (sample SAMN15323441, study PRJNA562643) | freshwater metagenome | isolation source: river surface water | place: USA:Blue River Watershed | collected 2017-08-17
AAGACTGCGTAGAATTGTGCTTTTTCCTGAACCCGAGGTACCCACAATCAGCACAATGCCTTGTTTGGGCAAATCAGGAATTTTAATTGTGGGCTCTATATAATCTCGGATGTCGTAACGAGCCCGTATTTCTTCTAAGTAATTACTCATATTCAAACAATCGATCAATGGCCGGGGCGTTTACAACGTGATCTTGAATACGACGTTGAGCTATGTCCACGTAGTGCTGACTTAGATCAATACCTATAAAATTTTGTCCTTCTTGTAGTGCGCCAATGCCGGTAGAACCAGATCCTAAAAAAGGATCCAACACCGTGCCTCCTTTTGGAGCATACATTCTACACAGATACCGCATGAGTGCTATGGGTTTAGGTGTGGGATGATCATTGTATTCACCACGTTCTTTTCTAGTTGCTCTAGGAGCATAAAAATATTTTTGATGTTCAGGTTCATCGAAGTGTCCAATGATGTCTGTAGGATATCTTCCATTGGGATTGGCGTCTTCAGTTTCGTTTTTCTGTCCTGCTGCTTTTTCTACTTCTCCACCAAATGCTCTGCGTTTGCTTCCGCCTTTGATCCAACCAGTGGGCGGTTTGCCGTTCCAGGGCACACGAGTAGTTTCTGTGTTGATACGACCACAACCCCACTTTTCAAAATTTTTGTCTATGCTGCCATCCAGAGGTTTTTGTGCTACAAATATGGGTTCGTGTGCGGGTTTCATACGATTGGCCTTGGCCATCTTGGTAGTGACCATCCATATGATCATGTCTCTAGGTAAAAAACCTGCGTCCTCTACTGCCACAGCCATTCTGTGATAAAACTCTGGGCTACAAAAGCTCAATACAAACGCACCAGGTTTTAATATTCTATAGACTTCTTGCCAGGTCTCCACGGGTGGCACATTGTGATCCCAGCCCACTCCAGCAATTTCCATGCCGTAAGGGGGATCAGTGACGCAGGCGTCAATGCTGTTGTCGGCCTGAGACTTCATTACTTCTATATTGTCACCACAGATTAATTGATAATTATTCATAAAAATATCTACTGTGCCAAGGCAAAGGCCAACACATTTGCCTCACATTTCTTTTTATCAGCGTGTTCAAAAAAATTAGCTTTGCCACCGCCGCCACCCTGTTCAAATTTTGGCCTGGCATAATAACCAAATCCTCGATTAAAAATGTCTGGTGTAGCAACCAAAGCAATCTTGGTCTGGTCAATGATCTGCTTGACCCGATCATGAGCGTTGGACAAGATTTTTTCTATGGCTGGATCCAACACATCCTGCCCTAGGAATACAGTGTTTGAATTGTATTTTCCAGAACTAAAAATATAGATACAATCTTTTTTGACCAAGCTGTCATTCCAGGCTGGCACTGATCCATTGCCACTCTTGGCTTCCACAATTACAAATGTGCCAGACATGTCACAGATTAAAAAATCTGGAAAACTTTGACTGCCAGCTGGTTGTCTGATAAATTGCCCTGGCAACAAACCAGGAACCAACTTGGAAATTTCTGCCTGACGATTAGGTGATTCGATAGCAGCCTTTAACAATTTTGTTTTTAATTTGGGAAATTTTAGACATGGAGCCGGATTGCCTTTTTTATTGATTTTAATACCATGTTGTTGTACTTGTGTGTAGCCGTGAGCTACCAATTGGTCGGCCAAGGCGTCTTCGTGCGAATTAAATTTCTGTCCTGATCCGGCATTGTCGTTGCTATAGTGGGGCATTTTTAATACTTCTTGTATGAAGTTGTTTAGTTGTTGACTCATTGTGTTATTTTAACAAAACAACCAAATTTGGTCAACCATTGTTAAACAGATGTTTGTATTTGTGGTAGTAGAGATCTTTGTAAACCGAAACGCTAAAAAATGGTTCTGTGGGCAACACAGGTCGTTCATTGTTATCGGTCACAAAAAGTGGAATATGTTGTGCGGACCAAAGATTTTTAAACAGTCTGTGATATTCCAAGCCTGAACTGTATCCTTTGGTTTTGTTTTTCAAATAGTCTTGATTTCCATCATATTCATATATGATTTGCTTTGCTGGCCACTTGTATGTGGTCCAAACCGAACCCTTGATCATTTTGTCGGTGTTGTACCAACTCCAGCTATCCATGTAAAAATTTTCATAAAAATGAATCAATCGTAAATCTGGAACATCTATGAAACTGCCCACTGTTTTATACAGCGCCTTGCTTTGGCTTTTACAAATTAGATAAAACCACCACCGAGCTTCAAAAAGGTTTTCAATGGGTCGCCCACTGCCAGCAAAAAACTGTTCGCAGAAATCTAAAAAATTCAAATCGGAAGAACTTTTCCATTTTTTAACAGTTGCGTGTTTGGTAAACCAAGACTGCCAGGGTTGGTACATTGACTCGGCCAGGCCTGGTTGTTGAAAAAAACTTTCGTCCATGGTGGCCCAGATTGTGTCACCACAATCTCCGGTCACGTGTGTGCCGTCGGTAGGCAAATCAAAATTGCTGTCAAATACCTGAATTTTTCCTTCGACAAAATTTTGATAAAAATACAAATTTTCATCTAGGCTGGCCGATGAGCAACAGACTCTGAGATCACTGTGATTAACGTGTTTTAAAAAACTGACCAAAACCAATGTGCTGTCTATGCCACCACTCCAGTAAATGTAATACGGAGCCGGATTATTTTTAATAATAGATTCTACGCTGAGTTCACAGGCCTTGTCCAAGGTCAAATCAGGCTGAGGAGTTTTCCAAGGTTGTCTCACATGCAGACGAAACGGATATGCTGTTTGTTGTGTGCGATCTACAATTTCTCCCCATGGATCAGAACTAAAAATTTCATTGATCAAGCTCAACCCATGAAGATCCTCGTAGCCTGGATAGTTGTATTTTTTTCCTTGAATACCATGACAGCTCAATACCTGTTGAAAGTGCTTTGAACGCCTATGATCAAATTGTTGTATGCCTGTGCTGGTCATTTGTAGTCCGTTAACGAAGTAGAGTTAGCAAATTGATCTTTGGCTTTTTGATTCTTGTACGGCATGACAAACAGCCATAACTTTTGATTGAGCTCTTGAAGATCTGCTGTAATTTGTGCCTGATCAATTTCTGTTTCGCCATTGGCATATTGTTGTAGTTTTTCTAAAACCCATGATTCAAATTTGGTCACTTCGATTATGGCTGATACCAGTTGTTGTACCTGAGGTAGGTGTTTGTCTGTGGGATACTTGCCAAACTCAACCAAGAGTTGACTTTTAAATACTCCAATGGCATTTTGCCAGGTTATGAGATTGTTTCTGATAAAGTTGACTTTTTTAAGTGGCATTGTTGATTAGATCTAAAAATTTTTGATTGGGTACACCGGTTACACTCATACAAATTCTTGGGGCAAATCCCATGTTGCTGGCGCAATGAGGTACTCCAAAATTCCAATACACAACGTCACCAGCACGCCATTGACTCCAGGTCTCTGCGCCAAACATAAAACACTGTCCCCATTCCCAGTCTTCTAGTGCTATGATTATGCGGCGAAGACCTATGTCCTGTCCCACTGTCTCCACATTCTTTTCGGCCGGCGCTGGCAGTAGATCATGGTATGGAGCAAAAATATCTGTGTGCCAGGCAGTAACATCTCCTGGAAACTGCACGTGTAAGCGTATCAAGGAATTTTCTAGACCAAACTGTTGACCAATAATTTCCCAGACGCTGCCAGCTTCGACCTGTCGAACATGATACATGCTTTTTTCTACACCATAACCAGCACGTAAACGATCATTTTCTTGACCTTCCAGTATTTTCAAATTGGTTTCAGGATCCTTGGATTTGGCTGTTTCTTGCCTGATTCTGAGTTGACTTTGATTGTTCCAGGAATCTTTGACAGTGTCAAGCATCTGTTTTAATTTTTCTAGTTCAGCGTGATACAGGTCTGGTTGAATTTGATGGATTTTTTTAAACTCGCCATTGGGCATGGCCCATTTGTCGTAGTGCCAGTGACCAAGACTGCGAACAAATTCTTCGCGAGAGTCAAAATTTTGATAGGTTTTAGATGTCATGAAATGAATACAATTACATGTATTTACAATCAATAATATACTTTATATTTTTATTCTGCAACCAATAAAAAACCCTGCACTGGGCAGGGTCAGTTATTCAACAAACTATCAATTATTTGATGTCTGCTACAAACTTCTTAGCAACTTCGGCCATGGGTTTGGTGTACTCGCTGGTGCCCATTTTTTCTACTACTAATTTGGCCAAGGTCAAATTGGTTTGATAAATGGTGTTAGCAAATTCAGCATTAGCATCAATAACTGCTTCTAAATTTGTACGAACTTCTTTGTCCTGCACATAAGATAGTGTGCTTTTTGCGCCTTTTACTGCGTTGTCTAATACAGATTGAAATGTAAACATATTGTTCTCCTTATCTAAGCAAGTTTACGGTTCTGGACCCGAACTCTCGGCATCCAGTTTGACTACAACTTTATTTAGCTATTATATTGCAACGCCATAAAAAATACAACCTTTTTGGTTAAATTAGTTCACAAGCGCCTGAGACCACTAAATACACTATCCATTCAACAAGGAGATTCAAAATGGAATTAATTGTTATTCTAGTGGTCGTTGCTCTAGTGGCTTTTTTGGCATACAAAAATTTCGCACCAAAATTAGACACCAACAAAGACGGTAAAGTTGATGTGGCTGAAGTCAAAGCCGCTGTTGAAGTAGCTGAAGTCAAGGTCAAACAAGCAGCCAAGAAAACTGTGGCCAAGGCCAAAGCTGGCGTAAAAAAAGCCAAGGCACCTGCTAAAAAATAATTTGTGGCAGTCAAAGATTTTGGAATTTACTTTCCTGAGTCCAGTGCTGTAATTTTTAGATATCATTTTGACCAGATAGCAGGCCGTGCCAGCGAAAACTGGAGCTACTATTTACAGGTAAAAGATTTTTTACACAGTAGTCATCAGCGACGCATAGCCTGTTTTCAAATTCCGTTCCCTTACAATTCCAGCGTAGAACATCTAATAGATGAAGTTTATTCAGCAGCTGACTGGATATTTGTGTTGGGATCTGAATTACACGAAAACACTGTGGACTTTATTCGCAGATACGATCGTGCCAAGATTGTATGGTTTCTCTGCGGTCGAGTTCAGCCTCCCCTGGGACACAGTCAATCGTTTTACTTTTGGGACTGGTTCATACACAGCGTACACTTTTATAAAAATGTACGACCCTCCACACTTTATCAACTAAATCCTTACAGTACCAAACCCTTCATGTTTGATGCTCTCCTGGGACGACGCAAACCACATAGAGATCAAGCACACATATTCATACACAAAAATAATTTACAGAATCAAGGAATTGTTACATATCTGCCCACGTACCACAGCACCCCCAATGGTACTGATTTTGAATCAGTAAATCAAAATCATTGGTTGTGGGAAGATCAAGGTCTAGAAGGACACCAGCAGGCTCGTTGGACTGTGGACTCTGTGCGTTACTACGGTCACGCCATGAGTTTGAGTCAGGTCATACCTTTGGAGATTTACAACAAAACTGCCTACAGCCTGGTGTGCGAAACCAACTACAGCAACCACTATGTGTTTTACACTGAAAAAACAGTTAAACCTATCTTGGCACGTAGACTGTTCGTACCTCTGAGTCATCAGTACTACTTGGCCATGCTACGAGAATTGGGCTTTCGTACCTTTGGGGAGATCATTGATGAAAGTTTTGATGAAGTGGAACCTATCACACAACGACACGAAATGGCCTTGGAGCAACTGCGCTGGCTGTGTCAGCAAGATCAGGACAAGATTTTAGAACGTGTGCGTTCCATCACAGATCATAATTTTAATTTGATGTATGGTCGAGATTGGTATCATGAGTTTGCTGGACCCATGAGCCGCATCATGTTTGATTAGTCAACAAATCCAAAGTTTGCCCAGCGGGCACCACCTAGACTGACCCAACCCAAAGGACCGCCCAGAGTAGGACTTGAGTTAAACACAATTGATCCTTGTGGAGCATCATAGTTGGGAGGTTGGTGACTACTAGACAATCGTGTACCCGCTATACGCAATTCATTTACTGTAACCGAACCATCTGGGCTCAGCTGAAGATTGTTTTTGTTGTTTACCGTAATCAGTAAACTCTGTCGGCGAGGCACGTCAATCACAGCAAGATCGGTACTGCGTTTGCCAAATCCAATTTCAATTTCTTGATCCCAAATGCTCAAGGCCTGCGCAGGTTCTAGAGTGTTGATACCAATGCGACGGTTGGTGGTGTACAAAGTCTGACTCAACAAACTTTCGCCGCTGACTCTGAGTTCGTTTAGTGTGCCCACACGTTGTAAATTACTGAATGTAATTTTGTTGGACAAGTTTCCACCATTGACAATTTCTTCACCGTTGAGTGTGATTCGATTTAAATCTAGTCCGTTTTCAACAATGCGTTTGGTTACCAGGGTAGCGTAGCCTTCAAAAACTGAATCATCTATACCAGTTCGCACTCGTGTGCTGATACGATCCAAAAGATCAACAAACAAGGCGCTGGATTCTGGCACCGTGCCGGTGACCACAAGATCTCCTTCAATGGTAGCTGACCCTTTGACAGTAAGGTCCTTGGTCAAAAGATTATTTTCAACCACTGTGACATCATCAAATATGCTGAGCTGGCAGGCTGTGGCCTTGTCATCTATGCCGGTACTGCCAAAACTGCTTATGATGCCGCCCTTGATGTTGTCACCGCTGACAAAAAGATCTTTGGTATCAATGGCCCTGCCCGATATACTGCTGTCAGGAAATTTTAACTTGTCTGCTTGTATGGCTGCCAAAAGAGCACTTTGAAACAGTCCGTGAAAATCAATATCTTTGATTTTTTGATTTACAGTGTTTTGTACACTTTCAATGCTTTGACTTTTTACTGCTGTGCCTATATCAGCACCCATCTTGTCCACACGATTCTGTAGTTGCTGTTGAATGGCCGAGCCGTCGATGTTGAGCATGGACAAACGTTCATCTATGCGAGAAGCCAGACGTTCTCCAATGAGTTTGTTATAGTCAATGTTTTGTATCACCTGATTAACCTGTTGTTCAATGGTCTGCATGACCTGGGCCTGAACTTTGCCGGTTATTTCTGTGATTATTTTGTCTACTATTTGTTTTACTTGTTGATCTATATCCATTATTCGTCGAATTGTATGCTAACTACATGCTCGTAGTTCTTTTTGATTAGACTCTTGTACATCAGGTTCTTATGAACGAGGAAGTTCACTGCTCCTGCGTCCATGCTAAATTTTGCCAACTGTTTAAAGTACATGGTCCTGCGATTAAAAACTCCGTAAGTTTTCAGGCTGTTGGCCGGATTATCGATTTCATAAACCATGGTATTCCACAAGGTACGGTCTTGTAAATCCCAATCGTGACTTTCTAAAAATGTTCTGTTGCTCTTGGCATTTCTAACCATCAACGGCTGACTGAAATCACGGTCCTTGTAATCTTGGTTTTTGTAGTCACGTAGTGTACTTACCACAAAAGCAGTGGCCAGATTACAAATTTTGGCAATTTTATCTTGTTGATCCTGATCTGAATCTGCAAAAGTAAAATATTCATCCATGGCTATCACGGTTTGAAATTGTTTGCGGTATTTTGCCAAATCAGTGCTGTTTATATATGTAAATTTAACGCCTTGAGCCTTTAGAAAATCTTGCGCTGTTTGACTGATTTCTGTAACACAGATATTCTTTGCTGTGCAACTTAAAATCATGGGGCTAAACCCCACAAACAGAATATCTGTAGGCTGAAGATTTTCTGTGGTGTAAACACCTTCAAGAATTTCTTGTTTACGGGCAATGACTTCTTCCTGTTTGGGATTAAAAGTCAAAGCGGAAAGCACCGCATCTGTGTATGTAGCAAAGTTCATAGTACAGTTATTTATTGCAATCGCGTACTAAATCTAGTGTCACACAATGAAATCCACCGCCTAAGGTACGACTGTGTCGCAATTCCAGTGGAATCACTGAGAATTTTTTTGACTCCAACAGGCGAATTAGGTCAGTTTGATGCCGATCACAAATCACGGTATCAGGATCTACAACCAACATGTTCATGGCAATCCATTTTGATGCATAGGGATATTGGTAAAACCCTTGCGCTACCACATCTTGTATGTAGATTCGCTCCCAGTCGTCAAATGCTCTAGGACAGTTTGATTCATTGACTCTGGCACCGTTTAACAGCACCAGGCCTTCACGCAAAGGAACAATGGTACTGTCAATGTGTACTCCTGAATAAAAATTACACAGCTCTATGTTTACTGTTGGAAACTGTTTCAACAACCAATCATAGGCTGCGCGATTACCACTGTAACTTTCTAAAAATAACCAGGTGTTGCCTAGCCTACACACATTGGCAGCATCTAAGATCATGCCTGAATCTCTGGGCATGACTCTAATATCATGATGACTGTGAAAAACATAATCGTAGCATTCACGTTCTTGATCTCTACAAGGATACATCATGGCTGGGTCTACCACAGTGTTGCCATAAATCAAAAACCTATCTCTAGGACAGTAATTGTACATTCCACCTGTGACAGGAAAGTTTCTAGGAGCCGGACGTTCTACCTGTATACCTAGATTACACAAGGTCACGCTCAGGTTGTACAAATCTTCATTGGCTTCGTCTATGATCCATTTGGGAACCGGACCTGAGGGTACCGGTGTTTCTGTCCATGTGGTTTTCTTTGATTCTTCAGCAAACACAGGATCTGTTGTGGGCCAGTTTGCGTAATCTGCCGATCCTACCACAATTCTTTTTAATGGGTCCCACTCGTTGAAGCTGGAAATCATAAGTGCCCTGTGACCTGCAAGGTATATCTAGGAACTAGCCCACAGTTGGCTGCCATGTGTGGTGTGTTGTAGGCCCACTCAACTGTGGCTCCAGCACGCCACCCAGTAAAAGGCTGATCCATGTATTCAGCATAGTGACCTGGTTGCCAGTCTTGTAAAAATATCACAGCACGTCTGATATTGTGTTCCTGTCCTTGTAAATCAAACAAATCCACATATTTCAAATACAGATCACTGTGTGTGGGCAGTATTGTACCTGGCATCATGCGATAATAGCTGGTACCAATGTCTTGCCAGCCCTGTTGAGCAAAGTGTTCGATGATGCGATGGTTCCAGCTGGGTTGCCGACTTCTCATGTCGCACATTTCGCCAGTGAATCGGTTAGGGAATCCCAGACTCAGCCAGTGCCGTGTGTTTTCATTGTCATTGAAAGGTTCGTTTATGTATTCAAGACGCTGATACTCGTCGTCCCAGAAAGCGTCAAGCTGATATTTTACAATCATTGGTTTCTAGTATTGCCGTAGTGTATGACTTTGAGATTGCTGTTTTTAGGATAACGACGCCATGGATCAATAATGATACTGCCTTGATCAAAAATACAGTAGGCAGGTTGATTGTCGGTGACTCCGGCATAACCGTAAGTTACAATTTGATTGTGGGCTAACAAGATACAACCTTTGACTATTTCGGGATTTGATTCTTCGGTTAGAGGATCAATGTACGTAGGGTCAATACCCATTTCATTGAGATAATATCCTACCAACAGGCTGTAACTGCCTTCAGTGTAGGACACGTTGGGCTTGTAGGCTTTGCCGTGAATGTACACCGGTAAACCTTCTCTGTGATCATAGATAAAACGAGCCATGTTTTTGGCCTGGCGCTCACGTGCTTTCATGATAGTGTCAAATATGTCGTATCCTAGATCTAGGTTTTCTGCAAGGTAACGCAAGGCAATGTTATCACGTGGATGACAAGGACCAGCATCGCCCATGCCTGCTGTCATATACTTGGGCCCCATGATACGCATGTCACTCTGTGCCAAGGCACGTGTGACCACATCCACATCAATGTTACCTTGACGTATGGCCACATCCTGAATCATGTTGACCAGGCCAATTTTGGTGCTGATAAAAGTATTGTAAAATATTTTAATACATTCTGCTTCGTCCCACGTGCCCACTACATAACGTGGATCATTTTCCATTAGTGTTTTATAGAAGTCGATCAGCAGGCGTGCATCGCCGGTTTCGCTACCGTCTTCGGTACCTATGATAACCATCTCTGGGTTAACCATGTCCCATTCTACTGATCCCATGGCAATCAGGTAAGGATTGTAGATGAAACGTGCATTGGTAATATTAGTCATCAGTTCGCGTCGTGTAGTGCCCGGCAGAACTGTGGAGATAAGAACTACAAGTTGATTTTGATTTACATATTGGTTGATATCAGCCAGGGTTTGATTTACTATAGTATAATCAAAGTCTTTGTTTTTTAAATGTGTAATGGGTTGTTCGCCACCATACACAGGGTCATGAGGAGTTTGTACTGCTACAAATATCAGCTCTTTGTCTACAACTGCTTCTTGTAATGTGGCAGCAATTTTTATGCGGTTGCTGGTCTTTGGGTAAATATCATAGCCTGTTACAGAATGTTTACTGGCCATGGTTTCAGCGCAGGCCATTCCTAATTTACCAATTCCAATAAAACCAACATTCATTTATGTTCTCCTTAGACAGATTTTACAACATTCTTCACAACAATTTAATTTCGCAATTTGATCATGGCAAATCAATTTATTTTTATCCTTTCGGAACCTACCAAAATACCAGTGTTATAACTAAAAAAATAGACAGTTCTTTGTCTGCAGACTCGGTTATCAAAACCACACACTGGGTAGAAGAACGACCTTATGTGCATGTCTATTTTTTCGACCAAGAACCAATTTACGACTATACCCTACCTATTATTAAAAAGTCTCAATTGATAAACGAAATATATCAAGGTCCAAGGCGTATCAAAATACTAGCAAACAGCGAACACTCGGCCATCAAAACAAATTTTATTGCCAAAGAAAAATACTACGATTGGTACTATTTTTTTCACGGATTTGCAGCGTTAGACTGGTATCGAGATTTTCAATATTTGACATCAGAATCTTTTAATAACTTTGACAAAGTATTTATATGCTACAATCATTTGATATCAAAATATCGTTCTTATCGTCTACATTTGGTCAGCAATCTGATAAATGACAATTTAATCCAACACGGTTACGTGAGCCTGTTCCTCCATGACAATCAAGGCTCTTGGAAACAAACCATTGAAGATTCAGAATCTCCGCTGGATGGACGAGCCCGAGTTAAAATATACAAAACATTAAAAAACATCAGCGAGCCTCTAATTATTGATACAAACAATCCCATGGGATCAATGAGCGCCATGGTTAATTTTGATCAATTGACCAGTGCCTTGTTTCACGTGGTCACTGAAACAGTGTATTTTCAACCAAAACTGCACCTCACTGAAAAAATATTCAAACCTATTGTGGCGCAAAGGCCTTTCTTTTTAGTTAGTACCCCAGGAAGTTTGGCTTATCTTAAAAGCTATGGATTCCGTACATTTGATCTCTGGATTGATGAAAGTTACGACCAAGAAACAGATAATTATATACGCATAGAAAAAATTACTGCTGAATTAAAACGTTTGTGCGGATTAGGCTCACAACAGCTACAACAAATGCACGCAGAAATGCGAGATACACTAGAATATAATTTTAATCATTTTTATAATGACTTTAAAAACATAATTGTTGACGAACTTGTGGACAACTTTGAGCACATTTTTTTACAAATTAACAACGGAAGACAACCTGGCAATCACAGTAGATATCACGAAAGATTTGATTTACCAGCTGGATATTTAGAACAGGTCAAAAAGCGTCTTAAACAATAAATACTAGTAGAATAAGAACACAGCACAAGCTGTCAAGGAGCTAGTATGAATGAAGCATTCAAGATCATTGGGGACCTTGGGTTTCCAATTGCTGCCGCACTCGCTGGTGGTTACTTTGTTTATCTCACTATCAAACTACTTTTAGCCGGAGTACTCAGTGCCATCAAAGGCATGGCTGGTATTATCACGGCCTTGGACAACAGAGTAAAAACCATGAATCATGATGTGGTACGCATCGACACTATTGTAAGCAACGCATTAGGGTTAAAGCCCGATGTGGATCGTATTGCTCGTGCCGACGGCAAAAACGATGCCAGGAGAGATTGATGTACTACTATGACTATGTGTGGGACCTAAACCCCGATATGTTGATCTTGGACGCAGAACTAGATACAAAAAAATTAGGCTGGCAAGAAGGAGATGTTTTCAAGTTGGTTGACATCAACGGTAAAAAAATGTTTAAAAAAATAGATCCTCTGCACGCATTTCTAGAAGGAAAACAAGTCAATGAATAAATGGTCTGAATGGTACGACAGTTTGTCGCCGGCAACAAAAGAATATTTGCGAGGTCGGGCCATCTGGACTGATGCTGATCTAGCCAAGTTTTGCGTAGTATCTTTAATAATCGGTTTTATTTTAGGACGGGTGATCTAACATGGATATAGTGGCTTTAGTCAACAAATATGGTTTTCCCATTGTCATGGCAGTGGGCATGGGATATATTATCAAGTATGTGTGGGAATGGGCTACCAAAGAAGTCAAGCCTGTGATATCTGATGCCAACACCGTTCTCATAGCACTTATTGATCGTATTCGTATGCTAGACAATGACCTGATTCGTTTGAATCAAAAAGTCAACACTGTGCTACACCTACGTGGCAAAACCATTGAATATGAGCGTGTGGAAGCTGAAAAGAAAATCAACGAACAAGTGCTCAAAAAACCTGACGACAAAGAGGCTGCCGGCGGCAGTAGTTAGATAAGTACATAATGCTACTATTAATCTATATTTTGGTGATGACTCACATCACCATAGCCTGCGTTACTCTCTATTTGCATCGCAGTCAGGCTCACCGAGCTGTTACATTTGACCCTCGTGTGGCACATTTCATGCGTTTTTGGTTATGGCTCACAACAGGAATGGTTACCCGGCAGTGGGTAGCCACACATCGCAAACATCACAGATTCACCGACGACGCTGGAGACCCTCACAGTCCGCACAATGAAGGCATCTGGCAAATCCTGCTAGGCGGTGCCTTTTACTATGCCG
>JACCDP010815070.1_pt1 | contig 13049 bp, 14 predicted proteins | sample 7445841 | NCBI WGS metagenome assembly JACCDP01 (sample SAMN15323441, study PRJNA562643) | freshwater metagenome | isolation source: river surface water | place: USA:Blue River Watershed | collected 2017-08-17
CGATTGAACACTGCCTTGCACGCCTGGTTTACGCCACACACCTGAAAAATACTCTTTGCCAGGTCAATTCCAATCAGGGTAACTTTCATCTCGGACACCTCTTGTTTATTTGAATCCCAAACTCAAATTAGGCGCCTCGACGCCGTAACTGCACGAGGTGTCCATCTCATCAGCCATGGGGGCTCGCTGGCCGTCGCCCAGGCGGTTCACAGTCCGCCGACGCTCACCCCAACGCCAGCTCCTGAGTTCAGTGCCAGCGAAGCTTCGCTGGCAAACAAGCTCCCACCAGCTCCAATAAAAATGTCAAACAATCAGGAGAGTCCCATGACCATCAATCGTCGCCACTTCCTGCAACTGTGTGCCATGGCGTCCGCCTGCGTGCTGAGCCCCGTGAAGGCCCTCGCCCAGGGGCTGCGTGTGAGCACTTTCGCCGGCACCGGCGTGGCGGGCTATGAGAACGATCTGGCAGGGCTGGCTGCCACGCAGACGCCCATCAACAATCCCTACGGCGTGGTGGTGGGGCCCGATGGCGCGGTGTATTTCTGCGAGGTGGACACGGGCCGCACGCGCCGGGTGTCCCTTCCCGACGGGGTGATCACCACCTTGGCCGGCAATGGCGAGAAAGGCTGGACGGGCGATGGGGGCCCCGCACTGCAGGCGGCGTTCTCTGCGCCTCACGAGATCCGCTTTGATCGCGACGGCCACCTGTTCGTTGTGGAGCGCGATGCGCATGTGGTGCGTCGCATCGATGCCGTGACGGGCCAGGTGTCCACCATCGCCGGCACCGGCGAGCCGGGCTTTTCCGGCGACGAGGGCCCCGCCACCCAGGCGCAGTTGCGCCAGCCCCACAGCATCGCGTTCGACGCCGACGGCAATCTGCTGGTGTGCGACATCGGCAATCAGCGGCTGCGGCTGATCGAGCGCGGCAGCGGCATCATCCGCACTATCGGCGGCGATGGCACCCGCGAGGCCACCCCGGACCGCGGCCCCCTGCGCGGCACCCCGCTGCGCGGCCCGCGCTCCATCGACACCGATGCCTCGGGCAATGCGTATCTGGTGCTGCGCGAAGGCAATGCTGTGTTCAGGCTTGACCTGCGCGCCGACACGCTGGAGCGCATCGCCGGCACCGGAGAAAGTGGTTACAGCGGCGACGGCGGGCCGGCCATCGACGCCACCTTCAACGGGCCCAAGGGCATCGCCTGGTCGGCGGCCGACAACGCGCTCTACATCGTGGACACCGAGAATCACGCGATCCGGCGCATGGACCTGGATTCCGGCGTGCTCAGCACCGTGCTGGGCACCGGCCAGGTGGCCGATGGGCCGGACGGCGACCCGCTGCGCTGCGCGCTGGCACGCCCGCATGGTGTGTTCATGCACGAGGGCGTGCTCTATGTGACCGACAGCGAGAACCACCGGGTGCGAGCGCTGGGGTGAGTCTTTACCGATAGACATCCTTGCGATGCCCGATTTTCACCACCAGCACCAGCAGTACATCATCCTGGATTTCGTAGACGATGCGATAAACGCCCTGCCGCACCCTGTAGCGCGGCAGTCCCGACAATTTTTCGCAGCCGGGCGGGCGCGGGTTATCGGCCAGCACCTCGATGCGCGCCAGAATCTTCGCGACGTCCTGATTGGGAATGCTGCGCAGATCGCGGGCGACAGAACTCTTGAAGCTCAGCCTATAGCTTGCCATGGGCTTTCAAGTCATTGAGCAGGACTTCGTAGGTGATTTCCGGCTGGGCAACGCGCTGCTCGAAGGCAGCGAGATCTTCCTGATCTTCCGCCAGGGCGGCACGCACCGCGTCGTTCACCAGATCGGAAATGGAGCGCTGACTGTGCACGGCCTTGAGACGCAAGGCCGTGTGCAGGGCGGGGTCGAAGTAAATGGTTGCGCGCTTGGATGACTCTTGCATGGGGCACCTCCTTGTCCCAAGCCTAGCGTCGTGACGTCAAGGCGTCAAATCGCTCACCTCGCCAGCGGGTCCGGTCGCATCTGGAAGTGATACACCTTGCTCGTCGTGCCCGGCCCCGTTTCCATGTGGAAGGGCGCGCGACTGCTCAGCGTGGCCCACAGGCCGCGGCCCTTCCAGCCGGCCGTGGCGTCGTCGATGCGGCCGTCCAGCCACTTGGTGTAGAAGCCCAGCGGGTAGGGCACGGTCAGCCGCACCCATTCGCCGTCATCCAGCACCAGCAGCGCGCCGGACTGATTGCCCGTGTTGATCGGCGTGTTGTCGCCCAGGCCGAAGGTGTTGTGCTGGTCCACCCAGGTGTAATAGCTGCCCTCCGAGCTGCCCGGCTGCTGCAGATTCTTGAACTGCGGCAGCGGCTCGGTGAAGAAGCTCCAGCCTTCCGGGCAGTGCTGCCCCGTGGCAGTCGGGCCATTCAGCGGGCCCGTGCACTTGCGGCGATCGAAGCTCGCCATGTGGCCACTGGCCAGCGCCGCCCACACCACGCCGTCACGGTCGATGTCCATGCCGCGCGGCGAGAAGCCCTCGATGGCGTTGCCGTCGGCGTCCACCGGCAGCTCGTAATATTCGGTCAGCGCCGTGGTGGATGGGTCCGCCCCCGGCACCAGGCGCAGCACGGCGCCCGGGTAGCTCAGCGTCGAGCCCCACACCGATCCATCGGGAGCCGGCGAGACGGCATAGAGCCCCGCCTGAATGCGCTTGTCCCGCGCCGGGTCCACAGCGTCGTCCGGCTGCGCATAGCCTTCGTCACGCACGCCATTGCCGTTGGTGTCCAGGATCAGCGGCGTCCAGCCCTGGGCCGCCACGGCGTCGCCCGTCTCCAGATACTGCCGCGTGTTCAGCCAGCCCACCACCGCGCCGCCGCCGCTGGTCCACAGCGTGTTGTCGGCGTCTTCGGCGAACATCAGGTGATGCGTGCCGAAGCAGGTGTTGATGGGGGTGTAGACATCCGTCGACGGGTCATACACCCCCAGATGCCGGCCCGAGCGGCCCACCGGGAACATCCTTGCGGACGGGTGCTCCGAGCCCTCCTGACAGAAGGCCGGCACATCGGCCGGGTCCCGTGCGCGGGAGGTGATCCACACGCGGCCGTCCTGATCCATCATCGGATTGTGCACCGTGGTGGAGGTGTCCCAGACCGCCTCCTGCCCCCAGTAGGCGGACGGGCCCATGGGCGGCACCACCGGCGGGTTGTAGTCCGGGTCCTCCGGGAACACCGGCACCTGGTAGGTGGCGTGGGCCAGCGGGTCGAGCACCGGCAGATAGTCCGCGCTCTCTTCCAGCGCGCCGTAGAGCCGGCCGTAGGCGTTCACTGTCGGGTCCCGCCTGTCGGTGGACACCAGGTCATGCAGATAGGCCTGCGGGTCGGCCCAGTCCCACTGCGTGATCACCACATTGCGCTCCAGGCCGTGCGGGCGCTGCGGTGCAGGTGGCAGCTCGCCCGCCGCGATGCGATCGCTCCAGTCGGCGTACATCTGCAGCGTGCGCTTGTCGCCCATGCCCGCCAGCGTGTTCGTCATGAAGGCACCGGCCTGACCGGCCCTCACGCGCTGGTTCCAGGCCTCGAAGGAATTCTCGGCGGTGGCGAAGAGATCGGGAATGGTGCGCGTGGCCTCGGTGCCCATCTGATGACACACCACGCAGCCGCCGTTGCTGACGCGGCGGATGAAGTCGTCCTGGTTCAGGATGCCCTCGGCGATGCCATTGCCATCCTGGCCCGTGCCGGGAAACTCATGTGCCTCGGGCACTTCCAGCAGGGAATACCAGTAGCCCGCCGGGTAGTACTGCGCCGCTGCTGCCGCGTTGGGCGCCGGCACCGCGCGCAGGTCCAGCGACACTCCGGGCTCCGTGCTCTGGCGTGGCGAATCCACCAGGCCATAGCCGCGCACGAACACCTCGTAGGTGGCCAGCGGCAGGTCGGGAATCACGAACAGGCCGTTCTCGTCGGTGACCACCGTCTTGGAATACAGCGTCGCGAGGTCCCGCGTCTCGGCAATCACCCACACGCCCGCCTCGGGGCCATTGGGGCCGAACACGCTGCCGGCGATGTCGTCGTCGTCCACCTGGGGCGCTTGTGGCGTGGCCGGCGCGGGGGCCGCGGGCTGGCCGGCCACAGGCGTGGTGGCGGAGTCACCGCCGCAGCCGGCAAGCGCCAGCAGGGTGAGCGTGGAAATGGCAAGAGGCAGGGGGCGCTTCATGATCGGGGTGTCCTCGTTTTCTTGTTGTGATGGAAACCAGGGGTGGGCACGCGCGTGAGGTCAAGGCGACTGTACCCGAATGGGGCGGGGGTGGGTAGGGTTTTGGCGTCGGGTACGCGTGGCTATACTCGGGTGGCACTCCCGTCCATTTCGAGGTGGCCAAGATGAAAACCGTGAGCGTCTATGTGTTTCGCGACAACCTGAAGACATTGGTGGAAGACGCCATCAGTCGCCATGAACCCCTGCGCGTCTCTCGACGCAGCGGACAGGACTTCGTGGTGATGAGCGCCCAGGACTGGGAACGCGAGCAGGAGACGCTCCACGTTCTGCATAACAGCAGCCTGTTGCAGCAGATTGCCGACTCGCTCAAGACTCATGCAAAGCGCGCGGGCTGCAGCCTCACCCCTTGATCACCGCCACCGTCAGCCGCGACACGCAGCACAGCTTGCCCTGCTCATTCTCGATGCGGATCTCCCACACCTGCGTGGTGCTTCCCAGATGCAGCGGGCGCGCCGTGCCCGTGACCCAGCCCGACGTGACTGCCCGCACGTGATTGGCGTTGATCTCCAGCCCCACCGCGCGCTCGTTCTCGCCCCGCACGCAGTGATTCGCCGCGATGCTGCCCAGCGTCTCGGCCAACAGCACCGACGCGCCGCCATGCAGCGCGCCATAGGGCTGCACCGTGCGCGCATCCACGGGCATGCGCCCGCGCAGGAAGTCGTCGCCCGCCTCGGTGATCTCGATGCCGAGACTCTCGGCGGCGGTGTTGCGGCTGTGCGCCATGGTGGCGGCGATGTCGAAGGGGCGGGTCCAGATGGGCATGGCGGGCAGCCTCGGGTGGGTGAGTGGAGTGGGGCGATTGTGGCAGAGGGGGTGGGTGCCTACCACATCTCACCACGCTTCATGATTCAGTGTTCGTAATTGCGCACTGGTCAACGCTGCCTCCACTGGCACAGACATGGCTCCATGAATCTCATTCAGTTTGGCGGTAATTGGAGGGCCGCGATGAGTACTGAGACAGTTTGCCAAAGCCTCTGCATACAATTGGCTTCGAGGTATGCCAAGTTCCTTCGCCAACTGCTCGGCCGCATTAAAGAGAGGGTCTGGAAGTGATATCGCTATTTTCATGAGTTGGTATCCTCACAGTATGACTCCTGCAACCTGACCACCTGCTGGTGGTTTTGCGCCCTGCGGAAAGCCTGTGTGTTGTCGTCCATGATGCAAATTCCCTACAGCCTTGATGCGTACGTGTGCTTGATTACCTTGTAGTTCAGAAATGAGGGACTTGCCACGGTTTCTTTATACAGAGTGCTCTGCTTCGGCACGATTCATACCTCCCACTCCCCCAACTGCTGCGCCGCCTTCAGTCGCGTGCGCTGATGGGTCATCGCCTCGAACACTGCATCGATGTCCTGCCGTCCCGGCACCAGCAGGGGCAGGGCGGACTCGGCTTCCATGTAGAACTGTTCGCGCAGGGCGGGTTGTTCGAGGTAACCGGTTTCCCACCAGTGCAGAATCGGGTCGCGTGCCTGCGCCAAGAGATGCGCGCTCGGCAATTTGTCGCCCTTGCGCGCATTCGCGTCGACAGTGGTTGGCAGCAGATTCCACAGATCGTTGTTGAGCCAGCGCGACCAAGGGAAGCAGTGGTCGACCGCAAAACTGTTCATGCGCAAAGTCTTCTGCGTCCAGACGCATGAAATGGTTTCCCCCTCAGCATGACGCGCCAGGACAAGACTGCGAACCTTGCTGGTGTCGCGATTGCTGTCGATCCAGTTGAAGGCATTTCCGTACACCGTGGTGTCGTATTGAAAGCGCCAGCTCTGCATCAATTTGACCCATTCGTTGAAAATGGCGGGCTCGAGCCAGCAGGCGAACTGACTGAAGCACTGCCACAGTGCCGCCGGGATGCGGAAGGTCCCGAACTGTTGCAGAGATTCACGTGTGATCTGCCAGTGGTTCGATCTCATCCGCACGCTCTGACGCTCGCATTCGAATACTTGCCTGGTCTGTCCGGGATACGTGATGTAGTGCGCGGGCATCTTCTCGATGTTGCTGCAGGCATCGTTGATGGCACCGACCAGTCGCGGAGCCACCTTGTTGTCGAAATGCGCGCCGATGCGCAGGTCGTAGGTGGACAGGTCCTGCAGGCTGTAGAAGTGATCGGGCTTCGCCCAGCCATAGCCGCGTTGTGTCTCGTGATCTGCCGTGGGCGTCTGGATCAGGTTGTGTTGGAACACCAGCGGCATGTAGGTGCGCAACCAGTAGAGCCCCACCAGCCCGAACGGCACCTCGACCCAGTCGTCATTGCGCCGTGTCACCATGCCGGGCGCGCCTTCCGCGATGCGGATCAGCACACGCAGCAGGCCGAGCTTGTAGGAGGCGGACTTGTTGTCGTTGACGATGATGTGGCGCAGCAAGGGCAGGCTGCCCGTCCCATCATCCGCCAGCCTCAACACCACACAATCCCATCCCACCTCCCCTCGCGTCACATCGGCCTGGTCGCGACACTCGCGTGTCAGCATCAGGGCGCGGTCGCGAGCGTGCTGGATCAGCGCGTCCGTCTCCACCGCATGAAACCTCTCCTCCGCATCCGGTCCCTTGCGCAGCGTCACCACCAGCAGGCCGCCGGGGGCGAGCAGGTCGCTGACGAGGCGCATGGCGCGGGCGTGCTGGGTGGGCGGCAGGTGCATCCACACGGCGCTGATCAGGATGAGCTGGAAGCGGATGTCGAGGGCGCGCAGGCGCTGGAGGTCGGGCAGGCTGTCGTCCAGCCACGTCACGCTGCCTCGCGTGGGGGCGGGGAGCGCCTGGGCGCGGCTGTGCAGTTCGGCATTGGGCTCGACGGCGGTCACGTCCCAGCCCTGGGCGGCCAGCCAGCGGGCGTCGCGTCCCGAGCCGGCGCCGATGTCGCAGGCCAGCCCGGGCTGCGCGGGCAGCAGGTCGAGCCAGCAGCGGTGCACCTGCTCGGGCGGCAGCGACTGATAGCGCTGGAAGAGGGCGTCCGCGTTGCGCGTGTAGTAGTCCATGGCTGGGGTTCCGTCCACCTTTTCCCGGAGTGTTCAGGAAACCCTGCGCGAAAGTCAACCAAGCCCTCCCCACGGTGGCAGCCAGCCCCGCGCCTGGCTTAGCATGTCCGCACGCTCCGTCGGCGCGCTTGCCGCCGGTTCGCCCAAAGAGAGCCCCCCATGAGTCCACGCGCCGCTCCGCAGTATTCGCCCGCCGAGGAACGCCTGAACATCGGCTCGCACGCGCTGGGCTTCGTGCTCAGCGTCGTGGCGCTGCTGGCGCTGCTGGGCAAGGCGCTGGCCAATGGTTCGTGGCTGGCGGTGGTGAGTGTCGGGCTGTTCGGCCTGAGTCTGGTGACGCTCTACGGCGTCTCGACGCTCTACCACCGCACGCCGCCCTCGCCGCTGCGGGCGCGCCTGCGCATCGCCGATCACGCGGCCATCTATGGGCTGATAGCGGGCACTTACACGCCGTTCTGTCTGCTGGTGCTGCCGGCGCCGGTGGGCTGGCTGATCTTCGCGGTGTCCTGGTCATTGGCGCTGCTGGGCATCGTGCTCAAGCTGTTCTTCACCGGCCGCTTCGGCCTGTTCTCCACACTGCTCTACCTGGCCATGGGCTGGATGATCGTGTTTGCCTTCGAACCGCTGGTGACGTCCATCTCGGCGGCCGGGCTGCGCTGGCTGGTGGCGGGCGGCGTGGCCTACTCGGCGGGCGCGCTGCTCTACAGCATTCGCGCGCTGCCCTTCAATCACGCGCTGTTCCATGGCTTCGTGCTGGTGGGCAGCGGGTGCCATGTCGTGGCGGTGCTCTGGCACATCCCGCTGCCCTGAGCGGCGTGATGGGGCGGTCAGCCGCCCGCCGTTGCGGGCCTGGACCGCGCCGCCGTTGACATCCCCCGCCCGTTAGGGCGCAATCGCCAGGGCCATCCCCCTTTACGCCTCCCGGAGAACAACATGAAAAAAGTCGGTGTCCTGCTTGCCCCCCTGTTCCTTGCCAGCTCGTTCGCGCTGGCCCAGAGCGCTCCGGCGCCTGCGGCCGCCCCTGCCGCCCCGCCGGCGCCCTGTGGTCCGGCCGGCCAGTTGAGTGCCGAGCTGGCCACCAATGTCGCGGCCGACGCGCGCTGTTTCGAGCTGCGCATGTACACCGCGCAGCCGGTGGACGAAGCCCCCAGCATCAACACCCTGCACCAGCGTTTCCGCGAGGCCGAGATCGGCATCTTCCAGCGTCTGGGCGCCGAGATCGTGGCGGTGTGGCAGCGCATGGACGACCCGAACACGCTGGTGTGGATGCTGGCCTACCGCGACCGCGCGCACCGCGACGAAGTCTGGGCGGCCTTCCGCACCGACCCGGAGTGGGTGGCGCTGCTGGAGAAGTACCCGGTGCCCTTGCAGGTGCAGTCGTACATGCTGAGCACGACGGATTACTCGCCGATGAAGTGAAGACGTCCCCCTTGTCGTGTTCTACGCTTGAAGCAGTGGGCTTGCTCGAGGATCTCTTTTTGTAATAACTTTGTTATTACTTTTTGCTGAGCAAGCCTCTTTTCCGGAGACATCCCATGCGCGTCAATCTGATCAAGGTCGGCAACTCCCGCGGCATCATCATCCCTGCACCGCTGCTGGCATCCTGCGAACTCGGCGATACCGTGGACTTGCAGATAGATGGCAAGAAACTTGTCATCGAAGCCATCAGGCAGCCGCGCGAAGGCTGGTTCGAGGCCTATGACGCCGCATCGGATGTCAGCTTGCTGGAAGCGATCCCCATGGATGAAGGAGATGAGGAATGGACGTGGTGAGAAGCGGAGACGTCTTCTGGGTCAATCTTGACCCTGTGGTCGGCACCGAGATTCGCAAGACCCGCCCCGCGCTCGTGGTGTCGCCTGACGACATGAACGCGGTGCTGCCCCGAGTGATCATCGCGCCGCTGACCAGCGCCGGGCAGCCTCTGGGATGTCGGCCGGAACTGGTTTTCCAGAACAGGCCCGCGCGTATCCTGCTGGACCAGTTGCGCGCTGTCGACAAGGTGCGCCTCGGCGCGCGCATGGGAGCCATCGAGCGCGCCGTTTGGCACCCGGTCCTGCTGGAAATGTTCCTCTGACCCTCACCCCATCGGATACGGATACGCCTTGTGCACCGCATCGCAGGCCGCCAGCACCTCCGCACTCAATGTCACCTCCAGCGCCGCCAGCGACTCGTCCAGCTGGGAGGCATCGCGCGCGCCGATGATGGTCGAGGCCACGAAGTCGAAGTGCATGCTCCAGGCCGTGGCCAGGGTGGTGGGGCTCATGCCGGCCTCGCGGGCGATCTCGATGTAGCGCGCAGTGGAATCCAGCGTGCCCTGGTTCAGGAAGCGCTCGGCCATGGCGCGCTGGCGCGGGTTCTGCATCGCCAGGTATTCACCAAAGCGGCTGCGGGCCGGAATCTGTGTCACGTTGTACTTGCCGCTGAGCACACCGCCGCCGATGGGCGAATAGGGCAGCAGGGACACGTTCTCGCGACGGCACACGGTGGCGAGTTCGTCCAGGAAGCGGCGGTTGAGCAGCGAGAAATTGTTCTGGATGGACTGGAAGCGCGCGTAGCCTTCGTAGTCGGCGATGGTGTTGGCCTTGGTCAGGCCGTAGGCGCTGTCATTCGAGGTGCCGATGTAGCGCACCTTGCCGGCTTCCACCAGGCGGTCGAGCGCGTCCATGGTCTGTTCCAGCGGCACGATCGGGTCGGGCCAGTGCACTTGATAGAGGTCCACGTAGTCGGTGCCCAGGCGGCGCAGGCTGCCTTCGATGCCGCGCTCGATGTGGTGGCGGTCCATGGCCGTGAGGCCGGCGCGCACCGGGGGCACCATCCAGCCGGCGGCGGCGCCCACCACCTTGGTGGCGATGATGATGGCGTCGCGGTTGCGGGTCTTCAGCCACTTGCCGAAGATGGTTTCGGTCATGCCGATGGTGTCGGGGCTGGGGGGCACCGGGTAGACCTCGGCGGTGTCATAGAAGTTGATGCCGCGCTCGTAGGCCTTGTCCAGGATGCGGAAGGCTTCCTTCTCGTCGCTCCAGGTGCCGAAGCTCATGGTGCCCATGCAGATGGGGGTGACCCGCAGGCCGCTCTTGCCGATGTAGCGATAATTCATGCTGACGTCCTCTTGTTGGAATGGCGCCGATGATACTCCATTGCCGTGCAGGGCCAAGCCAGTGGTAAGCTCTCTCTGCCCCTTTTTCCTCAACCCGGAGAACGCCATGCCAAGAACAACAAGAACGCTCATTGCCAGTTCCCTGCTCGCCCTCGCTTCCTCCTTCAGCTTCGCCGCCGGCCCGGCGGCCACCATCGACCAGCTGTCGTGGATGACGGGCACCTATGCCGGCAAGCTCGGCGCCAATCAGCTGGAGGAGAACTGGATCAAGGCCGAAGGCCGCTCCATCGCCGCCATGGTGCGGATGACCACGGGCGAGGGCGCCACCAGCATGTTCGAGATGATCACCATCGAGGAAGTGGACGGTTCCCTGGTGCTGCACATCCAGCAGTGGAACCCGGGCTTCGTGCCGCGCACGCCGGCGCCGCAGAAGATGGAACTGTCGATGATCGCCGACAACCACGTGCATTTCACCGCGGTGACGGAAGGCGGCATGAAGTCGCTGGGCTACACGCGCAACGGCGACAGCTTCACGATCCATGTCGAGAGCGCCAACGGCAACAAGTCCGACCTGCCGCTGACGGTGCGCAACGTCTGGGAGTAATCGCTCCGCCACGAAACTGTCATTGAAACTGCCAGAACCTGTCATCTGTGCTGACTATAGTCCGCGGGATCATACGATTCCAATGACTGCAGTCTTCACAGGAGACATGGCCCCATGTTGTTCGCTCCCACAAAATTCCCCACGCGCCGCAAGGCCCTTGCCTGCGCGATTGCCCTGCTTGTCTGCAGTTCTGCGCTGACGGCGCAGGAGTCCCAGATTGAGGAGATCGTCGTCACCTCGACGCCGATCCGCGATTCCCAGATCGCCGCGCTGGAAGCCAAGCGCAATGCCCTGAACATGTCCGACGTCGTGGCCGCCGACACCATCGGCCGCTTCCCCGACCAGAATCTGGCGGACTCCCTGGGCCGTCTGCCCGGTCTCGCCATCGAGCGTGACCAGGGCCAGGCCCGCTTCATCAATCTGCGTGGCGCGCCATTCCGCTACACCAGCATCGCTTTCGACGGCATTGACGTGCCGGGCGCCGAGAACGGCCGCATCCCGCGCTTCGACAGTTTTCCCTCCGTGATCACCAGCCGCGTGGAAGCCAACAAGGCGATCCTGCCGAGCATGCCGGGCGACTCCATCGCCGGACACATCAACGTGCACACCTTCAACCCCTTCGACCAGGAGGGCTTCGCGGTGAACGTGGACCTGGGCCTGGGCGAGCAGGCCCTGGGTGAGGGCGACATCGACAAGGGCGGCCTGCGCGCCTCCTGGTCCAACGAGCAGTTCGGCGTGGTGGGTTTCTTCTCCGAGAACAGCCGCGATCAGGTGACGGACAACCGTGAGTACGATCTGGCGATCGACCCGGCCACCGGCAGCGTCATCGTGAAGGAACTGGATTTCCGCAGCTATCTCGTCAACCGCAAGGACAGCGCCCAGGGTGGCACCGTCGAGTGGCGCGGCACCGGCGCGCTGCAGCGCGTCTTCGCCTCCACGCTCTACAGCGAGTTCATCGATCTGGAAGAGCGCAATCAGTACGTCGTGGCACTTCCCGGCACGGTCGGGGCCACGGGCTATTCTGCGGCGAGCGCCGTGTCGCGACTGCTGGAAGACGGTAAGTACGACAACTCCACACTGACCAGCACGCTGGGGGCCGATGCCCAGCTGGGCGAGTGGGTCGTGGAAGCCCGCTACAACCAGACGCAGACCGAGCGCAACCAGTTCCTTCCCATCGCGTACGACATCGGTCTGGCGGCAGCCAGCTATGACGTGAGCGATCTGGACGACCCGCTGCTGAGCCTGTATTCCCGTGGCACACGCAACGCGATCCTGCCTGGCCAGATCACCTACAACGTGCGCAACCTGGGCCTGATCGTGGCCGACGAACTGGACAATGACGCCTCCAAGTTCAAGTTCGACGCCGAGCGCGAGATGAGCCTGTTCGGCAGCAATGCTGTGGTGAAACTCGGCCTGCAAAGGGATGAACGCGATGCACAGGGGTACAGCACTCAGGGGATCGGGGCCTCTCCGGTCAGCGCCGGCATCAACGTGGAAAGCTTCAACACCGACAAGCCCTGGGACAGCATGACGAGCAACCCGCTCAATGCCACCTACTTCAACAACGTGGGCCTGCGCGACGCCTGGGAAGCCTCGAAGGTGTGGCGTCTGCCGGTGCCGGCTGACAATCAGCGGATCTTGATCGAGGAAGAAGTGACCTCGGTTTATGCCATGGCCACGGTGGATTACAGCTGGGGCAATCTGGTGTTCGGCGCCCGCAATGAGATGACCAACTACACCAGCCGCGGCACCATCGCCGGCCGTGCCATCGCCGTGTCCGACGACTTCAGCAATCTGCTGCCCAGCGCTCACCTGAACATCGATGTGTCCGAGAACGTGAAGCTGCGCATCTCCGGCTCGACCGGCATCAGCCGTCCCACCTACAACGAGTGGCGTGCAGGCGCCTCCGTCGACTTCGTGAACAAGAAGGTCAGCGGCGGCAACCCGACGCTGAAGCCCGAGGAGACCATCGGCTTCGACACCTCGCTGGAATGGTATTTCGCGCCTGCCAGCATTCTCTCCGGCGGCGTGTTTCATCGTGCCATCGACAATGTGATCTACGCTGACTCCAGCGTCATCGACGGCGGGCTCTACACCTCTGCCGGTGCCGGTGAACTGTGGCAGTACACGGGCAACGTGAACGGCAAGGACGGC
>JACCDP011248620.1_pt1 | contig 13048 bp, 11 predicted proteins | sample 7445841 | NCBI WGS metagenome assembly JACCDP01 (sample SAMN15323441, study PRJNA562643) | freshwater metagenome | isolation source: river surface water | place: USA:Blue River Watershed | collected 2017-08-17
CCGATTTGTCGAGCAGGCGCAGCACGGCGCGTTCGCCATGCGCGCTGGGCAGGGTGGAGACGCGCACATCAACGGACCGGGTGCCGATGCGCAATGAAATGCGGCCGTCTTGTGGCAGGCGCTTTTCGGCGATATCGAGCTCGGCCATGATCTTCAGGCGCGAGATCAGCGCTGCATGCAGGGCCCGGTGCGGCTGCACCACCTCGCGCAAGCTGCCGTCGATGCGAAAGCGCACCGACGAAGTCTGCTCGTAGGGCTCGATGTGGATGTCGCTGGCGCCATCGCGCGCAGCCTGGGTCAGCAGGGCGTTGAGCATGCGGATGATCGGCGCGTCGTCGTCCATCTCGAGCAGGTCTTCGACGGCGGGCAGCTCCTGCATCATGCGCGAGAGATCGACGTCAGACTGCACCTCGCTGACCACCGCCGCTGCAGTGGACTCACCCTGGGCATAGGCGCTGCTGATGCGCTGCATCAAGTCGGCTTCGGGCAGCTTGTCGATGGCCCATGGCATGTGGCCTTGCCCGTGCTCTCGCATCACCTCGCCGACTGCCTGTCGGTTGCTACCCTCACACAGCCACAGCGTCAGCCCGGCCGCGTCTTGGCTCAGCAGCAGCCGGTGGCTGCGTGCAAAAGCGTAAGGTAGCAGCTGGCGCATGGGGTCAGGGCTTGGCGGGTGCCGCCGGCGCCCGCGGCGCCACGGTCGAGGGCACAGCGTTGGGCTGCGTGGGGTTCCAAAGCGGCCCCCTGCCAAGGTTCGGGCCCGGCATCACGGGCGACAGCACGGGCGCTCCCTGCAGCTGCAGGGGCGGGCTGGGCTGCGGCTGCGCGCCTTGCTGCAAGGTACGCATCAAGTCATAGCGGTCAACCGACAGCGCTTGCGTTGCGGGGGCATCGCGCACCACCACCGGTCGCAGAAACACCATCAGGTTGCTCTTGTTGCGTTTGCGACCTTCGCTGCGAAAGAGGTGGCCCAGGATCGGCAGGTCGCCGAGCCCGGGCACCTTGTCCGCGTTGCTGGAGAACTCGTCCTGCAGCAGGCCGCCCAGCACCACGATGTTGCCGTCTTCGACCAGCACATTGGACTCGATCGAGCGCTTGTTGGTGATCAGGCCACTGGAGTTAACCGTTGGCGAGATGCTCGAAACCTCCTGGTAGATCTGCAGCCGCACCGTACCGTTTTCGCTGATTTGTGGCCTGACCCGCAAAGTCAGCCCGACATCGCGGCGCTCGATCGTTTGAAACGGGTTCACATTGCCCGTGCTGGCGGTGGTCCCGCTGGTGTACTGGCCGGTGATGAAGGGCACGTTTTGGCCCACCACGATTTTGGCCTCTTCGTTGTCCAGGGTCAGCAAGGTGGGCGTGGACAAGATGTTGCCGTCGCCGTTTTCCTGCAGGAAGCGTCCCAACACGCTCAGGGTGTAGACGCCGCCGGTGCGCGCGAAGGCGCCGAAGTTCAACCCCCGGCCGGGCAACACGGCCCCGCCGGCGCCCTGGGTTTGCAGCGTCAGGATGTTGTTACCCCCGGTGCCGAAGTTGGTGCCCAGAAAGCCGATGGTGCCATCGCCGCGGCTGCCAATAGGCCCCTGCCACTGGATGCCGAACTCCTCGGCCTTGTCGGCCCGCACCTCGACGATCAGGCTCTCGACCAGCACCTGGGCGCGGCGTGTGTCGAGCTGGTCTATGACTGCCCGCAGCTGCCGGTACAGAGGTTCCGGGGCGCTGATGATCAGGGCATTGGTCGTCGGGTCGGCCTGGATCTGTCCACCCGTGCTGGGCGGGTTGGCCGCTGCCGCACTGCCGCCGACCGGGGCACCGGCGCCGGTGGGCGGTGATGCGGTGCTGGCGGCGCCGCGCAGGTCGTTGCTGGCCAGGGCGGCGCGCAGGGTCACCGCCAGTTTGGTCGCCTCGGCGTTCTTGAGGTAGACCACATGGATGTTGCCCGCTGCGCTGGCTGGATGGCCGGGCTGGTCGAGCCGCTCGACCAGGCTTCGTGCCAGGGCCAGGCGCGCGGGGTTGGCCGCCCTGAGGATGAGGGCATTGGACCTGGGCTCGGCCAGCACGGCGGTGCGGTAGCTGGCATCGGCCGCAGCTTGGGGCCCGGCCGCGGCGGGGCCTTGGGATTCGAGCAGGCGGATCAGCAAGGGGGCCAGGTCGGATGCGATCGCATGCTTGAGCGCAATGATCTCCAGGTCGCTCGCATTGGGCACATCCAGCGCCGCAACGATCCGGCCGATTCGCTGCAGGTTGTCGTTGTAGTCGGTGATGACCAGCGCATTCGTGCCCGGATTGACATTGATGGTGTTGTTGGGGCTGATCAGTGGGCGCAGCACCGGCACCAGGTTGTTGGCGTTCTCGTGTTGCAGCCGGAAGATTTGCGTGGCGATCTGATTGCCTGGCCCGACCGGGGCTTTTTCGGTGACGCCGCCGCCCTGCAGCTTGGCCTCGGCCTCCGGCACCACCTTGTAGAGTCCGGCGGTCTCCACCACTGCATAGCCCTGCAGGCGCAAGGCACCCAGGAACTGGTTGTAGGCGGCTGCCTGGCTCACCGGGCGATCGGTGTTGAGCGTGATCGTGCCCTTGACGCGCGGATCGAGCACCACACTGCGCCCGGTGATCAAGGCGATGGCGCGGGCTACCTCGCTGATTTCGGTGTTGGTAAAGCTCAGCGTGACCTGATCACTGGCGCGCACCGCGCCGGCCGGGGTCGCGGGGGTCGCGCCGCTTTGGGCCCAGACGGTCACGGTCAGGCTGAGCAGGGCTGTTGCGGTGATGCGTTTCATGAAGAGGCCCTAACCGAAAGAAATGATGGATGGAGCGCCCTCGCGTCAGTCAGTGGCTGCGAGCCTGAGCGCCCAGGCGGTGGTGTTCTGAAGGCTTTCGTCATGGCAGCTCCAGCGTGAGTCGGCCGCTCCACTGGCCGGGCTCGATTTCCTGCAAGGACGCCTGGGTCACCCGGGCGCCCATCTGTGGCCCCAGGGTTTCGACCCACCCGAACAAGGCCGCCGCGGGGATGGCAGGCAGCTCAACCACCACCGCGCTGCCTTGCGGGCTGAGCTTGCCACCCAGGGCCTGGACCGACTGACTGATCGCCTGCTGGCTCTGTGCGGTGCTGATGCGCGGTTGCTGACGCAGCGCCTGCGCCTGCGCCTGCAGCGATCGCATCAGCGCCAGACTGTGTTGGGTGGACTGCGCTGGCGGCTGCTGCCACAGGCGCCAGGCGGGTTGCAAGGTGGTGGTCCACAGCAGCAGCAGGGCCAGAGCCGCCAGCGTCCAGCCGATCAGCGCCCGCTCGCGCGGCTGGCGTTGCCGCCACAGGCGACCCAGCCCAGCCCCAGTCGACGACGGGTTCATGGCGTCTTGACCCTCATCTGCCACACCGCCCCGCTGGCTTGCAGCTCATAGCCACGCAGCGCCAGGGCCGATTGAAGCGCCTTGATTTGCTCCGCTTGCACAGGCCAGTCGGGCAGCTGCAACTGCCCGGTGCTGTACTCCAGGCGTTTGGGCGGCACCGCGCCCACCTCGGCCATGACCGAGAGCATCACCCCCAGATCACCGGGCAGGGCTGTGGCGCTGGCCTGGCGCAGGGCCTGCACCTGGCGCTGCATTTGGGCCAGCGGGTCAATCACCACCGTCACCTGGGGGAAAGTGCCGCGCAAGATGGCCTGCAATTCGTCGGGCCGGTCTCGGCCCGATTGCGTCCGGATCCAGGCCTGCATGCCCACCCCTTGCACCAGCAGCAAGGCCAGCAGGCCCCAGCGCAGGGGGCGACTGGCCGGGTCATGCATCCAGGCCCTGCCGCTGCGGGCCAGTCGGTGCTGCCAGCGGCGGGAGGCGCTGGCCGTCAGATCGAACTGGGCCAGATTCCACGGCGAGGCCAGCGCTCGCCGCAGTCGCTGCGCGGGTGGCAGCAGGCTGACGGGCCCGGGCACGATTTGCTGTGCCAGTTCGGCCATGGCCGGCTCGGCCCAGACGACGGCCGGCTGATGGCCTGCCGTGCTCAGGAAAGCGGCGAGGGTCTCGCGCGCCTGCTGGGCTGGCAAGGGCAGCACCTCAACGCCATCCGGGCTGGTCTGCACCCATTGCCCAGCTTCGGGTTGACCGATCAGCATGCAGGCCGGCTCGCCCGGCTCGAATTCAGGCACGATGCGGTGCGCACTGCGGCCAGCAGCCTGCAAGGTTTGCAGGGCCTGTTCAAGCCAGGCCTTGTCGCAGGCCGCCACCCAGGTGGCCGTGCCAGGCCGGGATCCGGGTGCCAGGGCCAGATGCAGGCGGGCTGGGTCGCTGAGCAGTTGGTCTTCCAGCAGTCCGGCCAGCGCCTGCCGCCAGCGGCTCGCTGGCAGCCGCGGCAAGGTGGTGCGATGCCAGGAGAGCATGCGTGCAGGTACCATGAGCACCACCTCTTGCGCGTCGGGCCAGCGCTCGGGCGCCGGATCGAGCGACTCCATGCTCGTGTTATCCGCGCTGCCTTGCTGCGCAGGGCGCTCACTGAGCCGCCATGCCGACCATGATCGGCTCGGTGACAGCGGTGGGCAGGCAAGGATTTGACGCATGCGGCGCGAGGGGCCGGGTGGATAGGGCGGCGGAGAGTCGATTTGATTTTGGCAGCCCCCGGGCCTGATTGAGCAGCTCATGCACAGGCGGATGTGGGGCATGTGCAGTCGGGCATTGACTCATCTTTCCGGGCCCCTTACTGTTGCTGGTCGGGTACAAGCTACTGGCAATCCTGCAGCTTGCCGCCAATGGCCTGCTGACTTTGAAATCGACCTGCGAACATTCCATGACACCCTTACCTTTCGAACAAGAAGTGCTGCGCTCGTTTCGGGAGTACGAGCCGCAGGAGATGCTCGCAAGAGCCCAGGGCTTCTACGACGATATCGCCAGGCGGCGCAGTGTGCGTGATTTCGATGCGCGACCGGTGCCCCGCGAGGTGATCGATCGCTGCCTTGCACCACGCAGGATTGGCCACCCTGACCCACACCCCGAGCCCCATGGGTTTTCTCAATGAGATTTGCGGTCGTCCTGCGTCGGAAAAACCGGTGATTCTCTTGGTGGTTGGCTATCCCAAACCCGGGTGTCGGGTCCCCGTGCAGGGCGGCATCAAGAAGCCGATGGCTCAGTTCGTCGATTGGCTCGGCGCTGCAGATTGAAGGCTGCTTCAGCGTATGAACTGGTCCACGTAACCCTCGCCCAAGCCGTTGTGGGCGTAATGCCGGCGGCATTTGTCGATGCGGGTGAAGACATCGTCAAAGCCGGTGCAGTTGCCGTCTGGATCCACATAGATCATGGCGCCGTTGACCTGAAAGAAGGTGATCATCTCCTCGACGCCAGGGTCGACCACCAGCGTGTGGGTTTCGCCCGGGGCTTCGTAGACGTAAGTGCCTTCGCTGGCCACCCAGTCATGCTCCAGATAGCGCCAGCTGCCTTTGAGCACCAGCCCATGAACCGGTTGTGGGTGGCGATGGCGCGACAAGACGCCGGCGCGCCGCACCCGCAGCAGGTTCATCCAGTAGCCGCGGCTGGCCGACAGACACAGCGGCCGAAACCAGACGTTGTCATCGACCGGCACCCAGATGCGCTCATCTTGGGGAATGGCGTGGGGCACCACCAGCTCGGGCGGCGACTCCTTGGGCATGGGGTGGCGGTAGGGCAGCCATTTGTCGCTGCTGGGGGGCACAGGTTGGGTCATGGGGTGTGGGTCTGGTTAAGGGTTGGATTTCAGGCGATCAGGTAGCCGCCATCGACCGGCAACACCACGCCCGTGACAAAGGCGGCTGCTGGGCTGGCCAGAAACAGCACCGGGCCGGCCACATCGGCCGGAGTGCCCCAGCGTCCCATGGGCGTGCGGGAGACGATAGCGGCGCTGCGCTGGGCATCGCCCTGCAGCGCCTCGGTCAGGGGGGTTGCAATCCAGCCCGGGGCTACTGCATTGACCCGGATGCCATCGGCCGCATAAGCGATGGCCAGGCTTTTGGTCAATTGCGCCACGCCTCCCTTGCTGGCGCTGTAGCCCGGCACCAGGCCGCCGCCAAAAAAACTCAGCATCGAGGCGGTGTTGATGATGCAACCGGCGCGCGCCTTGAGGCCCTGACGGGCTGCTGCGCAGACGCGCATCGTTCCGGTCAGGTTGATGTCAATGGTTTCGGCAAACGCCACCGGCTCCAATTCGGCACCGCGCCGGATGATGCCCGCACAGTTGACCACCACATCGAGCTCGCCGAGCCCCTGGACCCACTCGCGTACGGCTTGCTCCTCACGCACGTCAAGGCGGCAGATGGCCTGCACGTCCAATTCGGCCCGCGCGCGCTCCACCTCCGTATCGGTAGCCCCGGTCACGGTGACCTGATCGCCCTGGGCGGCAAAGGCGCGCGCAATGCCGGCACCGATGCCGCTGGTGCCGCCGGTGATCAATATGGTTCTGGCGTTCATGCCCATGGTGGAGGTTCTTTCCTGCAGCGGTGATTGGTGCGGGCACGGACCGATTCATTTGCGTGCTGATCCGAAACCTGGATGTTCCCAGGTTGCAAGCATAGCCTCCAAACGCCGTGGCTCGATGCGTGTATGTGATCGACCGTGCCTATGCGGCTGCAAGCTCAAGTGCCAGCCGGTTGTGGCGTTCAATCAGGGGCCCCAGGTCGACCGTGGCCAGCTGTCCGTCTCGGACCACCCAGCGACCGTGGACCAGGGTGTGACGGACGTTGGCGCTGGCGCACAGCATCAGGCTGCCCACCGCATCGTGTACTGCGCCGCCGGCCATCGACAGGGTGTTCAGATCGAACAGGGCCAGGTCGGCGCAGTAGCCGGGCGTGATCTGGCCGATGTCATGCGCACGGCCCAGCACGGCGGCGCCGCCACGGGTGGCCAGGTGCAGGCTGCCGCGGGCGGTCATCTCCAGGGGGGCCAGATCACAGCCGAAAGGCTCGAGCGATTTACGCAGCCGCGCCAGCAGCATGGCTTGGCGTGCCTCGTTGACCATCTGCGCGGCATCGTTGCTGGCGCTGCCATCAACCCCAAGCCCCACCGGTACGCCGGCATCGAGCATGCGGCGAATGGGGGCGATGCCGCTGGCCAGCCGCATGTTGCTGCAGGGGCAATGCGCCACGCCGGTGCGGGTGGCCGCAAACAGACTGATGCCTTCCTCATCGAGCTTGACGCAGTGGGCGTGCCAGACATCCTCGCCCAGCCAGCCCAGGTCTTGTGCGTATTGCGCCGGGGTTCGACCGAAGGTTTCAAGGCTGTAGGCCACGTCGTGGTCGTTCTCGGCCAGGTGGGTGTGCAGCCGCACGCGGTGGAGCCGGGCCAGTTCAGCGCTCAGCCGCATCAGGTCGCGGCTGACGCTAAACGGTGAACAGGGCGCTACGGCCACCTGCGTCATCGCCCCGTGCTGGGGGTCGTGATGGGTTTCAATCAGGCGCTGGGTGTCGTGCAGGATCGCGTCTTCGCGTTCGACCACTTCATCGGGCGGCAAGCCGCCCTGGGACTGCCCGACGCTCATGCTGCCTCGGGTGGCCACAAAACGCATGCCGATCTGCCGCGCTGCGTCGATGCAGTCGTCCAGACGCACGCCGGGCGGGTAGATGTAGAGATGGTCGCTGCTGGTGGTGCAGCCCGCGAGCAGCAGCTCGGCGATGGCCACCTGCGTGCTGGTGAAGATCATCTCGGGGTTCAATCGCGCCCAGAGGGGGTAGAGCCCCCTGAGCCAGCCGAAGAGCTCAGCGTTTTGCACCGCCGGGATGGCCCGCGTGAGCGACTGGTACATGTGGTGGTGGGTGTTGACCAGGCCGGGTACCACCAGGAGCTGGTGGCCCTCCATCACTTCGTCGGCAGTTTTGAGTGGCTGTGGCAGGTCGCTGGTGGGTCCCGCCCATTCGATCAGGCCATCACGCACATAGATAGCGGCATCCCGCCACTCGTCTGCGGCATCGTTTTGGGTCGACAGCGTGTGGATATGTCGGATCAGCAGAGTGGACATGAGCTTGTTTGGGGGGCTGGGGCGGACGCTTTGGGGCGACAGTTCAGGTCTTTTGTTGCCCGGCCACCGAATAGGTGATGGCGGCTTTGCGCGTGGCCAGAAATTGCTCGAGCGTTTGGCCGCGAAAGGCGGCATAGACCTGTGGGTTGGATACACCCAGGACTGCCGCCATTTTCTCGAGCACAAAGAAGCTGACCCCCCGGCGCACCAGGGCCAGCCAATTGCGCTGCTCGATCAACGCCTGCTCCTCCTGCGACAGTCCATGCTCGCCGGCCAGCGCCTTGAAATCGTGCACGAAGCGCTCCCGGTGTGCCGGCTTGACCAGATCGTGCAGGAAGGCGTTGGTCCGCAGATTGGCCTGGCTGCGCGCCTGGGTGAACGGATAGGTGCCTTCCAGGGCTTCGACGCCCTGCAATTCCTGTGTCATGAACTGGCGATGCCGGGCCATGGCCTGCGGATCGGGCGGGCCGCCCAGGTCCTCGAACACCAGCGTGGCGATGTTGGCCACCGAAGGCGCATAGGTTTGCTTGTGCACCAGACGCACCCGGTCGGACAGGGCGCCGCGCATGATCAGCCACATGATCACCTCGGAGCCCTCCATGCCGCCCCGCGTGGCGAATTCAGCCAGGCGCATCTGTGCCAGTCGCTCGGGCTCTTGCTCAAGCAGATCGAGGAACTCGTTGTCCCAGGCCTCATTGAGAAAGCCAGCACGCTCGCCATGCACCTGGTGCGACAGGCCGCCGGTGGCCATGACGGCGACCCGCAGGTCCTCGGGGTAGCTCTCGATGGCGCGGCGCAGGGCTTGTCCGAGCTTCCACATGCGCCGGGCGCTGGGCAGCGGCAGTTGCAGCACGCCCACCTGCAGGGGCACCACCTGGCCCGGCCATGGCGCATCGCCCTCGCCGAGCATGGACAGCGGTGAGAGCATGCCGTGGTCGACCGGCTTGCCCTGAAAGAAGGACATGTCAAATTCGTCGGCCATCAAGGAGGTGGCGATGTGTTGCGACAAGGCCAGGTGTCCGCGCGCAGGAGCGACCTTGCGTGGGCCGCCGCCCTCGTCAGCGGCCGCGTAGGACTCGTCGATACCCAGCACAAACGCCGAGTAGTGGTCGAAGAAAAACGAGGTGATGTGGTCGTTGTAGATCAGAAAGATCACATCGACGTTCTGATCCCTGACCCAGGTTCGGATGGCCGAAAAACCGTCGAAGATCGGCTTCCAGACGGGATCGTCTTGCTTGCGGTGGTCCTTGGCGTATCCGATGGTGGGCGAGTGCGAGGCACCAATACCGCCAATGATGCGGGCCATGAGCTTCTCCTTGGGGTGGACGGTGGCGTCAAACGTTACGATGGGCACCGTGGTTTTAGCCCCCGGTGCGAATATACAGAAGGAAGGCCCAATGCGGACTCAAGTCGATCATCTGGTGGTGTTGGCGGCTTCGCTCGAAGAGGGCGAGCGTTGGTGTCAGCGCACCTTGGGCCTCCAGCCTGGCCCTGGCGGGCAGCATGTGCTGATGGGCACACACAACCGCTTGCTGCGCATCGACTCGGCCGCCTATGAGCGGGCCTACCTGGAAATCATCGCCGTTGAGCCAGGGGCACCCACCCAGCGCTCTGCCCACCAGCGGCGCTGGTTCGATCTGGACGACCCGCAGCTTCAAGCCCGGATCGAGCGCGATGGCCCCACCCTGGCTCACTGGGTGGCCCGCACCGATGACCTGCAGGCCGCCTGCGCTGCCTGGCAGGCCCAGGGCATCGATCGCGGCGATCGACTGTCGGCTGGTCGCATGACGCCGCAGGGGCTGCTGCAGTGGCAGATCACGGTGCGGGACGATGGTGCGCGCCTGTTCGACGGGTGCCTGCCCACCCTGATCGAGTGGGGCGACCGGCATCCGGTCGCGGCCATGGCCGAAAGCCCTTTGCGCTTGCAGCGCCTGCGGGTCAGGCATCCACAGGCTGACCTCTTGCAGCGGGCCGGACAAGCCATCGGTCTGCGCGGCGTGGACTTTGAGGCGGGGCCCGCACAAGTCCAAGCCTTGCTTGATACGGCGCAGGGGCCGGTGGTGCTTGCGGGTGCCTGAGCTGCTGCAACAGTGCTTGAGGCTATCAAGGCCACAACCTGTGATGGATGCCCCCCGTTTTGCCCGGGCGCTGCTGGGCCGTACGGGCCGGCCCCCCTTGCACCCGAGGCATCGGGCCCCTTGGGTGACTGCGCTCAAGGCCCGGCGACCAAACCCCAGCCTGCCAGCGACGACATGGACTCCGGGTGCCGCGCCTGCTGGTACAGGTGTTCGAGTTGCTCCGATGGCCAGACCCGCGAGGCCAAGGCCATGAATTTGTCTTTGTACTCTTGCGGATCGGCCGGGTGGGCTGGCTCGCCGCGGATGACGGTGCAGCGACCGTTGAGGGCGCGGCCGTCCTTGAGCTTGATCTCAAGTTCGCAGCGCTGCTCGAGGGGAAACCGGGCGCTCCATTGGGGGTCTTCGGTCATGCGGATACGCGGCAGCAGCGCGTGGATGCTGGGGTCTGCGGCGGCCTCGTCGGTGAAGCACTCGATGCCATGGCTGCGATGACGCAGCACCGAGGCCAATGCAAAAGGCGTTGAGAAGCGGGTGGCGAAGGCGTTGCGGATATCGGTGCGGTTGAGAAACACCAGAAACTTGAAGCCCCGCACATCGATGCTCTCGATCTCCTTCAGGGTGGGCCAGGCCTGCGGGTGGCCCAGCGGGGCCAGCGCGTCGCGCAGCGCATCAAGGGCCGCATGGATCGGCCGCCCGCAGCCGTAGAGCTTGATGTAGCCATCGGCCAGCAACCATTTGTGGCCCAGGTCACGCAGCATGCGCTCGGGCCGGTAGTTGTCGAAGAGCACATCGTTGCAGGTGGGCTCCAGACCGTCGATCGGGCCGGTGAAACCGCTTTGCACCAGGCGCACAGCCGTCTGTCCCATGGTGGCACTGTGAGAGGCATACCAGTTGCGCAGCGTGGCCCCCTCTTTCATGCCCTGACGGTTACCCGCCATGGGTGAGGAGCCCGCTAGGTTGATCAACTCGCGCATCTCGGACCGGCCCAGGCCCAAAAGCCGACCGGCTGCCACCGCGGCACCCACCACCCCATAGGTGCCATGCGGATGAATGCTCATGCGCATGTCGCAGGCGCTGCCGATGCGCGCCACCACCTCATAGCCCAGGGCCGCAGCCAGCAGGAAATCGGCACCGCTGCAGCGGTGCTGCTGCGCCACCGCCAAAGCGGTGGGCAGCACCTGGATGCCCGGATGCCCGTTGCTGCTGAGGTTGCCTTCATCGAGTTCGAGCCAGCAGCCAGCGGCGGCATTGAGGGCCGCTGCATCCAGGGGATTGAGCTGCGCAGCCGTTCCCAGCACCGAGGCCTGCCCTGGGGCCACCAGCGACTGTTGCCGCTGCAACAGCTGGCGCATGGGGGGCTCTTGCATGCCGACCGCGCAAGCGGCCAGGGTGTCGGCCAGGATATCGCGCAGGTGCGACAGGGCCCGGGATTCGATGTCGCTCAGTTGCGCCTGGCAGGCGAATTCGGCAAGGGCTTCGACGGGATGGGACATGGGGGGATCGCGCGGGTCGAGCAAGACTAAGGGATCTAAGCTATTCTCGATATTGTGGCCGATCCCCTGAACTCAAAGGCCTCGCTTGAACAAGGAGTGGACTCATGATGCACCGTGCTCGCCGACTGTGGTTGATCGGGTCGGCCCTGGCTCTGTTTTCGGGACTGGCTCCCACCGTGTCGGCCCAGGGCTTTCCGGACCGACCGATCAAGCTGGTGGTGCCCTTTGGCGCCGGCAGCGCAGTCGACACCATCGCCCGAGCCTTGGCGGCTCAGGCGTCCGAGCAGATGGGCCAGCCGATCCAGATCGACAACCGAACGGGTGCCAACGGCATCATTGCGGCGGAGGCGGTGGCCCGCTCGGCGCCGGACGGCTACACCCTGTTCATGCCCAACGACGGCATCATGGCGGCCAATCCGGCCTTGTATGCCCGACTCCCCTATGACCCGGTCAAGGACTTCACGGCGATCATCCTGACCTCCACCGTTCCCCTGGTCTTGGTGACCCATCCGGCCTTCCCGGCCGCCTCGGTACAGGACTTTGTGGCGCAGGCCAAGGCCAAACCGGGTGCTTTGAATTTCACCTCGACCGGCTCTGGCTCGGCCCAGCATCTGGCGATGGAGTTTCTGATTGATGCAGCCGGCATCCGGCTCACCCATGTGCCGCACAAGGCCATGGGCGCGGCGCTGACCGATCTGATGGCCGGCACCATTCCGGTGATGTTTACCGGCATATCCAATGTGGTCGGCCTGGCCAAGGAAGGCAAGGTCAAGGTGCTGGCGGTCAGCACTGCCAAGCGCTCCTCGGCCATGCCGCAGGTGCCCACGCTGGCCGAGGCGGGCGTTAGCGGCTACAACTACGCGGCCTGGAACGGCATCGTCGCGCCTGCGGGCACACCGCCCGAGGTGGTGCGTCGCCTGCATACCGAGTTTTCCAAGGCCATGAACCATCCGACGGTGCGCAGCAAACTCGGTGGCCTGGGCTTTGATCTGGTGGGCAGTGGGCCGCAGGAATTTGGCGATCTCATACGCACCGATGTGCAGCGCCTGGGCCGTCTGGTGCGCACCGCTGGCATTCAGGTGAACTGAGCATGCCCCCGATCGGACGATGCGCGCCGACCGTGTCGACCGACCGGCAGCTTCGTGCGGCCGATGTGCCGTCGCAGACCGGCGTGACCGGGGGTTGAGTTTGACCGATCCCGCCTCGCAAACTCCGAGCGACGGTCTGGATCGGCTGGCCCGCTTTGTGGGCCAGACCTCGGCCGACGATATCCCGCCCTCGGTGCTGGAGCGAACCTGCCAGATTCTGGTGGATTCCTTTCCTGTCATTGCCTGGGGCATGCGCGAACCGCAAGTCAGCGCCTTGGTGCAGTCGCAATTGGCGAGCAGCTCTGAGGCGGGCCGGGCCTGGGTGATAGGCAGTGGTCGCACGGCAGCCCGCTTCGATGCGGCCATGCTCAATGGCATTGCCGGTGCCTGGCTTGATTACGACGAGCGCAATTTCCTGGC
>JACCDP011266153.1_pt1 | contig 13042 bp, 12 predicted proteins | sample 7445841 | NCBI WGS metagenome assembly JACCDP01 (sample SAMN15323441, study PRJNA562643) | freshwater metagenome | isolation source: river surface water | place: USA:Blue River Watershed | collected 2017-08-17
AAGAGAAACATTTAGTAGGTAATATTCTTTTAGGATTTGCTCAAACCGAATGTGCAGTTTCCGATTATTGGACAGGTATGGTTACCAAATGGTTTCCAAAGCATGAGATTAGACAGATGGCTATGGCATTTGGTTCGCAAGAAACGATTCATTCTGTTGCATATTCGTATCTTAATGAAACATTAGGATTGGAAGATTTCGAAGGGTTCTTACATGATGAAACGATGAAAGAACGATTCGAATTATTGACTAATACAACTGCCGATTGGTCGCCAAACGATTTGTGTACTAATCCAAAAGCTAGAATTGAGGTTGCTCGTTCACTTGCAATCTTTTCGGCATTTGCAGAAGGTGTAGCACTATATTCATCATTCGCTGTGTTGTATTCTTTTCAAATGAGAAATCTATTGAAAGGAATTGGACAGCAAATGAAGTGGAGTGTAAGAGACGAATCCCTACATTCAAAGATGGGTTGCCAATTATTCAGACATATGTGTGTTGAATATCCAGAATTGTTAGAAGAAGCAAAAGCTGATATTTACAAAGCAGCAGAAATCATTAGAGATTTGGAACATAAATTCATTGATAAGATTTTTGAGTTGGGTGATTTAGAAAATCTAAAAGCTGAGGATTTAAAACATTTCATTTCTAAAAGAATAAATGAAAAATTAGCAGAATTAGGATATAACCCAATAGTTGGTGGAGATGATTACTTTGAATATGATACAAATAAAGCATCCGAATTAGATTGGTTCTATCATTTAACAGGTGGATTAACACATACCGATTTCTTCGCAATTAGACCTACTGATTATAGTAAGGCAGGTGAAGGTGAAAATTGGGATGATATATTTTAAAATAAAGTTATGAAAAATTACGGAGAAGAATTAGGCTGGGAATTAGATGTCGATTTTCCATCGTGGGGAAATACGGAAATCTATGTTAAAACAATATCAAAAGGATATTTGCTACCAGGAGAAAAACCAAAAGATGCATATTGGAGAGTAGCTACTGCAGTTGCAAAACGTTTAGAAAAACCACAATTAGCTACAAAATTCTTTGATTACATTTGGAAAGGTTGGTTGAACCTTGCTACACCTGTATTATCAAATACTGGTACTGATAGAGGATTACCTATATCGTGTTTTGGTATTGATGTTGGTGATAGTATCTATGAAATTGGTTCAAAGAATTTAGAATTGATGCTATTAGCAAAGCATGGTGGTGGTGTAGGTATTGGTGTTAATATGATTAGACCTGCTGGAAGTAAAATTACCGGAAATGGTACATCGGATGGTATTGTTCCATTTGTTAAAATTTACGATTCAACTATACTTGCCACAAACCAAGGTTCAGTTCGTAGAGGAGCAGCATCGGTAAACATTAAAATCGACCATAAAGATTTCGATGATTTTTTAGAAATTAGAGAACCGAAGGGAGATGTTAACCGCCAAGCACTTAATATGCACCAATGTGTAGTTGTAAGTGATAAATTTATGGCTAGATTGGAGGAAGGCGACTCTGAAGCTCGTAGAAAGTGGGGTAAGTTACTTCAGAAGAGAAAGGCTACAGGTGAACCTTATATTATGTTTAAAGGCAATGTCAATAAGCATAACCCCGAAATGTATAAGAAGAACGGGTTGAAAGTTCATATGACTAACATTTGTTCTGAAATTGTTTTACATACCGATGAACAACATTCGTTTGTTTGTTGTTTGAGTTCATTGAATTTGGCAAAATACGATGAGTGGAAAGATACGGATTTAGTTTATACATCTACTATATTTTTAGATGGTGTATTGGAAGAATTCTTACAAAGAGCTAAGAATATGAAAGGTTTCGAAAACGCAGTTCGTTCAGCAGAGAGAGGCAGAGCATTAGGATTAGGCGTATTAGGATGGCATACATATTTACAACAAAGAGGTATTCCATTTGAAGGTTTACAAGCTCAATTTGAAACTCGTAAGATTTTTTCTCAATTAAAGATTGAATCTGAAAGAGCAAGTAGAGATTTGGCAAAAGAATATGGCGAACCACTTTGGTGTAAAGAAAGTGGGTTTAGAAATACTCATTTAAGAGCAATCGCACCAACAGTTTCTAACTCTAAATTGAGTGGTAATGTTTCAGCTGGAATTGAACCTTGGGCAGCTAATGTATTTACGGAACAAACCGCAAAAGGAACATTCATTAGAAAGAATCCTGAATTAGAGAGAATCTTAAAAAAAATGGGTAAAAATACCAAAGAAGTTTGGGATAAAATTTTAGAAGATGGTGGGTCTGTTCAAGGTTTAGAGTTTTTAGACCAATGGTGCTTTTTAGATGGTAAATTGGTTGAATGTAACGAAGTTACCGAAAAAGAACACAAAGATAAATGTTATTCAGTTAAAGATGTATTTAAAACATTTAAAGAATTAAATCAATTAGACTTGGTAAGACAAGCCGGAATTAGACAACAATATATTGACCAAGCTGTTTCTCTTAATTTGGCATTCCCTGCAACCGCAGAACCAAAATGGATTAATCAGGTTCATTTGGAAGCATGGAAGCGTGGTGTAAAAACACTTTACTATATGAGAACCGAATCAGTATTAAGAGGTGATATAGCAGCTAAAGCAATGGACCCGGAGTGTTTAAGTTGTGATGGATAATAAAAAAAGTTTTATGGCAGAAAATCAATCAACCAAATTTAAAGAATTGACAGAAAAAATTAGAGAAGAAAAAACTGAAAAGCCAAAAGGACCGATTAAGTTTCAGATTCAATTAAACGAAGAACAAAAGGAAGCAAAGGATAAAATTTTAAACAACGCCATAACAATATTAAGTGGTAAAGCTGGGAGTGGTAAAACACTTTTAGCTTGCCAAGTAGCTTTGGATATGTTGTTTAAGAAAACAGTTCAAAAAATCATCATAACTCGTCCTACTGTAAGTAAAGAAGAGATTGGATTTTTGCCAGGTGATTTGAGAGAAAAAATGGAGCCGTGGATGCAACCAATCTATTCTAACTTTTATCAACTTTATAACAAAGATAAGATTGATAAAATATTAGAAGATGGACATGTAGAAATTGTACCATTGGCATTTATGAGAGGTAGAACATTTTTAGATAGTTTTATCATTGTAGATGAGGCTCAGAATTGTACAAACGACCAAATGGAAATGATTACATCTCGTTTGGGATTGAGAAGTAAAATGGTTGTATGTGGTGATACGCAGCAGGTAGATTTAAAATATAAAGGAGATAGTGGATTCAAATTCTTATTATCAGCAGCAAAAAAGATTAAAGATATGGATTCGCAGACTTTATTAACAAATCATAGACATCCGGTAGTAGATGCTTTATTAGATGCATATGATGAATTTAAAGAAAGAACAAATGGAAAAGAATAATTTTTTAGAACATATAAGAATAGATAATCAATCAAAATCTTTTTTGATTATTAGACCTGTTTTTGTATTCTTTTCGGAAGATGAAATTGATGATTTGTTAAATTATTATGAACAAAATTATAGAGAATATAAATTATTCTATTGTGAAAGGGGAGAACCATTAACTCTTTCATCTATAATGCATTTGTATAAAGTGCATGAATTTTTTTTAGAAAAAAAAATAAATACTAAAAAATTTCACATTTTATATGAAAATAGAAGCGAAGAATATGAAAAATTATTAGGATTTTTTCAATTCAATTTCTATTATTATCCATATCATTTAAATTTTGTAACTCCTAGTAGTTTTTTTGATATGGGCGATTATCCATATAGATTAAAAAATGATTTTGAAAAAACATTTTTATCTTTAAATAGAACTATGAAACCACATAAACAGGTTTTTGAAAAGTTTTTTAAAGATAATAATTTAACAAATTTAAGTCATTATTCATTTTTATGGAAAGATGAAAGAAGTTTTAATGAAAATTATATACAAAGCATACATGCACAGCATGATGATTTAATTCATTTATATGAAAATTCAGCTATAAATTTATTATGCGAAAGTATGTATGATACTAATAATTTACCAATTGAATTTACTTTTATATCAGAAAAAACATTTAGAGCATTGGCATTTCCAAGACCATTCATCGTAATAGGTCAGAAACATGTTTTAAAAAATTTACATAAAATGGGATTCAAAACTTTTTCTGAAATAATAGATGAAAGTTATGATGAATTGCCTGATTCGGAGAGAATGAAAAAAATACAAGAAATAATTTTAAATTTGGCAAATAAAAGTAAAGAAGAAATCTATCAAATGTGGGAAAAATGTATAGATATTTATGAGCACAATCGTAAATCTATATTTTATCACGCATCATCTTACAACGAAATGTTTAATAGATTATTTCCAAAAGAATTTAAAGTGTTAAATGATGAGTATTTTGCATCAATTGAAAGAACAAAAAAATTAAAAAACTATGGTAACAGTTAAGAAATTTTCAGCAGTATGGTGTGGACCATGTAGAGCATTAGCTCCCGTTATGAATGAAGTAAAAACACAATTTTCAAATGTTAAATTTGAAGATTATGATGTAGATGAAGCATATGAGGAAGCTACTAAATATAGTATCCGTTCAGTACCAACTGTAATTATCGAAAAAAATGGTGTAGAAGTTGAAAGATTTACAGGAACATCATCAAAATTAGCATATATTAATGCAATAAACGAAAGTTTAAAATAAAAAAGTTGTGATTCTCAAAAAAAAATGTTATATTAGACGTATGTTAAAAGGAGAAGCGCATCCAATGCACAAATTGACTGAAAAGCAAGTTACTCAAATTAGAGAACTTTGGAAAGTAGGTCATCGTAATATTAAAGTTATTGCTAGAAATTATAATGTTTCTCCTACAAACATTAAAAAAATAGTTACAAACCAAACATGGACACACATGATAAAGTGGCCTTATGAAAGAACCTAATAAGTTATATTGTGATACATCTAAATTAGTAGTAAGGCAAGTAAATAAAAATGTAGCAAAGGATATTATCGTTAATAACCATTATAGTGGTATATGGACGAAAGTATCCTATGCTATTGGTTTATTTTATGTTTCAAATGATGAACATAAATTTTTTGGTGGAATTAACGAAAAACTTATTGGTGTAGCGTGTTATGGTGACCCGGTTGGTAGACACTCCGGTGCATCAATATGTGAAATATTAGATAGAACGGAGGTTTTAGAACTTACCCGTTTATTTGTATTTGATGGGTATGGTAGTAATATTGAAAGTTGGTTTGTTGGAAAAACATTCCAATGGTTAAGAGAAAACGCACCACATATCAAAGCATTAGTATCCTATTCAGACCCAAAAGCAGGACATTTAGGAACTGTATATCAGGCAACCAATTGGATTTATCAGGGTAATAGAATCCGACCTAACGATAGTTGGTCTTTCAAATGGAGTGAGATTGATGAATGGCATCATAGTAGAACTTCATATGTAAAATATGGGACAAATGACCCGAAGATAATTCAGACAATGGTAACATCGCCATTTTGGATTAAGAAAGAACCGAGAAAACATCGTTATGTTTATTTGTTACACGATAGAAAAAAATTATTAAAAAACTTAAAATATCCACAATTACCTTACCCAAAAGCAAATGAGGAATTTGTGGAAGAAATACATAAATTAGAGCCAATAAATTAAAGTTATGAAAGAAGAAGGCAAAAATTATTGCGATACATCCAAAGTGTATATTTCGCCAATAAGTAAAGATGTAGCAAAAGATATCATTGTAAAGAAACACTATACTCACGCTTGGACTGCGTGTAGATATGCATTAGGTATATTCTATAAAATGGATGAAGCAAATGCGGTTGGTGAAACTGATAAATTGATTGGATGTTTGGTTTACGGATTCCCCGTTGGAGCAAGAGCAGCAACTTCTATTTCGGATTTACTTACAAAAGATAATGTATTAGAATTAACTCGTTTATATTGTGATGATGGTTATGGCTCTAACATTGAATCATACGCAATGGGACAATCATTCAAATGGTTCAGAGAGAACGATACAGCAATTAAAGCACTTATATCATATGCTGATAATGGACAAGAGCATTTAGGTGGTATTTATCAAGCAACAAATTGGATTTATCAGGGGTTAAATACTGATATCGCTCTAATGCCAAATTATGGCATCTCCCTATCAAATGACCCTTACAAATGGATTCATAGTAGGACTGTGTTTACAAAATGGGGTAGTGGTAATTTGGAGCATCTTCGTAGAGAAATTGGTAAGCAGGGTTACAAAGAATTTTGGAGAAGAGAAGAACCACCTAAGCATAGATACCTACAAATCATTACTGCTGACAAGAAGGAAAAGAAAGCAATTATGAAATCCTTTAAGCACGAAATTAGACCTTATCCAAAAGATGCCCGTGCTTATAACAAAGATATTCAGCACCATACTACAATAGCACCTGAAACTGAAATAGATACCAAGTTTTGGTAATTTGAATAATTTTTATTATATTTGTAATATGAAATTTTGGGATACAGGCGAAGAAACAAATACCGCCACATTTGACTACCATATAATGAAAAAGAAGTTCATTGATAATTTGAACTATCTTAAAACTATGTCAGTAGAAGAGCAAACTCTATACAAAAAATGGATGGAGTGGAATATGGATAGAGTTAGTAATATGAAGCGATTGCCAGTATTACAATCTTATTACGATTCACTTTGGAAACCAACCGATATATTCAATAAAGAATTAACGATTAAGGAAATCGAAGCAATTGACCCCTATGTGGAAATTGTAGATGATGACCCGAAGGAATCTACTCGTTGGACTGAAATCCGTAGATTGATTCATACAATGGAGTTTCAGGCTAATCCAGGTCGTAATGTTAAAATCTACGTTAAAGATAGAACAACGGGAAAGATATTAGGACAAATTAGTTTAGGTTCTGATATTACATCATTGGGTGTAAGGGATACTTTTATTGGATGGACTAAAGAGGATAAATTCGAAAAAGGTAAACTTAACAATACAACTATTGCTACAACAATTGTATCAACCCAACCATTTGGTTATAATATGTTGGGTGGTAAATTAATTGCAGCAATGGCAACTGCACCTGAAGTTAGAGATTTTTGGAAAAATAAATACGATAATGTTTTAATTGGAGTGGGTACAACATCTTTATATGGTATCCATTCACAATACAATGGTATTCCACATTTCAAAACATTAGGAGAATCTAAAGGTAAGATTTCAACTAAGCCGGATGATGAAGTATATGACCCGTGGCATCAATGGTTGAAAGAAAATAAAGCAGATTGGTATAAGCATCATATTATGGATGAGAGAGAAAGAAATGGTGCTAATATGGGATATGAAAAAAACGGACCAGTAAGTGGAATCAAACAAAAGATTATTCAGGCTATTTTCAAAGAATTAGGAATTAAAGGAAATGAATATGACCACGGATTCCAAAGAGGTGTGTATTTTGCACAAATGTACGAAAATGGTAATCAATTCCTTTGTTCTAAAATTGAAGAGAAAGATTTGATACTAAAAGAGAAGTTCGCTAAAGGAAACGAATATACTATTAAGTGGTGGAAAGATAAAGCAATCAAACGATATGAGAAATTGTATGAAGAAGGTAAGATAAAGCCAGAGGTTTTATTTTATGTAGATGCAATCGGAATGACTTGGGATGGTATGAAAGAAAAATATTTAAAAGAAGTAGGTAGATAGCATATAAATTTATGAAAAATATTGAAGAATCAAAAATGGATTGGATAGATAATTTGGATTTAATTGATATATCCGATATCGAAGGAAAAGCCGACCCAAATGCAGATAGTTGGATACATAGTGATGTGTTTGAAGCAACATTCAAAGACCCACAAACTGGTAACCCAATAACTGTTGGCGATGCATATGATAGAGAAGATGATTCTTCAGCATATCAAAAAGCATTTGCTTATTTAGCACAATTTAATCCTGATAATGAAGCTGTAATGGGAACAAAAGCATATGATGATTTACAAAAGAAATTAGGAATATAGTATGACATTTTGGGAATCAATAGATTATAAAAAAGCTAGAAAAGTATTGGTAATACCAAATATTACCAATTCTGGAAATATAGAAAAAGATTCTTTTGTAGATGTTATATACAACCATATAAAAGCATTAGAATCGGAAGGTGAGTTCTTTTGGAATATTCTATTACCACAACCTGTTAAGAAACTAAATCTAATTAATGTAAAGCAGCATATATTACCATTTTCAGGCGATATGATTAAAATGAGAACATATCCACCGGATATGAATAGGTTGCTTGAAACGATTGAATATGATGTAATTTACTCACATCTGCCGGATTGGCCACAAGTTGGTAGATACAAAAATGATTTCAATACAAAAATCATTGGATATTGCCATTGGTGGGAAATGAAAAGTTGTAATTCAGAAGATAGAAAAAACAAATGGAGATGGATGCCAGTTGAATTATTAGGAGTATCTCAAATGGAAACTTGCTTTCTAAATACACAAGAACAAAAAGATAGAGTTTTAGAAGAAGCAAAATTGTGGTTTAATGATTTGTTTATTCAAAAATTAAATAATATATTAGTGGTTTGGAATTTGGGAATAGATGATACCAAAATTATCGATACACCAAATCCAAAGGAAAAGGTTATCGTATTCAATCATAGAGCAGCTGCATATAAAGGATATCCATCTTTTATTAAATTGATGGAAGAATATAGAGAACGTAGACAAGATTTCAAAGTATGGGTGCCTCAATTGGATGGTAAGCCTGAATTTGGCTGGATTGATAATACAAAAGTAGCTAAGCACGATTACTATAAAAAATTACAATCTTGCTCCGTTGGAATTCAAATGAGGCAGACTAATTATGGTTGGAGTGTAGCAGCTACCGATTGTATGATGAATGGAACTCCTATGATATTTCAGGAATCAGATTGTTACAAAGAGATAGACCCAAATGGGTTGTTCTTTAAATATAAAAAGGATTTGTTTGATATGCTTGATAAGATATTAGATGATGAAAATCATAGATTAGAATTATCAACAAAGGCAATTGAAAGAGCAAAGGAACTATCTGAAAACGATAGTAAGATGATTAAAGTATTAAACGAAAAATTAAGAGGTTAATGTATCAAAACATTTATTACGAAAGAGCAAAAAACTTAATTCATTTGTGGGATGATAAGAGTGGGTATCAAACATTTCCATACCGAAAGTATGCGTATAAAAAAGACCCATATGGTGAGTATCGCTCTATGTATGGTGATAAATTAACCAAAGTTGGTAAGTGGGAAAAGGAAGAAGCTGAAGATTTATTTGAATCAGATGTTCCTGAAACTACGAGAGTATTAGTTGATATTTACGATAACGATTTACCATCAAACGGACATAGAGTTTTAACATTCGATATTGAGGTAGAAATGATATCAGGTCTACCAAACACAAAGGAAGCCAAAAACGAAATTACTGCAATTGCTGCACACGATGGAGCAACTAAATTGTATGATGTGTTCGTATTGGATAAAGAACGTAAAGTTAAAAACAACGCAACGAATTTTAACAAAGATGGTAGAGAGGTAAAGGTTCACATCTTTGATAATGAACGCAATCTACTATATGCATTTCTAAACTATTATGAAGAGGTTAACCCAACAATCTTAACAGGTTGGAACATTGACTTCTTTGATATTCCATATCTTTACAATCGTATTAAGAATGTTTGTGGTGAAGGTAATGCTAAACGATTATCACCTATTGGGCAATCATTCTATTCCCCTTATAGAGATAAATGGCAGTTTGGTGGTGTATCTATTTTGGATTATATCAATCTATATAAAACATACACTTATACATTAGAAGCATCCTATACATTGAACTACATTGCTACCAAAGAATTGGGTAGAGGTAAGGTTGAGTATGAGGGAAGTTTAGATGACCTTTTCGAAAACGATTTGGAGAAGTTTATTGAGTATAACATTGTCGATGTGGACTTGGTTGTAGCAATGGATGAGAAACTTCAATTTATTGAATTATGCAGAGCCGTTTGTCACGCTGGATATGTACCTTATGAAGATTATATCTTTTCATCGAAGTGGTTAGAGGGTGCTTGTTTGGGATATCTTAAAAAGAAGGGATTGGTAGCAACCAATAAACCAAAAGATAGAAAGGAGAGGATGCAAGCACTTCGTGATAATAACGAAGAAAAGTTCATTGGAGCATATGTAAAAGAACCCATCGTTGGTAAATATGATTGGATTTATGACTTGGACTTAACATCTCTATATCCATCAATCATTATGACCCTAAACATCAGTCCCGAAACAAAGATTGGTAAGATTCAGAATTGGGATGCAGAGGAACATATTAGGGGTGTAGAAAAATCATATAAGTTAATTGGTAAGGATGGCGATGAATATGAATATACAACACAAGAATTAAAAGAAGTTATTAAAGATAGTAATTTAGGAGTAGCAGCTAACGGAGTACTTTACTCACAAGATTCACCAGGTCTAATTGCTGATATCCTAAATGATTGGTTTCAAAAAAGGGTTGAATTTAGGAAATTAGAAAAAAAATATGGTGAAGAGAAAGATACGGAAAAATATGAATTTTATGCAAAAAGGCAGTTGGTTCAGAAGATTCTTCTTAATTCTATGTATGGTGTGCTTGGTCTTCCTGCCTTTCGGTTTTATGATATTGATAATGCTGAGGCAGTTACGATTACGGGCCAAACTGTTATCAAGAAAACGGCAGAGATGGCAAACATCAAATACTGGAAAGAACTCGGAACAAGAGAAGATTACAATGTTTATATAGATACGGATTCCATCTATATGATGGCTGAACCATTGGTAAAACATCGTTATCCAAATTATAAAGAGTTTGACCAAAATCGAATGGCTGAAGAGGTAAACACTATTGCAGAGGAAACTCAAACATTCTTAAACAAATTCTATGATATGTTGGCAGAAAGATTTTTCTTTATTCCAAAAGAGAAACATAGATTTGAGATTAAGAAAGAGTATATCAGTAAAGCCGGATTTTGGGTAGCAAAGAAACGATATGCACAATGGATGATTTTGAAAAATGGTATTCCGTGTGATAAGTTGGATGTAAAAGGATTAGATGTGGTGCGTTCATCATTCCCTAAAGCATTTCAGGACTTTATGGCTAAGATGTTGAAAGATATCTTAATGGGTAAAGATAACGCATTTATGGATGAATCCCTATTAGATTTCAAAAAGAATATGATTAATTTGCCAGTAAACAAAATAGCAAAAGGTGGGGCTATCAAAGAGTTGAGTAAATACGATGATGGTACTTGGAGAAAAGATAGTGGATTAGCAATTGCTAACTTTGAAAAAGGAACACCTGCACACGTTAAAGCTGGAATCACTTACAACCGATTATTGAAATTTTTCAATTGTCCATTTAAGCACGAACCGATTAGAGATGGTGATAAAGTAAAATGGGTATATCTTAAAACAAATCCATTAGGATTAGATACTGTGGCATTTAAAGATTATAATGACCCAAAAGAAATTATGGATTTCGTAGAACAATATGTTGATAGAGATATGATTTATAAAGCGGAATTGGAAAACAAAGTTGATGATTTTTATACGGCTTTAAAATGGCAAAAAGCATCAACGGAAGCTCAAACCGCTAAAAAGTTTTTTAGTTTTTAATATGAAAGGATTAAAATTTTGGAAAACAATTACATTTGATGTAACATCGTTTCGTTGGAAATTAAGCGAAAGAAAAGGAAGAAGGTTTCAGGGCTCGGGTTCGGATACTTCCAATAAAAATACATACACTTATAATGAGTTAGGATTTAGAGGTGATTCATTTCTAAAGCAAGGATACAAAGTTATGAGCGTTGGATGTTCTCACACAGAAGGAATTGGTGTTAATGATGATGAAACTTGGCCGCATTATTTTTCTAAATTAATACCAAATGGCATTGATTTAAATTTTGGACATAGTGGTAGAAGTAATGATTACATAGCTAGAACTATATTAACATTTACGGATAAAGTAAAACCTGATTTAGTTTTAGTGATGTACAGCTATCCATCACGTAGGGAATATTATAAATCAGATGGAGGAATTGAACCATTTGCATTAAATCCTTGGGGATATTATAAGGAACATCCTGATGGTATTAATCAATTTCAAATGTTAAAGGAATTATCAAATGAAGAAGATGATTATATAAATTGGTATAAAAATCATTTATTAATAACATATTATTTAAAATCAAAAGGTATTCCGTTTATTTGGAACGGAACATTTGTAAATACCGAATACATAGATGAGAATAGGTTTGATGGTGAATATAAAGAATATAGTGATAATCATCAGCATGCTACATCTGAAGAAAACAAAAATTATGCACAAAAATTGCATAATCATATAAAAGGACTTGGTATTTTAAAAAATTAATCGTATATTTGTAACAATAAAATAAAAAACTAAATTATGAACAAAAACAATTTGACAAGATTCATTCAAAAGTACTCATTAGGTGGAGTTATTGAATCCGTTGCTTGGAACGCAGAAGGAAATAAGTTAGGTGTAAGATTTATTTCAGATGACAAAACAATGTTAGGCGAAGTTGAATTCAATGGATTCACATCAAAACCATTTAACATTGGTATTTACACTACTTCTTTATTAAAGAATTTAATTGGTATTTTAGATACCGATATTAATCTTAATGTGGATACTGTTGGTGATAAAGCAACTGTATTAAAACTGAATTCGGAAGAAACTGAAACTTCCTATCAATTGGCTGATTTGGGTGTTATTCCCGCAGTTCCTGATTTAAAAGCATTGCCAGAATTTGGCATCTCAATTGAAATGGCATCGAATATGATTGATAAGTTTATCAAAGCAAAAGGTGCATTATCTGATATCGATACTTTCACTGTGTTTACTGAAGGTGGTGATTTGAAAATGGCTATCGGTTATTCTTCAATCTCTACGAATAGAGTAACATTCACTTGTGAAAAAGGATTTAGTGGTG
>JACCDP010406151.1_pt1 | contig 13041 bp, 10 predicted proteins | sample 7445841 | NCBI WGS metagenome assembly JACCDP01 (sample SAMN15323441, study PRJNA562643) | freshwater metagenome | isolation source: river surface water | place: USA:Blue River Watershed | collected 2017-08-17
AGAAGGCCCTCAACGCACTGATCGCCCAACAGGGCGCCCTCACCGCGCAGCTCGCCTCAACGAGTGCCGCCCTCGCAAAGAACACCGCAACGCTGACCAGCATTACGACCCAAGTGGCCCAGCTCTCCACCGCTGTGTCGCAGGCACAAGTTGGCCTGAACAAACTGAATGCTGCGGTGAATGCACTCGACGCGGAGATCAGCCGGCTGGTGAAGGCACAGCAGGCGAAAGCCCGTGACCTTGCGGCACGACAGTCAATCTTGGCCTCGCGCATTCGTGAGGCCTACATCGCAGATCAGACACCGCCGCTCTGGATTTTGCTCTCTGGACAGAGCTTTACCGACATCCTGCTCGACATCGCTGGGTTTAATGCGCTCGGCGCAGAAGATGTGAAGCTCGCCGACGGCATCAGCCGTGATGCGGCTCGCCTCGCAGAGATTGAAGACCAGGTTCGTGCCAACCGCGCTGAAACAGAGAAGCTGCGCGTTGCTGCTGCAAAGCAGAAGGCAGCGCTCGACAAGCAGGTGTCGCTGCTGAACGCCGCCAAGGCGCGACTCGCCGCCGCGATTGCTGCGCAAAAGAAGGCAATCGCTGCACAGAAGGCGGCCATGGACAAGGTGATCGCCGATAAGAAGAGGCTCGCCGCTGCCGTCGCCGCACTCAAAGCAGAAGAGGCGCGCGTCACCGCAACGGTGAATGCGCTCCTCAAGGGACAGTTCGGATCCGGACTCCCGACCGTCTACAAGGGTGGCTGGACGTGGCCGGTCCTGCACAACGGCTCCGGCTTCGTGAAGCAGGTCGGTGGATCTCGACCGTACATCTCGCAAAAGTTCGGCTGCGTTAGCTGGAAGATCTATCCGAGGAGTTCCAGCTGCCCGTCGGCGTATCCATACTTTCACAACGGTGTGGATATCGCGGCTGCACCTGGCACGCCACTCTATGCGGCCGCGAGCGGCAAGGTGATGATCGCCGGCATCTGTAGCTACTGCGTCGTGTGGAAGGGAATGCGCCCTCTCGCCTGGATCTGGATTGCCCATACAAAGAGCATGGTTTCGATCTACGGCCATATTGGAGACGGGAAGGTTTCGAGTCAGCCGAAGTGGCGCGTGAAGGCGGGTGAGTATGTGGCGGCTGGCCAGTTGATTGGCTTTGTTGGCTCATCGGGGAACGTCACAGGGCCCCACCTTCACCTCTCGCTCCTACAAAACGGCAAATACGTCTGCATTCAGAAATTTCTGCCTGGGGGGGCCTGCCCTGCGTACTGATCGCACCGTTGCGGTGATCCTTGCCGGCGGCGAGGGGAACCGGCTCGGTGTGCTCTCAGGCGTGCGGGCAAAGCCCGCCGTGCCATTTGGTGGCAAGTATCGAATCATTGACTTCACCCTCTCAAACTGCGTCAACAGCGGCATCGATGATGTGCTCGTACTCACGCAGTACAACCCCCGGTCGCTGACCGACCATATCGGACGCGGACGCGCGTGGGATCTCGATCGCACCATCGGCGGTGTACGACTCCTTCAGCCGCAGGTTGGCCGCGGCAATACGGCGAGCTGGTACAGCGGTACGGCGGACGCGGTGCTGCAGAACCTTCGTGAAGTTGTGGCGAGCGGCGCTGACACCGTTCTCGTGCTCGCTGGCGACCACATCTACAAGATGGATTACGAACGCTTCCTCACCGCCCATCGACGCAGTGGTGCCGACGTAACCGTCTCCGTGCGCGAGGTGAGCCTCGATGATGCGCGCCGCATGGGGGTCGTTGATACAGACGAGCGGAGTCGCATCACGGGCTTCCAAGAGAAGCCGAAGCGACCGACCAGTCGCCTCGCCAGCATGGGGATCTACGCCTTCACCACCGATGCGCTGGCTGCATGGCTTGATGAGGCTCGCCCCGACTTCGGTGCCGACGTGCTGCCCGCCATGGTCGCCGGGGGCGCAAAGGTGGTGGCCCACCGCTTCCGGGGCTACTGGCAAGACGTGGGGACCCTCCCCGCATACTTCGACGCGAACATGGCACTCCTTGAGGCGAAGCCCGAGCTTGACCTCTATGAGCGCGATTGGTTGATCCTCACTCGGTCCGAAGAGCGCGCCCCCGCGCGCATCGGTGCGGATGCACGGGTAGAGCGCTCAATGATTTCGCACGGCTGTGTGATTGAGGGGATCGTGGAGCGCAGCGTCCTGTCGCCAGGTGTCCACGTTGGGCGCGGCGCTATTGTGCGCGACAGCATCGTGATGTTTGATGCCGTGATTGGCCCTGGCGCCGTCATCGATCACGCCATCATCGACAAAGAGGTGCGCATTGGGCGCGACGCACAGGTTGGCGTTGGTGAGCTGCCAGGTGCACCGAACCGCGCGAACCCCGAAATGCTTGCGACGGGTCTCGTCGTTATTGGGAAGCAGGCTGAGGTGCCCAGCGGCGCATCTATTGGCCGCAACGTGTTGGTGGATGCCGAGGCGAGCCCGAGCGATTGGTCTGACTCTGGCAGCGTGAAGGCTGGCGCGACGATTAAGGCTGGGCGCACCTGGAACCAGCGCCGCACGGCGCGGTAGCCGCGTGACACTCCTGAAGGTCGCGGCAATTCCGGCGCTGCTTGAACGGTTCGGCGTTGCGACCCCCGAGCCGCATCGGCGTGATGACGCAACCGTGTGGGACCTTGAGCTAGACGGCGAGCGTCGCCGCGCCTTGCGTCTCTCACTGATTCATGACGCACGCCCGGGTGGCGTCATTGTGGTGTGGGCGCATCTTGCGCCGCCACTCGGTGACGGACTGCGTAAGGCGTATCGCCGCCTCTTGGAGTGGAACGACAAGTACCTCTTTGCGAAGTTCGGCATTGCCGAAGATGGTCGGCCGGTCCTCAGCATTGAGCTGCGTGCGGAACAGGCAACGGAGAACGATGTGGTGGAGGCGCTCGCCCGCACGGTGCTGATCGCCGATCGACTCCTCGATGAGACCGCGGCATGGATCTGGATCGGTGGTCGGATCCCCGCCGACGACGGTTCTCCGCGGCGGAACCAGGCCCTCTTGCGCGCTGTCCCCGATCTCGCCGATCGTCTGGAGGGGTAGCCTCCGACCTCTCGCGGCAGGGCTATGCTTCGCCTATGGCTGAACTTGATCGCCCCACGCGACCCGTCCCACGGCCGCTCCCTGCGCTCCTGACCGGCGAGAACGCCGATGTCTACTTCCTGCGGTCCGAACGCGTGCTGGCTGGTGATGGGCGCAATCCTGTCGTCACGATGGAGGTTTTCTGTCGCCGTGCTGGCGCAACCCTCTGTGGCATTGATGAGGCGAAGGGGCTGCTCTCTCTCGCGCTGGAAGCAGATGCCGCCGCTGGGAACGCCGCATTGTGGGCGCTGAAGGATGGCGATCTCATCGAAGCGAAAGAGGTTGTGCTGCGCATCCGAGCGCCGTACCAGTCGATCGCGCGCTTTGAGACGGCATATCTAGGGATGATGGCGCACGGCACCGGCTGGGCCACCGCCGCGCGCGCCATCGTTGACGTAGCAGCGCCAACGCCCGTGATCGCGTTCGGCGCGCGGCACGTGCATCCAAACATTGCCGACCGTCTCGACTACGCGGCGATCATTGGCGGCGCAACGAGCGCATCAACGACGGCGGGGAGTTCGCGCGCTGGACGGCTGCCCGTGGGCACCATGCCGCATGCACTCGTCTTGGTTTATGGCGACACCGTTGAGGCGGCGCTCGCGTTTGATCGTCAGATTGAACCTGACGTTCCTCGCATTGTGCTCGTCGACACCTTCCGCGATGAGTCTGAAGAGTCGGCGCGCGTCGCTGCGGCGCTGGGGAGCAGACTCGGTGGCGTACGACTGGATCGCGCGAGTGAGCTTGGCGGGGTAACTCCAGCTCTCGTTGCAGAGGTACGTGCCGCGCTCGATGCCGCTGGCGCAACGGCGGCGCACATTGTGATCTCGGGTGGCCTCTCACTGGAGCGCATTGCCGAATTCAAGGCTGCAGGGTCGCGCGTGGACACCTATGCCGTTGGGAGTGCGATCTCGGGTGTTCGGCCGATCGACTTCACGGCCGACATTCATGAAATTGATGGTCAGCCGATCGGCAAGCGCGGGCGGCAATCGGGCACCACCACATCGCCGCGCCTCCGCGAGGTGGATCTGGCCGCCTGGCGCGCCGCCCTCGCCCCAGCAACGCGCTAGGATCTGGCGATGAGCCTGACCATTGAAACTCCAGGAGCAGAGGCCCGAGATGTCTTGACGCAGGTCGAGGCCGCCGCTCGTGCCGCCGCCGTTTCCGATGTGCGCTACGCGCTCCGACTTGACCTTGCCTCGAACGCGGCAACCTTCCGTGGGCAGATCGTTACCCGATTCGCGCTCGCCGCCGGGCATGCTGGCCCGGTCTTCCTCTGCTTCCGCGGACGCACCATCCACAGCCTCACGCTGAACGGCGTGGCGATTGAGTCACCAGACTGGAACGGGTATCGCCTCACCTTGCCAGCCGCCAAGCTGCAGGCGGGCGCCGAAAACCTTCTTGAGGTGTCGTTTGAGAACGCCTACGACACGGGTGGCGATGGCGTCTTTCGCTTCATTGATCCCGAAGATCAGAACGAGTACGTCTACACCAACTTTGAGCCGTACGAGGCGCACCGCATGGCGCCACTCTTTGATCAGCCAGACATTAAGGCGAAGCTTTCGTTAACGATCGCCGCCCCCGCCGCCTGGCAGGTGTTTGGGAATGGCGCGGAGACCGCGGCGACCCCCGAGGGTGCGGGCGGTACGCTGCACACCTTCGCCGAGACCCCGCCGCTTGCGAGCTATCTCTTTGCCTTCGCCGCGGGTCCATTCGTTGGGAAACGCTTCGAGGTGGTAATTCCAGGCCGGGCCACCCCGGTGCAGGTCGGCCTCTGGTCGCGCGGATCGCTGGAGAAGCATCTCTCGTACGACCTCTTCCAGAAGATGACGAGCCAGGCGTTCACTTACTTCGGTGAGCTCTTCGGTCGCGAATACCCGTTTGAGAAACTCGACCACGTCTACTGCCCAGAGTTCAACGTCGGCGCCATGGAGAACGTCGGCCTCATCACCTACACCGAGCGCTACATCTTCCTGAGCACGCCAACGCCAAGCGACGTGACCGATCTCGCTGAGGTGGTCTTTCACGAGATCGCCCACATGTGGTTCGGCAACCTGGTCACGATGCGCTGGTGGGACGACCTCTGGCTCAACGAATCCTTCGCCACCTATGCAGCCGCCCTCTGCCTCACCGAAGGGTCAGAGCACACGACCGCCTGGCAGGAGTTCAACGTGCAGCTCAAGCGCTGGTCGCTGGTTGAAGACGACTCGCCAACGACGCACCCGATCGCTGGCACCGTGGCCGACACAGACCAGACCTTCTTGAACTTTGACGGCATCACCTACGGCAAGGGTGGCGCGGTGTTGAAGCAGCTCGGCGCGCGGCTTGGTCGAGCCGGGTTCTCTGCAGGTCTCCGCCTCCACTTCCAGCGACATGCGTTTGGCAACGCCACCCTGGCCGAATTCCTTGCCTCACTTGAGGAGGGGAGTGGGGTCTCACTCGCCGATTGGTCGGCCCAGTGGCTCCGCACGAGTGGACCGAATCGGCTCGGCGCCGAGATCACTCCAAGCGCTAACGGCACCATTTGCAACCTGACCGTTACTCAAGAGGTGGTCTCGGGCGACAACGTGTTGCGTGAGCACTTGCTGCGTGTCGCACTTCTCTATCCAGGCGATGGGCAGATGGTCACCATTGATCCTCACGAAGCCCTGGTCACAGGGGCGCGCACCGATGTGCCGAGCGCCGCAGGACGCCCGCTCCCACTTGCCGTGATTCCAAACCATGATGACCTCGCCGTTGGCAAGCTAGGTCTCGATGAGGGGACGCTCCGCTTTGCTGAAACGCGACTTGAGGCAATCCCAGATGGCCTCCTTCGCCAGCTCACCTGGATGGCGATCTACGAACTTGTCCGCGATGGTCGCTACCCGGCGGCACGCTACGCACAACTGCTCATTGACCGGCTGCCACACGAAGTCGACTCCTCAATTGTGCAGGGCGTCGTCGAATCAACACTGGGCGGCCTCCTCCTTCGCTACCTCCCTGATGGTGAGCGCGAACGCTGGGGGAGTCTCATCGTGGACGCCGCACGCGCCCGCCTCGCCCGCGGCGGCAGCGAGGGGATGCGCATTGTCTGGTCGCGCGTGATGGTGATGGCCTCGGTCACGCCCCGTGACGTCGAGGAGACCTGGCAGGTCGCGGTGGGTGAGACGCCGCTCGACGGCGTTGACATTGACCAAGATCATCGCTGGTCGCTCCTCGTCCGCGCGGCATCGTTCGGTGCGCCGAATATCAAGGAGCGCCTCGCCGCAGAGGCGCAGCGCGACCCGAGTGACCGCGGTGAGCGTGCACTCCTTGCTGCCGAAGTTGCGACACCAACGGTGGCGGCCAAGCGCGCTGCATGGGCGCGCATCCTTCGCTCCGATGGATACGGCAGCGTGCGCAAAACGCTTGCAGCTGCAAGCGGGTTCGCCTGGCCGTGGCAGCATGAGCTGCTCGCGCCATATGTTGCCCAGATCCCTACGGCACTCCTGGCCCTCGGATCCGCGGATGCAACCTTTGCGCGCGACCTGGTCACACGCAGCGCCTCCCTTGGGCTCTGGGGGTCACCAACTTCAATGCTGACTGCAGTTGATGCGCTCCTTGCGAACATTGCCGATCCGGCGCATGGCATTCCACCGGTGGATGCGGCACGACTGCGACGCTTCGCGCTCCTTGAGCGCGATGGCTTGATTCGGTTCTTGCGTCAGCAGGGCACCAGCGGCAAGTGACCCCCTACCGCTCCGCCGCCACGAAGGCGGCAACGGCGCGACGCGCACTCTTGCTCCTCGCCCTTCTTGCACTCATCAGCGCTGGAACCGTCATGGGCTACTTCTCCGTCCTGGATCTCGTTGCGATCAACCGCGCGACAGAAGAGGATGCAGCGCGCGCATTCGGCACCGTGCGCACCGCAAATATGCTCGTGCTGGTCGCCATCCCCGTCGTCTGGTTCTTTCTGTTGCGGTGGCTCGGTGCCAGCTTGCGTAACGCCCACGCACTCAACGCCGCGCACCCGGCGGTGGCACTCGCCGCAATCAGCCGCACAGTTGCGCTCGCCGCCCTTCCTGGGCCGCTCGTCGGAGAACCGGGTCGCCTCCTCGTTACGCACACTCGAAGCCTCGCTGAGGCGCACGGCGGCACGGGCGCCGCGCGATCGAGCGCCGAGAACGGTTCGGCCCGTTGGGCTGGCCGCCTTTCGATCTTGGTTGCGCCACTCTGGATCGGGGGCCTGATCAGCTCCCACACGGATCGCGCTGCGGTGATCTGGGTGGCAGCGGCGTGGGTGGCGCTCAGCGCAGTTGCGGTGCTCCTGCGCCAGGCGATTGCCAAGGTGCAGCTCAGTGAAGAGTTGCAGAGTGCGCTCCTGACGGCGGAACAACGCGCGCGCACCCGCACGGGGCGTTAACGACGGCCGTGGCGACCCGCCGACTCCTCCCGAAGAACGAAACCATCTTCACTGGCGCAATTGTCGCCAGCGCCCTGATGCTCGCCCTGCGCGGCTGGCTCCTCTTTCGTAGTGGCGACAACATCCTCGCCTACGCGGCTGACCCCGGTGCGGCAGCAGCAGGCATCCTTGGGGAGCAGCTCGCCCTCGCTGTGCTTCGACTGATCGCGGTGATACTCGACGTCGCCGCGGGCCTCGCCATCATTGGGTGGATCGGGCGCCTTCACCATGAGGAGATCATCACGGCGAGGGAGCGGAGGCTCGCACTGCTGGTCGGTACTCTCCCGTGGACCCCACTCCTCCTTGCGCAATCTCTGGCAACGCCGCCCGTGGCAATCCTCGTATTCGCTGGGCACGCCGTGTGGGTCGGGCTCGCGGCCGTGATCCTGACGCGCGCACGCAGCGCGGGACTGGTGACCACTGGCATCTTCGCCCAAGGTAGTGCGTTGACGCTCGCGCTCCTCTTCGCTTGGCTTCTCGGCGGTGCGGCGGCGCCATGGGTGTATGCGCAGGCACCACTGGCGATCTCAGAGGCTCTCTCTGGCACCGTGCAGTCGCAGCTTCTCGACATAGTCCGCGAACAGCGAGTGCGCGGGATCGTCATGATTTTGGGAGGTGTGTTGACTATGGTGGCTGTGCTCCCACTGATGGGGGCGGTGCGTGCGGCTACCGCCGTGCTCGATGAACGACTGCGACAACTCCGCGAGGAGAGCTAGCGCGTCAGTTCGGCAGCCAACTCCTCGAAGACGCCAAGGTAGTGATTGGCGTCGGCAGGGGTCATGGTGATGGAGAGGGTCCACTCCTCATCGCGACCCGGCGTGCTGAAGATGCCCCGATTCATGTTCCAGAGCCAGACGAGGTCAATGAGCTCCTTCTGCTGGGCCGTCTTGTAGGAGTCATAGTCCACGACCTTGGATTGGGCGAACGTGATCACGCCTTTCGATTCAATCCCCACCGCGTAGGCGGCGAGCTTGTAGCGATCGATGATCCCCTGGGCGCCATCAAGGAGCTGATCATTCAGGCGCCCAAGATGCGTATAGGCATCGGGGGTCATGACGCGTTCCAAATTGACACGCGCCGCCGCCATTGCGAGCGGGTTGCCGTTGAAGGTTCCGACCATGTAGACGTCGCCAGAGTCAACGAGTGACCACATCTCGTCTGTGCCGCCAATCGCACCGGTTGGGATGCCAGCACCAAGCGCCTTGGCGAGGCAGACGAGATCAGGCTTGATGCCGAAGAGTTCCGTTGCGCCACCGGCAGCAACGTTGAGACCGGTCTTCACTTCATCGACAATCCAGACGACACCAAACTTCTTGGTGATGCGTCGCACTTCAGCAAGGTATCCAGGCTCTGGCAAGATCACGCCGCAATTCATCATCGCGGCCTCCATGATCAAGCAGGCTGGGAGACGCCCCTCGCCCTGCAGAGCGGTGAGGCGTCGCTCCAGGACACCCGCATCGTTAAACGGAACTGCAGTGGTCATCTGCGTCACGGCGTCAGGGATTCCCTTGCCGTAGGCGATGGATGGATAGTTCTCACGATCCTTACCGTCATAGACCGAGAGGCCGATGTCAACCATCACGTAGTCGTGATGCCCGTGATAGCTGCCGAAAATCTTCATCACGCCGTCTCGTTGGGTGACCGCGCGGGCGAGTCGAATGGCATCCATCGTTGCCTCAGAGCCGGAGTTGACGAATCGCCAGCGGGGGAGGCCCCAGCGCGCGGCAAGGAGTTCAGAGACGATGTAGGTGTCTTCCGTTGGCGCGGCGAAGTGCGAGCCGAGCCGGATGCGCCGATCGACGGCTTCGGTGATTAACGGATGCGCATGACCCTGCACCATGCTCCCGATACCGTTGTGCACATCCAGGTACTGATGACCATCAACGTCCCAGACGTACTGCCCTTGGCCGCGGTCGAGATAGATCGGCCATGGCGCACGCTTCTGGTAGCTCGAAGAGACGCCACCAACCAGGGAGCGCTTGGCGCGTTCGTAGGCAGCCGCTGAGCCCTGGGTGCGGGCGTCTAGGCGCTCCGCCTCGCGGGCGGTCAGCTCTTTGATGCGGGCAGGGTCAATCTGAACCGTTGGACCGACCGGGGGCTCCGCGCGATGGGGAGCCGGCGATGAGGTTGGTGCGAGGTGCCGAAGTGGTTCGATCGCCATATCAATACATCCTTCTCTGCGGATTCCGCAATGCGGACCGCTGTGGGCACGATTCTAGCACCGCAGAGGGGGTGGGGGTACGGATATCGCAGCCCACGAGGGATTTACGCACGAATCGTGCAGGGCGGCGTAGGGCGTTTAGGGGGTGGCGAGGTGCTCCGCTGCGGCGATGGCGATGAGGCTCTTGGCATCGACAATCGCCCCGCGGCGAACCGCTTCGGCCGCCTCGGCAATGGTCAGCCGGACCGCCTCGATCGCCTCATCCTCATCGGGAGTACGGGCGCCAGGGCCTGCCGCCGAGAGTCCGAGAGCGAGGAAGAGCTCCATGCGTTCACTCGTGAATCCGGGGGCGGTGAAGAAGCTTCGGAGGTGACGCCACGTCTGCGCTCGCAGGCCAGTCTCCTCTTCAAGTTCACGCTCAGCAGCGAGTTGCGGCTCCTCCGTGACGCCGCCATGGAGGTCGAGCGTTCCCGCTGGTACTTCAAGAAGGAGTTGCCCCGCTGGCGCGCGGAACTGGCGCACAAAGAGCATCTCGCTTGCCGGGGTAATGGCGGCGTCGCTTGGAGCATCAATGGCAAGAATGGCAACAGCACCTGGGTGGCCAACGATGTAGCGAACATGCTGATCACCCCCAGTGCGCTGCACCGTTGTTCTTCGCCACTCCATGTACGCCGCCTGTACCACGAGGTCTGAAGCGACCTCGACCTCGTTGAGGTCGCCTGGTTCTATAAGCGCGGCGAGGCGCGCACCAAGAGCGTCTTCACCAAATCGCATGCGATCGCGCCGATCTAGCGGATTGCCGCGCCGGTGACCGAATCAAAGAGGTGCAACTTCTCGAGCGAAAGCGAGAGTTGCACCTTGGTGCCACGCGGAGTCTTGTGTTCGGAGCCGATCAGCGCCAACACATCGCCACCCTTCGTTGAGAAGTGCAGCAGCTCCTGGGCACCGAGGTATTCAACAACATCGGCGGTCAGCTCAATCTGTGCTGAGCCCTTCTCCGCCTTACCGAACTCAAGGTGCTCAGGTCGGAAGCCGATCGTGACGCTCGTGCGCCCCTCGAGTTCCTTTGCCCGGGCATCACTGATCTCGATGGCGATATCGCCCGCCTTCACGTGACGACCGTCAACGGTCGCCTCCATCAGGTTCATTGCAGGTGAGCCGATGAAGCCTGCGACGAAGCGATTCACTGGCCGGTCGTACAAATCCTGCGGCGTGCCAACCTGCTGCAACTTTCCTTCGCTCATCACGGCGATGCGTGTCCCCATCGTCATCGCCTCGACCTGGTCGTGCGTCACATAGACGACGGTGGTCTTGAGGCGTGCGTGTAGGCGCAAGATTTCGGCGCGCGTCTGCACGCGCAGCTGAGCGTCAAGGTTGGAGAGTGGCTCGTCCATCAGGAAGACGGCTGGTTCGCGCACGATTGCGCGCCCGAGGGCAACGCGCTGGCGCTGGCCGCCGGAGAGCTCCTTCGGCTTGCGCGAGAGGAGCTTGGTGAGGTCGAGGATTGCGGCCGCCTCGTTGACGCGGCGCTCGATCTCGCCCTTCTCAATCTTGCGCAGCTTGAGGCCGAAGGCGAGGTTGTCCCGCACGGTCATGTGCGGGTAGAGGGCGTAGCTCTGGAAGACCATGGCGATGTCGCGGTCCTTCGGGGCGATGTCGTTGACGACCTTGTCGCCGATCCGCAGGGTGCCGTCGGTGATCTCTTCGAGGCCGGCAATCATGCGCAACGAGGTGGTCTTGCCGCAGCCTGAGGGGCCTACGAGCACCATGAACTCGCCATCGTGAATCTCAAGCGAGAGGTTGTCGACGGCGAGGACCTCGCCGTACTTCTTGGAGACACCCTGGAACGTCACCGTAGACATGTGCACCCTCCTTGCTGGCTGGCCCCTCTATGGGGGCATCCCGCCGCGTCGCGAGTCTATCAGCGGAGAGGGGCTTGGGAGGGGCGTGGCGCTACTTTTCGGCGACGCCGGTTGGCATCTCCTTGATCTTCCAGACGGGGCCAAAGAGAAGGGGGATGAAGGCGAGCGTGCCGCCGACGCCGCCGATGAGGAGCGTCTCTCGGAGGCCGAGCCCTGAGCCGAGGAAGCCTCCGATCAGCGAGCCGATCGGGAGTGTCCCCCACACGAACCAGCGCATGGTGGCGTTCATACGGCCCGCCATTTCAGGTGGCGTCAGGGCCTGTCGCAGGCTCACCTGATTGATGTTGTAGAGCGTTCCCGATACGGCGCTGGCAAAGAAGCCGCCGCCGATCACGAGTGCGTTGAGCACATCGTTTCCAGGTTGGCAGAAGGCGAGCACGGCGACGAGGGGGCCGGTCCATGGAATGGTCAGGACGATCGTTCGCCCAACGCCGAGACGCTTTGAGATCTTGTCAGCAAGGAGGGCACTAATGAGTCCACCCGCCGAGCCGAGCGTTGCGGCAAATCCAATGAACGCCACCGAGAGACCCAGCTCCTTATAGGCAAAGAGCATTGTGACGGTGCCGGCCATGCTGCCAAAGAGATTGGAGGTTGCCGTCGCGCCCCCAATGGTGCGCAGCGCAGGATGACCAAAGACAAAGCGGAGCCCAGCGACGATGTCGGACCGCAATGATCCGCGGGGCGTCGCTCGCTTTGGAGCGGCGCTGTCGTTTTGTTCTGCAACAGATTCATGGTGCGGCTTGATCGAGAAGAGGAAGAGTGCCGAGATGAGATACGAAATCGCGTCAATCACTACTGCCAGCGGTGCCTTGACAAGGGCGATCAGCGCACCGGCCAAGCTTGGGCCGAGGAGCCCCGCCGCTGATCGACTGAACTCCAGCTTTGAGTTGCCTTCGACAAGATCCTCTTTGGGGATCAGCGAGGGGAGATACGCCTGATACGCCACATCAAAGAAAACGGTCAGCGTGCCGAGTAAGAACCCAACGATGATCAGCTGTGGAATGGAGAGGAAGCCAAGCACATACGAGACGGGCAGAGTGAGTAGTAGGAGGGCACGTCCGAGATCGCCCACGATGAGTACGCCACGCCGCGGCAGTCGGTCAATGAGCGCGCCGACAAGGAGGCCGAGCGCGAGGAAGGGGAGGGTGTCCGCCAAATTGATGAGTGCGATCTCCATTGGCCCCGCGTTCAGCAGCTGAATGGCAACGATCGGCATGGCAAGGTGGCTGAAGTTGGAGCCGAGGTGGCTGATCGTTTCGGCGGCCCAAAGCCGGCGGAATCCGGGGTCGTTGATCAGGCGACGGCGAGGTGCGACTGTGGGCATGGGGCGCTCCTCAATTGGGTGGGGTGGCCAGAGGGAATTGAACCCTCATCTGCGGCTCCACAAACCACGGTCCTAACCATTGAACGATGGCCACCAAGTCAGCCGCCATCTTACCCT
>JACCDP011213838.1_pt1 | contig 13037 bp, 8 predicted proteins | sample 7445841 | NCBI WGS metagenome assembly JACCDP01 (sample SAMN15323441, study PRJNA562643) | freshwater metagenome | isolation source: river surface water | place: USA:Blue River Watershed | collected 2017-08-17
GAAAGGATTTAAGTTCGTCCATCATAATACCATAGTGGCTCTCATCATAAATGCATTCCCCATCCTTTATTAAAAGCAATTGTGGGGACTCATGATGTACTTGAAAAAAACTAGCTATCTCTGCAGAAATTGGCCTATAATTCAAAAGGTCTAAATAGTGGAAATCAACGTTTTCAGGCACTTCTGCGCGCTCAAAACGATCTAAAGCCATCCTGCTAATACTACAAGTGGTACTGTGCTTAAAGATCACCTGAGGGGTGTTATATGAAGCTGCTTTAATTTGTTCTAATTGTTCTATCGTGTTGATTGGATGCCAATTCATTTGAGCTGATTTAAGGTGTAAAATTACACCATTCTTTTGAAGTATTTTAACCTGAATCTGACATTTTCAGTAGCATATTGATTAACTTCGGTTTATAATTATCCCTATGCGTTTACAACTTTCCCAGCCAATCTGTTTTATTGATTTAGAAACGACAGGCGTCAATGTCAGCACTGATAAAATTGTTGAAATTGCCATTGTAAAAATCATGCCAGATGGTTCAAAATCAGTAAAGAGAAAGTTGATTCATCCAGAAATGCCCATTCCAGCTGCTACAACTGCTGTTCATGGCATTACAGATGAAATGGTAAAAGATGCACCTACATTTAAGCAAGTGGCAAATGAGATTAAACAATTTTTAGAAGGGGCAGATTTAGCAGGATACAATAGCAATCGTTTTGATATTCCTATGTTAAATGAGGAGTTTTTAAGGGCTGGTATTTCTGTAGATATTGAATCAAGGAAATTATTAGATGTTCAAAAAGTGTTTCATATGATGGAACAGCGCACATTAACAGCTGCGTATAAGTTTTATTGTAATAAAAGCTTAGAAGATGCCCATACAGCCGAGGCAGATGCAACCGCAACTTGGGAGGTATTAGAGGCACAATTAGAACGATATCCTGTGATAGGAAATACAGTGGAGTCAATTGTGAAATTCACGGGAGAAGACCAAATTGTAGATTTTGCCCGTCGTTTTATTATGGAAAATGGTGTTGAAGTCTTCAATTTTGGTAAGCACAAGGGTAAACCAGTTACCCAGGTTTTAAAGGAAGAGCCTCAATATTATGACTGGATGATGAAAGGAGACTTTGCTTTGCATACTAAACAGAAGCTAACAGAGATTTTAAATAGAACCATTTTAAATAAATAATTTATATTTAAACCTTAAAAAGGTAAAAAACTATATCCCCCCAATAGAAAGTGAAGAAAATTGTCATCATACCAACTTTTAATGAAAAGGAAAATATTGCTGCAATCATACATGCAGTGATTGTTCTAGGTAATCAATATCATGTTTTAGTAGTGGATGATGGTTCTCCAGATGGCACTGCCTCAATTGTTAAAGAGATGATGCAAGCGCATCCTGATAAAGTTTTTATCCAAGAAAGAAAAGGAAAATTAGGACTAGGTACAGCATATATACACGGATTTAAATGGGCTTTAGACAATCAATATGATTATATTTTTGAGATGGATGCGGACTTTTCTCATAATCCATTAGACTTAGATAGGTTATTAGCAGCATGTGAAAATGGTGCAGATGTGGCTATTGGAAGCAGGTATGTGAAAGGGGGTGCAACAGAAAATTGGCCATTAGATAGATTGATCTATTCAAAAGGGGGGTCACTTTATACAAGAATTATTACAGGCATGCCGGTGAAAGATCCAACAGCTGGGTTCATTTGTTATAAGCGTAAAGTGCTTGCTTCAATGCAATTAGATCATATTCAATTTATCGGATACGCATTTCAAATTGAAATGAAATTTGCCTCATGGCGTTTAGGCTTTAAATTAAAGGAAGTGCCTATCACATTTATCGATAGAAAAATTGGCACTAGTAAGATGTCTAAGGGCATCATCAAAGAGGCAGTACTTGGGGTGCTAAGTATGCAATGGCAATCCTTTACAGGTCGTTTTATCAAACAAATTAAGCGTGAGCAGTCTTAAGCGTTCTTTAATACAATTGCATGTATTTGTTTTCTTGGCTGGATTAACAGCACCTCTCGGCAATTTGATTCAATTGAATGGTTTATATATTGTCTTTTATAGAATTATATTGACAGTACTTGCATTAGCTCCAATATACTTATTACACCAACAGCCTAACAAAGTAAGCTTAAAAGAAAAAGGATGGCTGATGTTCATAGGTGTTCTTATTTCAATTCATTGGGTTTGTTTTTATGGAAGTATTAAGTTGGCGAATGTCTCTGTTGCTTTGGTGTGTATTTCCTGCGTAGGGCTATTTACGGCAATACTTGAACCTTTGCTATTCAAAACGAAATTTATATGGAGTGAATTATTGATTGGTTTACTTAGCCTAATTGGAATATTATTTATTTTTCAGTTTGATATTCAATTTAGAACAGGTATTTTGGTAGGTTTAGTATCGGCATTATTTGCTTCCATTTTTACCATTTTCAACAAAAGATTAACCGCTCAATATACCACACAAACCATCCAGACTTTCGAGATGCTTGGTGGTTTAGGGTTTCTAGCTGTTGTTATATTTGGGATGAATCAATACCAACATGCTACATTTTTGCTTCCAACTAAAAGTGATTGGTTCTGGCTTATTATTTTGTCATTGGTATGTACCGTATTGGCTAATCATCTGATGCTTAGTGCGCTCAAAAAAATTAGTGCTTTTACGCTGAATGTTTCACTTAATCTAGAACCAGTTTATGGTATCATCATTGCGATCATTTTGTTTCAAGAACATAAACAAATGGGGAAGGGTTTTTTTATTGGCATGAGCTTAATCGCTATATCTGTTATGCTTCAGATGCTTCGTGTTATGCGTCAGCAAAAAACAAAATAGATTCCTATTTCTATTAAAACATTTCGTAAATTAGGTACTCAAATAAACCTATATGAAGCGAATTGTCTACTCTATTTTTTTGGTATTACTATCCATTTCTAGTCAAGCACAAAAAAAACCTCTAGATCATACCGTATATGACCAATGGCAATCTATAAGAGATGTGCTTTTGTCCAATGACGGTAATTGGATGTCTTATACAGTTGCCCCGCAAGAAGGGGATAATATCTTGTATATAAAGCACCTAAAAACGAATCAAAGTTTTAATATAGATCGAGGAGCACAAGCAAAATTTACAGAAAACAACGCATTTTTAATTGCAAAAATCAAACCTAAGTTTGATGAAACAAGAAAAGCTAAGATTGCAAAGAAGAAGCCAGAAGAAATGCCAAAAGATAGTTTGGTTATCTTAACATTATCCAATGGTAATATCCATAAAATACCAGCAGTAAAAAGTTTTCAAATCCCTGAATTTGGAAATGATTTAATAGCTTATTTAAGTGATCCCAAAACAGACATCAAAAAGGAAGGCGCGAATCTTTATTTTAGAGACTTAAATTCAGGACAAGAAAGGGTTTATAGTAATATTACAGACTATGCTATGCATCCTAAAGGGGAAGGTCTAATGATGTATCAAATCAAGACAAAAGCAAATGAAGCCAAAATACTTTTAGCCTCTATTGCAGATACGAATACAAAGACAATCAATAGTCGTTTCTATTCTGCAACCAACTTTACTTGGGACGAAGACGGTAAACAGTTAGCTTATTTAATAGAAAGAGATAGTACAGACAAGGCATTACAGAAGAATTATACACTTGCATATTTTACACCTGAAATGGATACGTCGAAATTTGTTTTTAATAAAGCAAATGTTGTAATGCCCAATCAATACACCATTGGAGGGGATAAAAAAATAACTTTTAGTAAATCAGGTGCAATATTAAGTTTTGGAGTTCAACCTATTTTGCCTGTGAAAGATACTAGTTTGCCTGAATTCGATAGAGTTAGCCTAGATATCTGGAACTACACCGATGCGAATTTACAGTCCACTCAATTAAAAAGTCTTGAGACTAGTTTGAAGAGTACAGAAGCTGTTATTTATAGACCTTCAAGTAATTTATTTACTTATCTAGGAAAAATCAACGATCGTCAAATTCAAATGACCATGGAAGGGGATGGACAAATCGCGATTGCGAATATTGATTCAAATTATACCATTGCAAGCCAATGGGAGGGTTACGGTAAAAGAGATTTATATGCATTGAATACCAAGACTGGTCAAAAACAATTAATTCAAAAAGGACTAAAAAGTAGTTTGGTCACCCCTTCTTATGACGGCAGCTTAGTGGTATTTTATGATGAAATATCAAAACAATTTAAGTCATACAATACAACCACATTACAGACTAAACAAATTGCCAAAGACATTCAATTTCCATTATATGACGAGGACAATGATGTACCTGACGATCCAAATGCTTATGGAATAGCCATGTGGATGGATAATCATAAACATTTTATACTTTATGACCGTTATGATCTTTGGTTAGTGGATGCAACTGGTATGAATACTTCTGTATTATTAACCAAGGGTCGTCCATCTAAAAATGAATACCGTTTTGTAAACTTAGATGCAGATAAAAAAGTAATTGGTTTTAAGGATCAAATTTTATTAAGAGTATACAATGAAATCAATAAAAATGAAGGCCTTACTATTTTGGACTTAGCGAATAAATCTTTATTTACAATCACAGATATTCCAATGCATTTAACCACTATTGTTGGTGCAAAGAAATCAAACCAAATGCTAGTGATGCAAGAAGATGAAAAAAATGCGGCAAATATCTATCCTTATACATTTACTCAGCAAAAACAAGCTTCAATTGCACTCAGTTCCATCAATCCGCAACAAGCAAGCTACAATTGGATGCAATCTCAATTAGTGAAATGGAAAGCTTATACAGGTAAAATCGCAGAGGGTGTTTTATACTTGCCAGAAGATTTTGATTCAAAAAAGAAATATCCAATGATTGTTTATTTCTATGAAAGAAACAATCAAACCCTTCATAACTATCTTGCTCCGTCTCCGACACCTTCTAGATTGAATATTCCATTCTTTGTAAGCAGAGGCTATGTAGTATTTGTCCCAGATATCTGGTACAAGAAAGGCTATCCTGGTCAAGGTGCTTACGATTATATTGTCAGTGGAACTAGAGCAATGGTACAAAAGGGTTTTATTGATAGTACTAGAATTGGATTACAAGGTCAAAGTTGGGGAGGGTATCAAATTGCATACTTAATTACCAAAACCAATTTATATGCTGCTGCTTGGGCAGGTGCTCCGGTTGTGAATATGACAAGTGCTTATGGTGGCATTCGATGGGGTGCTGGTATTAATAGACAATTTCAATATGAAAAAACACAAAGCCGTATAGGTGCTAATTTATGGGAACGTCCAGATTTATACATTAAAAATTCTCCTCTTTTTGAATTAAATAAAGTGAAGACACCAATTGTAATTATGAGTAATGATGCAGATGATGCTGTGCCTTGGTATCAAGGTATCGAAATGTTTACAGCTATGCGAAGATTATCAAAACCAATCTGGATGCTAGTGTATAATAATGAAGCCCATAATTTAGTAGAAAGAAAAAATAGAAAAGATATTCAAATTAGAGAACAACAGTTCTTTGATCATTATTTAAAAGGTGCACCGATGCCTATATGGATGTCCAAAGGTGTACCTGCCATTATGAAAGGAAGAGACTTAGGATTAGGCTACTAATACACAGATGATCTAATTACCTACTAATTACAAAAAAATAAAGCCCCAATTTGGGGCTTTATTTTTTTTTGGAAATATTTTAATTAAACATATTGGAACCATTGTCTATTTGGATCCCATTGTTCAAAAGCCTTTGCAACAGCAGAAAGGAAACTTGAACCCATTGCACCATCTACAATTCTGTGATCATAGCTCATAGATAAGTACATCATATGACGAACAAGAATAGCGTCTCCCGAAGGTGTTTCTATCACCACTGGACGTTTTTTAATTGCACCTAAAGCAAGTATGGCAACTTGAGGCTGTGGTATAATAGGTGTTCCCATGATGGATCCAAAAGTACCTACATTGGTTACCGTAAAAGTACCACCCTGTGTATCCTGAGGTTTTAATTGATTATTTCTAGCAGCATTTGCTAAATTATTAACAGCCTTACTTAAACCAACAATGCTCAATTGATTCGCGCCTTTAATCACTGGCACAATTAAGTTGCCTGATGGAAGGGCAGTAGCCATTCCAATATTAATGTCCTTCTTTAAAATGATATTTTCACCTTGTAAACTACAATTGATGTAAGGAAATTGCTCTAAAACTTTTGCAATACATTCCATGAACATTGGAGTAAATGTCAATTTAGTACCTTCTCTTTTTTCAAATAGTTGTTTCACTTTTTCTCTCCATACAACCATATTGGTAACATCTGCTTCCACAAATGAAGTAACATGTGGACTAGTTTGAACGCTTTCAACCATATGCTTTGCTATAAGCTTACGCATACGATCCATTTCAATTATTTCGGTATTACCTGTAATGATCACTTCATCTGGACTAGCAAATTTCCCTGCACCATTAGATGCATTAAAACCATAGTCTGCTGGTGGGAAAGTATTTGAACTATTCGCATTTGAAGTTGTAGGAGGAACAGAAGCTTGAGCTTGAGTTTGTGTTTGAGTTATTACGTTATTATTATTTTCAGCAACTGTTGTTTGAACAGTATTTATTGGCGCTTGAATAAGCCCTGCTTTTTTCTGAGCAATGTAATGAAGGATATCTTTCTTTGAAACACGTCCTTGACTACCTGTTCCTGGAATTAGTTGTAATTCATTAAAACTTACACCTTCATTTTGTGCAATATTCAAAACCAATGGAGAGAAGAACCTTGCTTCATTTGAATTTTCTTGTTGCATTTCAACATTCGAAACACTTGGCGTGAAAGGGACTTCATCTGCAATAGTTACAGCTGGTGCGGTTTCCTTTATAATTTCCGTTACTTGAACTTTTTCTGTTTTTGGGGTTGAATCATTACTACCACTTGTTTGTATTCTTGCAATAACCGTTCCAATTGGTACCACTGCATTGACTTCAAAAAAAATTTCTGTAATAGTTCCTGCAGTTGTTGATGGAATTTCACTGTCTACTTTATCAGTAGCGATATCAAGTAATGTTTCATCCAATTGAATGGTATCACCTACAGCTTTATGCCATTTTAAAATGGTCGCTTCCATGATACTTTCACCCAATTTTGGCAAAATCAAGTCAACTACAGACATAGGGAATAATTTTAGCAAAAATAAGACTAAATCTTATTGATTATGAGTAACCTAAGTAAATTTATAGCTTGGTTGGCAGTTACTTCTATATTCTTTTGTCGATCAAATCGGAGATAAAAGACTTTAGAAACCACTTTTTCTTTATTGGCTACCCCAATCCACACCATACCAAGCGGTTTTTCGTCAGTTTGACCAGATGGGCCCATTATACCACTCACAGATATCCCAAAATCAGTGTTCATTTTTGACCTTATAGCTAAGGCCATTTGTTCCACAGCTTCCTTGCTTACTGCTCCAACCGTTTTTAATATATTGGTTGGGACATCTAAAAACTCTGTTTTGATACGGTTATCATAACTAACAATACTTCCTGTAAAAAAGGTGGATGAACCAGCATGTTTTGATAAAAGATGACCAATATAGCCTCCAGTACAACTTTCTGCGGTAGAAACAGTGTGGTTATTTGCTTTCAAAAGTTGACCAACCACCACTTCAATAGGTTCATCTTTATCTGTAACAAGGTGTTCTTTTACATGTTCTTTTAATTGTTCAAATAAGGTATCTAATAGACTATTCAAACTAGCTGCATCATCACTTTTACCTGTCAATCTTAATCTTACCATACCATAGGAGGGTAGGTAGGCTAATTTGATATTTTCTGGAAGGCTTGTTTCGAAAGATTGGATAGATTCAGCTAAGAATGACTCTCCAACACCTGCTGTTAATAATGTCCTATGTGCTATTACGCCTAGTTTAATTCTTTCTAGAATAATTGGTAAAACTTTTTCATTCATCAACCATTGCATTTCATGAGGGACACCTGGTAATGAAAAAATGAGACTGTTGTTTTTCTTAAAAAGCATACCTGGTGCAGTTCCTGTTTGATTGAATAAAACCTCAGAAACATCTGGAACTTCAGCTTGTTTACGATTTCTTTCAATCATTGGACGCTTATGAACCTGCTCAAATATATAAGTGATATGGTCTAATGTAGGTTGGTCAAGCACCATTTTGCCACCAAAATAACGATTCAATAAAGGTTTGGTAATATCGTCTGCTGTCGGGCCTAATCCTCCAGTAATAATAACAATTTGACTTTTTTCAATGGCAGTATCTAATGCATTGGTGATAGATTGAGCCTCATCTCCAACAGCAATTCTTTGGTGCACTTGCACACCAATTGAATTTAACTTTTGAGCTATAAAAGCACTATTGGTATCAATCACTTGACCAATTAACAATTCGTCTCCAATAGTGATAATAGTAGCCTGAATTTGATCCATCATAGATATGCTTCAATTTGGTTGCAAAGTAAACCCAAAAAAGGCGGTTTAACTAAAATAGACACTTAGTTTTTCCTTCAAAATGGCTGGCATTTCAATTTTATTATGCATTGAGGCATCCATGAAATAAAGTTTAACCTGTCCAACAGTTAACAACTTTCCAGCTTCATTATACACTTCTTGGTCAAATATAATTTTATGGTCGGTTGGCAATGTCTTAATCTGACTTTTAATGGTAATTAGGTCATCGTATTTGGCTGGTCTTAAATACTTAATATTAAGCTCAACAACAGGTAAAATAATGCCCATATCTTCAATATCCTTGTAGGATACCCCAAGGTTTCTAATTGCCTCTACACGACCAATTTCAAAATACATCGCATAATTGCCATAATACACCACATCCATTCTATCTGTTTCTGCATACCTAACCCTTACTGTTGTAGAATGTTCATACATATTTATTGCATTTGTTGACAAATTTAAGGATTGTATCTGTTTTTCCACAATAAGCTTATTTAACGAAGCGTTTTATAATCATAGTGTATTTTTATAATACTATCCTACTAAACAACGGATCCTATGTTAAAACCCAATAAAAAAGCAAGTCCAATCCTGTTGCTTTTAACCTGTACCTTACTTTTCACAGTGCCCGTTTCAAGTCAATTAATGCATTTTGAGGCGCCACTTAGTCAATTATATCAAAATGGATTAAAATCCCTTCAGCAAGGGGATAGTTTAGCCGCTTATCAAACCATTCAATCTGCGCATAATTTTGAACCGAATAATGTTGATATAGCTTTCTATTATCATTTATTATCTGTCGCTTTAGATAAGGATTATGCTGTTATGCAAGCCGAAAATTGGTTGAAAAATAATTCAAATAAAATCTATCAGTCTAGATTAAATTTTGAATTAGCAAAAAACTTTTTTAGAAAACAACAGGTAGATGCATCTATTCAAGCATATCAAAAAATCAGCATAGATGACCTTGAAAATAATGAACTGGCATTAATGCAGTTCCAATTAGGTTATTTGTATTTTAAAAAAGGGGATTGGGCGCAATCTTCAAGCCTTTTAATGAGTATAAGACAAGTTCAAACTAGTCCGTTTTATACTGATGCAAATTACTATGCAGGATTTGTTGCTTTACAACAAAAAGATTTCAATTTGGCTCTAAGCTGTTTTAAAATCGCTGAACAAAATAAAGCTTATAGCACATTAACTCCTTTTTATATTAGTCAATTGTATTATTTTCTTGGGGATGTAGACGCAGCAATAAAAAATACAGAACAAGCATTACAAAATAATGGACAATATTATACCAGCCAATTAGCTCAATTAATGGGGCACTTGTTGTTTGAGCAGAAACAATATGAAAAAGCATTGCCTTATTTAGCAAATTATGTGCAATCTCAAAAACAAGTAGAATCACAAGATTTATACCAATTGTCTTTTTGTTATTTCCAAGCGCAGCAATGGAATGAAGCTATTCTTGGTTTCAAACAATTGGCAAATGTAGAGGATTCATTAGGACAAAATAGTATGTACTTATTGGCTACCTCTTATTTAAAAACGAATAATAAATTGGGAGCTAAAAATGCATTTCTATTATGTGCAACAAAAAGTCAGAATTTAGCACAGAAGGAAATTGCTTTATTTAATTATGCTAAATTATCGATTGAACTAAAAGAATATAGCGTAGCATTACAATCGGTAGAAAAATTTACACAAACATATCCAAATAGTGTATATGGTAAAGAAGCTAAAAGTTTATACGTAACCGCTCTAGCTTATAGCAATGATTTCAATAAAGCCTATGACGCCTATCAAAATATGGATACTTTAGATGAGGCACTTTTGAAATTGTATCCAAATATTTTGTTTGGGAAGGCTGCGCTTTCAATCAACGATGGTCAAAATGAAAAAGCGTATGAGCTGTTCAATCAAGTTAAAAACATACCTTATAACAAGAATGTTTTAGCACAAACCTATTTCTGGATTGGAGAACTTGCTTATAAAATGGGTAGAATAGATGAGGCGATAGAGCATCTTGAAAAATATATTTTAGATCCTATTGAGATTGGAGAAATCACAAAAAAACATGCCAATTATACTTTAGGCTACTGCCATTTAAAAAACAATAACTACACAAAAGCATTGCAATTTTTCACGATTGCAGCAGACTTTAATCCATACACAGAATCTTCTGCTTATCAGAAAGATGCATTAGTTCGTTTGTCGGATTGTCAATTTATGACAAAACAATACAAGCAAGCATTAAAATCTTACCAAAAAATAATTGATTTAGGTTGGAATTTTGAAGACTATGCCAGTTTGCAAAAAGCAATTATCTATGGAGCGCTTGGTTTAAATAAGGAAAAGCTAAAAATATTAAATAGTTATGATACTGATTTTAGCCAATCTAAGTATTTAAGTGATGCTAGAATGGAATTAGCAGACACCTATACAAGTAAAGAACAATTTCAAGAAGCAATTACACCATTGTCAAAAGTTTTATCAGACAATAAAGCGACCGAGTTCTACCCATTGGCCTATTATAAATTAGGTATTGTGTATTTTAATTTGAATAAGAACCAAGAAGCCTTACAAAATTTCAAATCATTGTATAGTGCCTATCCAAATTCAGCCGAAAGTGATAATGCATTAGAATACATTAGAAATATTTTTGTAGAAGAGCAGCAGCCTGAGGCTTATGTTCAGTTTATGAATAATTTTGGAAAGCCATTGTCATTCAATGAACAAGATTCATTAATGTATCGCGCTGCAATCATTCAATATGAAGATAAAAAATACAACAATGCTACAAATGGATTCAGAAAATATTTAGATGGTTTCCCTGAGGGAAGATATCAATTAAATGCAATGAATTATTTAGCGGAGATGGCCTATTCTATAGATCAGTATGATACAGCTGCAGTATACTTTGGAAAAATAGCAAATAAAGCACCGAATCAATTTTCTGATAGAGCAGCCATCACAGCGGCCAGATTGTATTATTTTAATTTAAAAGATTATGTAGGTGCAGAACAATACTTTAAAATAGTCCTTCAGTATGCAACACAACAAGAGCAAAAAAATGAAGCAATCAAAGGGCTATTAAGATGTCAATATAAGGCAGAAAATTGGGTTGAAGCCTCCACGACAGCAGTACTTATTTTGGCTGATAAAAATAGTGCTACAGATGATGTTTTGATGGCGAATATGGCATTGTACCATCAAACAATTGCTCAAAAAGATACTATCAGCGCTCTACAAATATTAAATACAGTGTTAAAATCAAATAGTTCAATGTACACAGCCGAGGCCCACTACTTAACTGCAAGTATATATTTTGATCAACATAAATACAATATAGCAGAAAAGACAGCCTTTGACGTGATTAAAAAACAAGCTTCTTATGAATTCTGGGTAACAAAAACCTACATTTTATTAGGGGATATCTACTTAGCACAAAATGATAGCTTTAATGCCATTGCCACATATAAAAGTATTGCCGAAAATGCAACCATTCCAGCTTTACAACAAATTGCTTCAGATAAGCTGAAAGCAATTACCGAAACCATTAAAGCTCAATAACATAAGATTATGAAATTAATTATAAGATACACACTATTAGCATTGACTTTATTTTGTTTTAGTCATTTGGGTATTGCTCAGAAAAAGACCAAAAAGAAAGCAAAAACCACTATTAGCACTAAAAAGAAGAAAAAGCCGAATAAGAAGAAGTCGAATAAAAAAGCAAGCTCTAAAAAGAAGCAAATAATTAAAAAAAGACCTACTGTTGCCATCTATAAAGTAGCTGATACAATCAGTCCATTGACTCCAATCACAAGTTTGCCATTCAAGAAAATTACAATGGATAGTATTCCAGAAAAAGTAGTCACGATTGTTTCTGCATTTAAACCTCAACTTAAAAATGTTGCTAAAATCGGATTTTTAAATGCAACTGCTTTGGTGGACACCAATTCAGTTCTTTTATCTTACCAGGTTCCAAGCCAGAATTTAAGTTTCCAATATCAACCAATTGCATTGGTGCCAAGGGCTTTTAAAATTGATTCAATTAAGGCGATAAAACAATCTGCCAATGTAAAAATTGGTTTGGGCAATTATTATTCTCAATTCATCCAATTAGAAGGGGCAATAATAGATAAAAAGTCACAGCAGCATCATTTAAATATCCTGAATGAATCCATTGCAGGGCCGCATCCTATTCAAAAGTGGAATACGATAGGGCTCAATTATAATAGTGGTTTTTCAATGAACAAAAACAAAGTTCTTAATACTCAATTTTATTTCAATCAATCCAATAGATACCGCTATGGTTTAGTTCCTGATACAACCAATCTTCCGCTCAAAAATTTCGAACAAAAATTAACAGTAATTGGAGCAAATTTTGCACTAACAAATAAACAAGTGATTTCTGATCAATTGAATTTCGCACCTATCTTAAAATTCAATCATAGTAATTTAGTAAGCCAAGCCAATAACCTTGTGTTAGACTTATACAGCCCTATAATGTATAATTTAA
>JACCDP010479139.1_pt1 | contig 13034 bp, 13 predicted proteins | sample 7445841 | NCBI WGS metagenome assembly JACCDP01 (sample SAMN15323441, study PRJNA562643) | freshwater metagenome | isolation source: river surface water | place: USA:Blue River Watershed | collected 2017-08-17
AGGCGCCAAGCGGAAGACCGATGAAGGTGTTTGTTATGAGTTCAAGACTGGAAAGCCTGCCGTTTGCTTTTTCCAGCAGATGATCCGGAACGATTTGTGGCAAAAATGCTTGCGCTGACATGTCAAATATGACTTCGCAACATCCAACGCCGATGAGAATCGCCATGAAAGTCCAAATGGAAAGTGTTCCAGTGGTCGCTGAAAATGCAATAAGCCCAAAGAGGATCGCGCGAATGACATTTGCGGCGATCATCAGTTTCCTGCGATCAAATCGATCGATATACACGCCAGCCGGCAGCGACAAAACAAGCCATGGAATCATGGCGCAAAAACTGACTCCGGCAATCAGGCGTTCATCGCTGGTAAGTGAAAGAGTGAGGAGAGGTGCAGCGGCATGCACCATGCCATCACCAATATTGGAGACGCCGCTGGCTACGAACTGGCGCCAGAAGTTGCTTGGTAGGCGTTGATCGATGTTTGCTATTTCAGTTGCCTTAGCTTTTGGGTGTCAACTTTGCCTAGTGACGTCATCGGAATCTCTTGCACCACTCGCAGTTCAGTCGGTGCACAGAATGATGGCAATTGAGTCTTCACATGCTGACGAATGCTTTCAAGTGTGGGAGCCACATCGCGCGATGAAACGATCCAGGCCACAACTCGTTGGCCCCACTGCTCATCGTTAATTCCGCCAACAACAACTTGTTCTACACCTGGGAAAGTCGCCACCGCTTTCTCCACTACATTCGGCCACACGTTTTCGCCACCCGTGATGATCATGTCGTCTCGGCGACCAAAAACACGAATGAGATTATTGGCGAACTCTCCTTTGTCACCGGTGTCGTACCAATCTCCAATTGGCCGATCGGCGATATGACCACGGTAGGTGCGAAACAGCGAAGGCGATTTCAGTTCAAGGTTTTCATTCAAGGTGCGCACTGCAACGCCGTCAAGTGGCTTTCCGTTATAGGCAATCCCTCCAAAGGTTTCCGTCATGCCGTACGTCGTCACAACATTGTGTGGAAGGTTTGGTGGAGCGGCAGCCCCGCCAAGCAGAATTGTGTTGAAAACAGATGGGTCAATTCGTTGCATGGTTGTAGGCACTAATGAAACATGCGTTGCTCCGGCGCGTGCAGTATTCATTACCTCGGCTTCATCAAACTTGGAGAGGATGCTGATCGGGTTGCCCATGAGAACCGAGCGAGCCACAATGCTGAATCCTGCAACGTGGGAAACGGGAAGACATAACAGCCAATGTGTCGATGAATCGGTTTGCAAACGGGATTGGGACATATTGAGTAATGCGCGAATGGAGTCGTGGGTATGCACCACACCCTTTGGTGCACCAGTAGATCCGCTGGTGGCAATTACTAGCGCGTCATGATGCGCAGTGGGTTCGGCATTCGGTAGATCAACTGAATTGCCTAATGCATCAATCACTACAGAAGGTTTGAACTGCTCGATGAGGGATTCCTTTGCAGATTGTGGGAGGCGCTGATCTACGGGAAACACCGCGTCGCCAGATTCCCATGCATTTCGCACATGGTTGGCGAAGTCAAAGCTTGCCGGCATGTCTAATGCAACGAGACGATTCACGGTCATCAGCGTAGGCGCTTAAAAGTGCGACACTTGAGAGATGGATAAACAGCCAAGTGGTCTTCAACTTTGGATTCTGGGTGCTCGACCGCGAACATTGCCTGCAGCCTTCGTGCCTGTATTCGTCGCCTTCGGTCGAGCCCTTTCTCAGGATGTGGAAACAACGAAGTTGTGGTGGTGCGGATTCTTCGCACTTATTGTCAGCGTGTCGTTGCAGGTTGGGGTCAATTATGCAAATGATTACTCGGACGGCATTAAAGGAACCGATGCCAAAAGAGTTGGACCACTCAGGCTTGTTGGCTCAGGTTTAGTTCCAGCGAAAAGCGTCAAGACAGCGGCATTCATCGCATTCGGTGTTGCTGCGGTGTTCGGGTTGTTTATTGCGCTTGCGACAACGCTGCTGCTTATTCCTCTCGGTGTGTTGTGCATCGCCGCTGGATGGTTGTACACAGGGGGACCAAAGCCATATGGATATCTAGGGTTCGGTGAGCTGTTCGTTTTTGTGTTCTTTGGATTAGTGGCTACCTCTGGATCGGTGTATGCGATTACGCAGACCATTGATTATGAAACGGTTATCGCTTCATGCATTGTTGGTTTGCTTGCATGTGCGCTGCTGGTCGTGAACAATTTGCGCGACATCCCTGGTGATACCACTGCAAACAAATTGACCCTTGCAGTGCGTATGGGCGATGCCATGACAAGGAAGCTGTATTACGCCATGTTTCTGTATGTGGTGTTACTGATTCTGCTTCTCGGTGTAAGAGATCGCTCGGTGCTCATCGCGCTAGTTGGCTTGGTCACGGCGTTTCCTGCGCTGAAGGCAGTGAGGGCGGGAGCGCTCGGAAGAGAATTGATTCCAGTTCTTGGGGCAACCGGCAAGGCTCAACTAGCCATTGGTCTGCTGCTTGCAGCTGGTTTAGCTCTGTAGCCACCAATTAACGGCTTGAGCAAACGCCTCCGGCTGATCGAGATGAGCATTGTGTCCTGCCTTGTCAAGAATTCGCAGCGTTGAATGTGGCATGAGTTGATTCATGCGTTTCGCAATTTCCGTGAACTTTTCATCTCGTGCACCACAAATCAGTAACACGGGAGTATTGATTTCCTGAAGATGCACCCATAGTGGTTCTTGTTGGCCAGTTCCGCACTTGCGCAAGCTTGTAGCTAGCGATGCAGGTGTATTTCTGGAACGGTCTTGAATTTCCTCGTTGCTGAACTTTGATTTTGCAAACAGTGGATGTCGGATCCACTCCTGAATAAATTCAGGAGTGCCAATCGATTCAATGCGCGAGGCAAGCACTTCGTCTGCTTGGACTCTTGCTGCTCGCTCTGAATCATCCTCAATTCCAGGTGTGCCACTCACGAGCACCAAGCCAGTCATTGCATATGGATGTTGAATTACAGCATGCAACGACATGCGGGCTCCCATGCTGTAACCAATGAGCACTTTGCCAAATGCAATGTCTGCAAGCTCGTCGCCAGTTTCCTGGAGGGAAAGCGAGATGCCTTGTGATTCACCATGATCGGGTGCATCAACAAATGTGTTGGTTGAATCACCGATCGCTTGCGCTGCAGCTACCCAAGATTTGCCGGTTTGCGTAAATCCGTGAACGAAACAGAACTCACGAGATCCATCTCCAGTAGTTGAAGTAAACAGGCTCATGCTTTCTCAAGAATCCGTTCAATAATGCGCTCAAACATTTCGACATCTTGCGCGCCAGGTACTGACCACTGACCGTTGATGACGAACGTTGGAACAGCGGTGACTCCGTATTCGGCAGCCTCGGCAATTTCGGATCTCACTTCGTCGACGAATTCATCACCTGACAGAAATGTGTGCGCTACTAAGCGGTCAATACCCGCAGACTCAGCACAGTCAGCGAGCACATCTATGTCGCCGATGTTCTTGCCGTCTGTGAAATAGGCGTCCATGATGCGTTCCTTAAGAGGAATCTGTACAACAGCACCAAATTGTCTCAGCGCATAACTCAATAGTCGATGTGCAAGAAAGGTGTTTGCTCGCACTGCAATGTCCATGTTGAACGTGATGTTGTCTTGCGCGGCAACAGAGGTGACATGATCAAGAATCTCGGTAGCGCGTTCTGGGCCGCCAAACTTCTTGGCATATGCATCCTTTGCGGGAGTTGGCGAATCGGTTGGAGCGGTTGGGTCTAGTTGGAAGGGTCGGAATGAGTAATCCACTTGAACATCGACTCCGCGGTCTTTCAGACGAGAAATAGCAGTCTCGAAGCGCCGTTTTCCAATAAAACACCAAGGACATATGACGTCGGAGAAGATTTCTATGCGCATAGATGCCACGATAGAGGGGATGGCCTCAACTCCTGCAACCACTGCGACCTTCTGCGCGACGATCGTGGACGAGTGGGTGAGGCTTGGCGTGACTCATGCCGTGGTTTCTCCAGGTTCTCGGAGCACCCCAATGGCGATTGCTCTGTCCAGTAATCCGAAAATCGCACTCCACGTATTTCACGACGAGCGATCCGCATCATTTGCGGCACTAGGTATCGGTCTGCAATCGGGTGTGCCTGCCGTATTGCTGTGTACCTCTGGAACCGCTGCGGCCCAGTTTTTTGCAGCCGTCATTGAAGCGAACTACGCGCATGTGCCGATGCTCGTGTGCACCGCAGACCGTCCACCAGAACTACAGGGCGTTGGCGCACCACAAACGATTAATCAAACAAACTTGTATGGAAACTTTGTCCGCAAGTTCATTGATGTAGGCGTGGCAGACGATACAAAAGCATCGAAGTGGAGAACTGTCGCACGTGACGCATTCTCGGCATCCGTTGGAGTGAATCGCGGACCATGTCATGTGAACTTCCCGTTTCGCGAACCTCTCGTAGGAGTAGCCGAGGCGCTTCCTGCCGCAGATTCACATTCGCCGGTTCGAATGAGTGCCGATGTAGCAACGGCATCGGAACGTAAAAAGTTGTCGCTCGCACTTCGTGCAGAACGCGGGCTGATCATTGCCGGCAATGGAATTGACCAGTCGCGCTTCATTCTTGATTTAGCGGCAAAGTTGAATTGGCCGGTTGTTGCAGACCCGCGGAGTAATTGTCGGGTTGCACCTGAAAGCAGTCATGGTGCAACGATTGTGACGTGTGCCGATGTCATGATGAGGCACCAACCAACCGCCGAATCGCTAAAACCAACTGTGGTCATTCGCGTTGGCGACCCACCGGTAAGCAAAGTGGTAAATCAGTGGCTTGCGCGTTGTGGAGCAGAACAGATTGCTGTCACTCAGCAGCCAACGCTCATTGACCCAGACAAGATCGTCACCACTCACATTGTTGGATCATTCAATGAGCTGTTCATGGAAATGTCGCGTGGAACACAAGTAAAGCCCGAATCAGAGTGGATTAGTGAGTGGAAGCTGCGTGAGCGGAAAGCACGTACTGCGCTTGACTCGCAGTTCTCGAACTCAAATCAACTTACTGAGCCACTGAGTGCAGTGACTGTGAGTGAATCGCTTGAACCAGGATCGAATTTGGTTGTGTCGTCTTCCATGCCAGTACGCGATTTGGAATGGTTCGCGCCTGCTCGAGACGGCGTTCGAGTATTCAGTAACCGTGGAGTAAATGGAATTGACGGGGTTGTGTCAACTGCTGTTGGAGTTGCTTTGTCGTCTAGAGCGCCAACAGCGCTACTGATCGGCGATATCGCGATGCTGCACGACAGCAATGGGTTGCTCAACCTAATTCGACGTGATGTTCAGATGAAGATCATTGTTGTCGACAATGAAGGCGGCGGAATTTTCTCATTCCTTCCTCAGGCGGAATCGCTAGAAGGATCTCAATTTGAGCAACTTTTCGGCACACCGCACAGCGTGGATTTTGAGTCACTGGCCAAGACGCATGGCATTCCATTTGCATGGGCAACGACGACCGACGAGCTTCGTCGCGAACTAGGGAACTCTGGAACTTCCATCATTGGTGTGCGTACCGATCGCAAACTCAATGTTGATCACCACAATGCCCTCTATGCAGCAGTAGCCGAGGCTTTAACGCAATAGTGAACTACGGCCGCATGATGGCTGCGAGCATCGCTTGCAGTTTGGCCTGTGTTTCAGCCAGTTCTTCTGCAGGGTCACTGTCTGCAACGATGCCTCCACCAGCGAACAGGCGTGCCTGTGTTCGTGCCTCATTGAACTGTGCGCAACGAATAGCAACAGCGAACACACCATTTCCACGGCTATCAAACCAGCCGATGGCACCGCCGTATTTATCGCGATCCATGCCTTCATGTTGGGCAATGATTTGAAGCGCTTGCTCGCGTGGGAATCCGCCAAGTGCAGGAGTAGGTGACAAGGCAAGCGTTGCATCGAGCACATGTATGCGGGGCTCAGAGAGTTTGCCAATGAGTTGGGTTCCAAGGTGTTGAACGTTTGCCACCTGAATAACGGATGGTTCTTCTTCCCAGTCCAAGTATGAGCAATGGGGAAGCAGGGTGTCATGGACCATGTCAATCACCACGCGGTGCTCGATTTGGTTCTTTGTGCTGGCAAGCAATTGCTTGGCTAATGCTTCATCTTTGATCGGATCACCTGTTCTCGGTGTGGTGCCAGCAAGAGGATGGCTGCTGATCTCATCATCGTGAATGGCAACAAGAAGCTCTGGTGATGCACCGACAAATCCATCAAATGAGTATCGATAACTGGTGCCAAACGAAGCTCTAAGCCGGAGAAGTAATGCATGAATATCAACCGGTGTATCTGAATCAACAAACACATCGCGTGCAATTACCGCTTTTGTGAGTTGTCCGTTGCGCACTGCATCTCTGGTCGTTTCAACAGCCTTGAGATAAACGGGCACTGCAACGCCATCGCGAACGGTGAATTGTGCGTTTCCTGAAGTTGGCGCAGGTTCAGTCAGTTTCGGAAATGGCGCGTCATCAATAACCGTCACCCAGGTTTCACCTTGTCGGGTCTTGCACAGCGTCACTGTTGGAAGAATGAAATCAGACTCTCGCGTTGTATCAAAGGGAATTGAGCCAAACATGATGGGCCCAACCCCAATTGGTAGATCTGTTGGCGAGTGCTCAATCGCGTTCAATAGTTCGCGCGCCTTGGGGGCACTCAAGCGAGCGCTAACGCCAACTGCAGCAAAACCCACACCCTCTCGAACAAACAGGAAGCCATTCGCACCAGCGAAATCATTCAGGTCAATCTCGCGATCGGTGATGTCTGACAACGGAAACGACGTTGCTTGCATCAGGCTTACTACTTCTTTGTTGCGTGCATCAACTGCGTAAGGCCACCGGAAAGTTGCTCGTGCCGCACATGTTCAAAACCCGAATTCTGCAACATGACTACCAATTGCTCTGGTGAAGGCAAATATGCAACGCTTTTCGGCAAGTAGTTGTACGCAGCGCGATTAGAAAGCAGCCCTCCGATTCGCGGAACAACCTTCCCGAAGTACACGCTGTTACCCCAACGGATAAGCGGATTGGTTGGCGTGCTCACATCGAGTAAAGCAATTCGACCGCCCGATTTCGTGACACGTGCAATTTCATGAAAGAACACATTGAGATCAACCAGGTTGCGCAAGGCGAAACCGCAGGTCACGCCTTCGACAGATTGTGATGCAATTGGTAAACGAAGAATGTCTGCCTGTACTCGCGGCGCTTTGCTGTGGTCTGCAGCAAGCATGCCAAACGACATGTCAAAGGAGAGGGGAATGAGTCCGGCTTTGCGAAGGTCAACACAGAGATCGCCCGTTCCACTAGCGAGATCAAGCACCCGAGCACCCTTTGTTAGTGCGAGCTTGCGCACTGCAATTTTGCGCCAACGCGTATCGAGCCGAAAGGTCATGATGCGGTTCACCATGTCGTAGCGCGGGGCGATCGCATCAAACATGTTCTGAACGACTTTGGCCTTGGCGTCTCCCTGAGGAAGTTCCTGTGTGTCCCAAGCCACTTTGTCAGAATTGCTCACCTCGTCAGGTTACGACACTCTCGGCAATACTTGATGGTTGACCTCACCACTTTGTGGAAAGGGAAAGGTTTGGGGACCGATGATCGACTTTACGTTTACGCCGGAGATTGAAGCAGTGCGCCTAAAGGTGCGTGCCTTCATGGACGAACAAGTTCGCCCGCAGTGGGATGCGATTGATCAGAATGACCGTGCTCAAGTGGTGAAGGCCATCGTTGAATTGCGCAAATTGGCTCGCGAGGACTGGAACCTGTGGCTTCCGCATATGCCGGCGGAATGGGGCGGCATGGGACTTGGTCCAACAGCCATGGCAGCAGTATCGGCTGAAGCAGCCAAGGTGAGCATTGGGCCATACGTGTTGAACGCGCAGGCACCCGATGAGGGCAACCAGCACACGTTGTTGCATTGGGGAACGCCCGAGCAAAAAGAAAAGTATCTGCGTCCATTGTGCGAAGGTCGTATGCGGTCCTGCTTCGCCATGACCGAACCCGAAGTCGCTGGCAGCGACCCAACGCTCATTAAAACGTTTGCGTATAAAGACGGCGATGAATGGGTCATCAACGGTCACAAATGGTTTATCTCCGGTGCGCGTGGCGCGCAATTTGCATTGCTTGTAGCGCGCACGGAAGAGGATCCAGATCTTCCGCAAGCAGCAAACTCGTGTTTCATTGTGGATATTCCGAGCGAGGGTTGGAATATCGTTCGCGACGTAGAGACGATGTCTGGCGGACACAACCATTGCGAGATCGAAATCAAAGATCTTCGAGTGTCAAATGCAAACATGCTCGGTGGACGCGGTCAAGGTCACTTACTCGGTCAGTATCGACTTGGACCAGCACGACTTGCTCACTGCATGCGATGGATTGCTCAAGCAGAAACCGCGCTCGACATGATGGTCGCGCGTGCATTAGAGCGTTACTCACATGGATCCCTGCTTGCCGAAAAGCAAGGTATTCAGTGGCTTATTGCCGATTCAGCGATGGAGATGTATCAAGGCAAACTCATGATCTTGCATGCTGCATACAAGATTGAACACGGTATGGACTTCACAAGCGAAGTGAGTATGACCAAGCATTTCGTTGCGAACAGTCTGTGGAGAATTATCGACCGTGCAATCCAGGTGCATGGTGCACTTGGATACAGCACCGATACACCTCTAGCGGGAATGCTGCAGCAAGCACGGTGGAGTCGATTTGCAGACGGTGCCGACGAAATCCATCAAATGCGCATCGCACAACGCACCATCTCGGCCTACAAAGATTTTGGAACAACCAAGAAAGCAACAGGAGACCTTCCGCTATGAGCAAACAGGACATCACGTTTGGCGTATTCATGCCGCAGGGCTGGAAAATGGAATTGGTCGGCATTCCTAGCGCTGTAGACAAGTGGAATGCTGCGGTCGATATTGCGGTAACTGCGGAACAGTTGGGCTTTGACTCAATTTGGGTGTACGACCACTTTCATAACGTTCCTCGACCTGCACACGAAACGGTGTTTGAGTGCTGGACGGTCATGGCGGCAATCAGCCAGCTCACCACTCGCATTCGTTTGGGTCAAATGGTTGGTTGCAACCTGTATCGACCACCAGCGCTCTTGGCAAAAATCACCAGCACGCTTGACGTGATCTCTGGTGGTCGACTGGACTGGGGAATTGGTGCCGGTTGGTACGAAAACGAATGCCGTGGATATGGATATGAGTTTCCTGTTCCGAAAGATCGAATTGCCATGCTTCGCGAGTGTGTAGAAATCGTGAAGTTGATGTGGTCGCAAGAAGAAACCACTTACGACGGCAAGTACTACCAGCTCGTCCGTGCAAACTGCGATCCAAAGCCGCTGCAGGCACCGCGCCCACCAATCTGGATTGGTGGTGGAGGAGAGCAACTCACGCTTCGCGTTGTTGCACAGCATGCCGACTACTCAAACTTTGGTGGCTCTGCTGAAGAGTTTTCACGCAAAGTTGAAATTTTGAAGGGCCATTGCTTGAAAGTTGGTCGCGACGAATCCGAGATTAAGAAGACCACGTCAGGAGAAATTCTTATTCGCGATACCGAAAAGGAACTTCGCGAATATCAGATCGCTAGTGGTCGCGGAGACAACTTTGAGCAGTGGAGTAATGCGAACTTTGTGGGTACGCCCGATCAAGTTGCGGAACGAATTGCCGATTTTGTGCAACGCGGATGCAGCGGATTTGTGCCGTGGTGCGTCGACTATCCAGACAAGCAAACGCTTACGGAGTTTGCAAAAATTATGAAGATGTACCGCTAACGAATTAGTAGTAGTGGCGGAAAATAATTTCTGCAACGCATGAAGGCTTAGTTGCGCCCTCGCATTCAAAGGTGGTTTCAAGCACTACTTGTGCGCCGCCGGCAATTTCAGTTGCTTCAAGCAATTTGACTCCAGCGCGTACCTTCGCACCCACTGGAACTGGCGCCATGAAACGAACCTTGTTTGTTCCGTAGTTCACGCCCATCTTGACGCCTTCTACTTTCCAGATCTGACCGATCAACACTGGTGCCAATGAAAGTGTGAGGTAACCGTGCGCGATGGTCTGTCCGAAAGGACCGGACTTTGCGCGCTCGGTGTCGAGGTGAATCCACTGATGGTCGCCTGTGGCGTCTGCGAAGAGTTGTACCTGCTCCTGGGTGACGGTGATGTAATCGCTGTAACCGAGATGTTGGCCAACGTGAGCCATGAGGTCTGCTTGATCTTTGATGATGGTTGCCATGACTTCAGTGTTGCAGAAAAAGCAGACCAAGTACGAACTTGAGAGTTCGTGCTAGCGGAACCACACCTTTTGATGGGAACGGCTTTGCGTGTGCAGGAGCAGGGCGATTAGCGCAATGTCAAAAATGGCTCCAAGGAAAGAAACACCAATGAGGGACCGATAGACGATCAGGTTTGAGATAAACGGCGTAAACGATGCAGCGATGGCAATCTTGTATCCAATTTTGCGCTCGTTGGCCATCAGTAAGCCGCCAAGAACGTGTGCTGCAATGACGGCTAGCCCGTACACGGGACCAAAAGTGAAAAATCGACGGATGTATCCAAGTTCCATTCGACTGTCGACGAAGTTTGCAAAAGCGAAAAATCCGTTGATGTACAACAACCAGGTTGCGATCTGCAAGGTCTGTGGTTGCATTCGGTCGAACCACTTCTTCCAATTGATGTTCTGCACCGTTTCATTCTTGCAGAACTAGCCTGTAGATATGCGTTCGGGCTTTGTTTCACTTGTTGGACGCCCAAATGTCGGTAAGTCAACTCTTGTTAATGCCTTGTGTGGTGTGAAGGTCAGCATTGTGTCTGACAAGCCGCAAACTACGCGTACTCGAATTCGTGGCGTCGTAACCAGAGACGATTATCAAATTATTTTCGTTGACACGCCAGGCTTGCACAAGGCGGTAAGTGCATTGGGCGAGCGCGTAAATGCCACAGCTTTGGAGTCAACAAAAGATGTAGACGTTGTGTGTTTGGTCATCGATGCAACTCAGCCATTCGGCTCCGGAGATCAGTGGGTGGCTAGTCATATCGACATGTCCAAGGCGATCGTCATTTTGAACAAGATTGACAGAGCATCTCCGCAACAAATTTTGAAGCAGCTAACGAAGTTGAGCGAGCTTGGTGCATCTGAGTATTTTCCAGTGAGTGCACAGACGGGTGCGGGTATTGCCGAGTTGTCGCAACATTTAGGAAAGCTGCTCCCTGAAGGTGAGCAGTTGTATCCAACCGAGATGACTACTGAGACATCTCCTGGTGAATGGGTCGCCGAGCTTGTTCGGGAGCAATTGCTTGCAATCACGTTTGATGAATTGCCGTATTCAATTGCAACTCGCGTCACTGAATGGGAAGACAACAAAGTGCGATGCGAAATCGTTGTTGAGCGCGACAGTCAAAAGGGAATGGTCATCGGCAAGGGCGGACTGCTGTTGAAAGAAGTGGGGACCGCTGTTCGTAAGCAGTTGCCCAAAGGCACGTATCTCGAGCTGGCTGTGGTAGTTGACAAGAACTGGCAGCAGCGACCGGATCGCGTCGAGCGACTCGGCTACTAGTTACTTCGCAATCAACATTTTGTAGTCGTCAAAGGTCACGGGAGTGCCGGCTCCTGCAATGTCACCGCGGCCACGCGGTACACCGATCGCTTTGCCTCCGACGCTGAAAGTTACCTGGCCAATTCCGGGTTGGCTGGTGAGTGTGAGCACAATTTGAGCAATCGCCAAACGTTGCTCGTTGGGCTTAATCGAATCTAGGTAAACGCGTTTTGCATTGACGTTTGCAACTCCGCCTTCAACGTCGATCACCGCAGCAAAATCAACAGGTAGGACGGTTTTCACTTTGGCATTCATCGTATCGGGTAATCCTGCAACTAGTGCCGCAAAAACACCTTGTAAGTCGGTCGGTGTCGGAATTTCCAGTCGTAGTCGCTTTAGCGCAGATCCATCAACAAAATACAAATCAGCTTGTTCAAAAGTAGATCCGGTAAGCGGTGAAGTCAGAACAACCGTTGTTGTGGTTGCAGGAACAGATGTCTCTGGGGAATTGAGTCCAAAGGGAATGTCACTTGTGCTGATTTCATCAACTGCTCCAGAATTCGGCACAGCACACGAAGCAAGCAACAAGCACAGCGCACACAACTTAAACGGGATCGGGCGAATAATCATTTTTAGCCTTCGGTTCTCGCAAATGTGATGACGAAACTTGAACCACCTTCACTTGATTCCTCTACATGAGCACTGCCCTGAAGGGCTCGAGCATGCTCTCTGACAATTGCCAATCCCAGCCCGCTGCCTTTGCTGTTGCGAGAAGCTGTTCCGCGGGCAAAGCGGTCGAACACTTGTGTGCGTTCACTCATCAATACTCCTGGACCAGCGTCGTGTACTGCGAGTGTAAACGTGCCTCCGTCGCTGGTGAGTGTGACCTTTGTGGCTCCGTTGGCATGATCTCGTGCATTTTCCAAGAGATTCACCAATATGCGCTCGACGCGTCGTCTATCAAGCCGTGTTTCATCGTCAGCTCGAGTCTCTCCGTCCGAAGTTTGTACCGAACTGATAAATGGAATGTCACCAAAGCCATACCGATGCATGATGCGACCGATGAGGTCGTTGAGTTGAACGTTCTCGGTCTCGTGGTCTGCAACTTGGGCATCAAGGCGCGAAAGTTCCAATAAATCAAGAACTGTTCTGTCAAAGCGTTCGATTTGTTTCTGCATGATGTCAATCGCTTGCTGATTTCGCTCGGAGAATTCGGTTCTTCGCGAAACAAGAACATCTGCTGCTGCTGACAAAGCGGTAACTGGCGATCGCAATTCATGGCTTACATCACTGGCGAAGCGCTGTTCGCGTTCAATTCGTTGTTGCACGGCATCCGCCATCTCGTTGAACGAAACAACAAGTCGGTCTAAATCTGGGTCATCTTCCTGAACCAATCGAGTATCAAGACCACCCGTTGCAATTTGGTTTGCTGCGAACGCAACTCGCGTAAGCGGCTGAAGCACCGTCCG
>JACCDP010784604.1_pt1 | contig 13033 bp, 3 predicted proteins | sample 7445841 | NCBI WGS metagenome assembly JACCDP01 (sample SAMN15323441, study PRJNA562643) | freshwater metagenome | isolation source: river surface water | place: USA:Blue River Watershed | collected 2017-08-17
AAAAACCTGTATAACAATACATTATGAAAAAAGACATTTTAAAAATTGCTGGTGTTAAATCTGAAGCTGAGTTCTATAAGAAGTTTCCTAAAGAATCAGATTTCATGGCTAAACATGGTGGTGCTTTCAAAAAAGCTAAGATGGGAGCAGCTATGGTTAAGAAGCAATTAACCCAGCTTACAGATTTCTCTAATCCTCCACAAGCACAAGTTGGGTGGCACTCTGAATGGGAACAAGATCCATATTTAGAAATAACTGATGCTGATGCTGCTTATTTAGCTGAAATGGATGCTAGAAATGTAGCGGAGAGCCCAATGAGAACTCCTTCTATAAATGTACCTAAATCTGTTACAGAAGCTAAAAAGCCTGTTGGTAATAATTATAGTGTTGTTGATTTTCTAAACACCAAAGGTAAAAAATCTGACTTTGCTACAAGAAAAGCTCTTGCTGAAAGTTATGGTATAAAAGGATATACAGGAACAGCTGAACAAAATCTCCGTCTTCTATCTAACCTTAAAGGAAAAACTCCAGCCACTCAAAAAGCTGCTCCTCAAAAACAATCCACAACATCTGCTCCTCAGAAGAAAGAAACACCTGCACAGGCAAAAGCAGCAAAAACAGCTGAGGCAAGTAAGTTGTCTAGAGCAGAACAATATATTGCTAATGATCCATATTTCTTTGCTGAAGAGTCTGATCCAAGTTGGGTTAAAGCAATAGATGCTCCTTTTGCAGGACTTCGTAATTTAGGTGCTAAAGTGGTTCTTGATCAAGACCCTATGGCACTTCTTAAGTTATTAGGAATGGGGGCAATGAGTAACTCAATTATTGGGCAAACTAAAACTATGCCTTATAACCCTTATCAAATACCTGAGGTTGTAGGAGCAGCAAGAGCAGCTGGTAAAGCTCTTCCTTATGCAACTAGAGCTCTTCCTGGTTTTGCAATGGGTGGTTATATACCTAGAGCTGAGGTGGGTGATTATATTGGTGGTGGACAATCATCATACACTCCTGTGAACTATACAGACTTGTATGACCAAGCAGACTACACTGTTACAGGTTCAAATCGTAAGATGAGAATGGAAGATCAGAATCTTGCTGCTCAGCAAGAAATGGCTGCTAATTCTGGTAAGAAGGGAGGAATGCTTGGTATGCTTGGGCAACTTGCTCCACAACTCGATGCATTAAGTGCAGACAGTGTTAATATTTCAGGACCAAGTGCTAGTCAATTTGCAGCATCAGATGCAGCTATGAATGCTGACTTTGCTGCAGGACTAAGGTATGGTGGATATATCCCAAGAGCACAAAATGGTTTTATGCAAGGTCTCACAAACTTTGGTAAAAAAGCTACTGACTTTAGTAATAAAGCTGGTAAAAGTATTGGTCAAGGATATGATAAAGTTGATAAAAGTCTTGGAAAGGTTGGCGGTATAACAGGAGCAATTCCTATTGTTGGTGATCTTGTTGAAGGTTTTCAGCAACTAAAAGAAGAAAAAAGGATTCAAAAAGGAGCACAACAGTTTAATGAACTTAGTGGTCTTACAAAACAGGTGGCAGGACTAGCTCCAGATATACAACAACGTAGATACACTCGTGCTGAAGATCAAGCATTTGGTACACAAGAGATGGGACAAGCTTATGGATCAGCTGCTAACAATCCTTTTTTACAAATGGAATATGGTGGATCTATTGGTGGTAATCCAACAGAGATTCAAAATATGTACAATCCTGGAGACATCTATTCCAATCTAGGTTATGAACCATCGAGCGATAGTGAAATAGTTAAACAATACAGAAGAGGTGGACTTGTTCCAAGAGCTCAGTTTGGAGATGCAGGAAATGCTCTTGGTAGTTTGATTGGAGGAGGTAAAGGAAGACCTACAGCTGGTGGAAAAATAGGTGGAACAATAGGAAGTACAGTTGGTAAATTCATTCCTGTCCCTGGTGCATCTCAAGCATTAGAGTTTGTAGGAAGTACAGTGGGTAGTATTTTTGGCGGTAAGTCAGCAGCTAAAACAGAAAGGTTACAAAATGAAGGACAGCAAAATGTAGAAAATGCAGCATTTATGTCAGGAGCTAAAGGTCTACAATCTCAAAATTCTTCATTCATGAAAAGTGGAGGAAGTGTTGTAGATTACATGAACTCAAAAAAAATGGGTAGTTCATTTGAGGATAGAAAAAAATTATATGAAAAGGCATACAAAGGTGATACCTTTTCAGGAACTTCTGAGCAAAATAAAAAACTTTTAAACTATTTGACTAGTGATAGTAAACCCACTTCTTCAAAAAAACAAGATTTTGGACCAAGGGCTAGACCTGCTGCTACTCAGTTTGGTTCATACGATCCTACAGTTTTTCCTGAAAATAGGAACTTGGAATCAGGTGTTGTTGTAGATAAAAATACAAACATTGCTCACATACTACAAGGAAACAAAATAGTAAAATCTTTTCCAGTATTGACAGGACAAGCTAGGGATGCGAATGTAAATGAGAGAGGTGTACAATATTTGGAAAATCATCCTGAAAGTAGAGCCACTCCTACTGGTAGTTATTTTATGAATCCGTCTAAAGATATATACGGAGAACCTGGATTTATGTTAAATCCAATTTCTGCATATGGTGATCCTAGACCAAGAGCAAAAAGTGTAGCTGAACATGTTACTTATAATCCTTCAGAGAGAGATAGGTATTATGATCTTCCTAGTGAACAAAGAAATAAAAGCTACGGGTGTGTGAATTGTAAAAAACCAGACATTAATCAATTAACATCCATGTTTCCTCAAGGAGATACAACAATGGTTATTGATACAAGAAAGTTAGCTGATAAGAATTTGCTATCTAAGATGTCTAAAAGAGAACATGGAGGATGGGTTAGTCATGATTGGCAACCACAAGTGATAGCTAAATTTGGTGATTACGATCTCAAAGACCTTCTCAAAGAAGATCCCACAATGGACACTCTTAGGTCTGGTGGTCATCTAAAAGATTACAGTTACACTCCTCCTAGCATGGAAGCATTGGAAACTATGGCAATGGGTGGTCAACTTAAAACTACATGGGGTGGATATGCAGAACCTATATCACAAAATCCATATCTCCCAGGATCTGGAGAAACTGTAATGTTCAGGGGTAAATCACATGAAGAAAGTGATGGAAATGGACATACAGGAATAGGTGTTAAGTATGGTAGTGGTGGTCATGATGATTACACTGATTACGCAGAATTTGGAACAGAACAAGCTGATGCTGATGTTGAAGTGGAAAGAGGTGAACCAGCTACAGAACTTATGGATAGAGCCACTGGGGAAACTAGTATGATTGTTTATGGTGATATGAAGATTCCTTCCTACGGTGTATCTGAACTTAAAGATCCAAAAGCAAAAGGTAAGAAGTTTAAGAACTATGCGAACGATCTTAGTAAACTAGAGAGAAAACAAACGTCTATTCTAGATAAAGCTATTGATAAATTAGATAACCTAAATCCTACAACAGCATTTGAGAAACTAGAATTTGACAGTCTGTCTAAAGTTATAGATGGTGCAAATATGCAACTCAAAGGACTTGCTGCTCAAAAAGAACTTCTTGCAGGAATTCAAAATGCAATTCTAGATACATCAAAAGAATTTGGAGTGAAGAGTGCTGAACTTGCTAAAGGTAAAATTAAAGAAGATAAAGATTCAGATATGGCTAAATTTGGTGGCAAGTTCACACAAGCTCAAGTTGGTGTAAGACAACCTCTCACTCCTATTTTGCCAATGAGCACTTACTATAGGATTGATCCAAAGACTGATTTCAGACTTACAACTTCTCCTGAGGTACAGGAAAGAATACAACAAAAACCTATTGAAAATAAGAAAGTGACCAAAGGTAAATCTCCAGCAAAACAAGTTGAAAAACCAGGGCGTACTAAACTTGAACCTTTTGTTTCTATAGACACTCCAAGAAGGGGTGTTACAGATGTAGATATTTCTCCAAAAATAACTGCTAAAGTTCCTGATTACGCAAGAGACATGAAAGCTCCTAAATCAGAAGAACAGGCAAAAAAAGACAAGTTTGGTATAGATGATGCATTAAGACAACTTCAGCCATATTTGATTCCTAGTAACCAAGAACCATTTGATGCTAGTCAAATTACACCAGAAATGTATGCCTTGGCAATGAATCAATTGGAACCTGTACAAGCACAAACATTCCAACCCCTGTTGGAAACACCCTATAGTGTATCTCTCCAAGATCAACTAAATGCTAACCAAGCTGATTTTAATGCTCTCCAGAGACAAATGGGATATAACCCAGCCGCTGCTGCAACTCTTGCTGCACAGAAATATGCAGCTAATTCTGCTATTCTTGGACAACAGTTCAGGGCTAACCAAGAGATGCAAATGGGAACATACAATAGGAATAGAGGAATTCTAAATGATGCCACTCTGAAGAACCTATCCATCTTAGATAATCAATATCAAAGACAGTCTCAGGCTAAATCTGCTACAAAAGCACAAGCTCAAGCAGCACTCAGTTCTATATCAGACAAAATGGCTAAACATAAGCTAGAAAACAGAACCTTGGGAGTGTATGAAAATATGTACAATTATAGGTTTGGTCCTAAAGGAAGAGCTATTAATGTCAATGCTCCATACGAATTTGGTAATTTGAATGTAGCTTCATTGACTGCTGATGAATTAGAACTTGCTAAAAAGTACAAAGAATTGGAGAAAAAAAAGGGAACCAAAAAAGACTCAACTGGTAAAAATGGTTCCATTGTAAAAGCTATCAAAAATCTATAATCAACTCAGTTATACCAACTTAATGAAAGTAGTTATTGCTCTTGGTTGGTATTACTTTTTAAATTACATTTGCTAACTTATTCATCATGGCTTCATTTACAGACGCAATATCACAATTTAATCCCTACGTACAACAGCTTCCTGTAGAGGCAATGTTGAAGGTTGGTACGTACAAACAACAGAAGTACGAAGAAGGTGTACAAAGAATTCAAGGTGAAATAGACAAAGTTGCTGGACTGGATGTCGTTAGGGGTATTGATAAACAATATCTACAATCCAAACTTAATGAACTAGGAAGCAAGTTGAAAACTGTAGCTGCTGGAGACTTCTCAAACTTCCAATTAGTCAACTCTGTAGGAGGTATGGCTAATCAAATTGGAAAAGATGCTAATGTGCAAAATGCTGTTGCTTCTACAGCTTGGTATAGAAAACAAGTTGCTGAAATGGAAAAAGCCATTTCTGAAGGAAAGTCTAGCCAATCTAACATCTGGGATTTTAATCAAAAAGCAGATGCCTGGAAAAACTCAACAGATATTAAGCAAGGATTTAGTGGTAGGTATACACAGTATACAGATGTTAATAAGAAGTTTCTTGAAGTGCTTAAGTCAATAAATCCAAGTGCCACTCAAGAAGATATTGCTTATGAAATTGATCCTGCTACAGGCAAGCCCAATTTTAATAAGATTGCTGCAGCAATGGCAAGGAAAGGATATGAGGGTGTTAGCTCTGCTAAGATTGAAAATGCATTAAATGCCACACTCACACCTGATGAAATCAATCAGTTATCCATAGATGCAAGATATAGGTTTAGGGACTATGGAGTTCCTGAACTTCAGAATTATGCAAAGAATCAAGCTTTAGCAAAAACATCCAGTATAGATTCAAGGATTGAAAGCCTAGAAAAATTTGCAAAGTTGAAGTCTTCTAGCTCAACAGACGTAACTACAGCACTTGATTCTATAAAACAGTTACAAGCAAAGAAGGCAAGAATAGAAGGAGAATTATCCTCACAACTTGAGGATATTGCAAGAAACCCTGATGGAACAAAGTTTAATATTTACAAAGAAGGATATTTAGATAGTTTCTCTGATGCATTCTCTTGGGAGAAACAAAAGGTGGAGCTTCTAACAAATCCTGTTCTTGCTGCAGATCATTGGGCAAAGGAATATAAACTAAATCAAGATAAATTTAATCTTGATAAGCAACAGTTCAGTTGGAAACAGTTTGTAGATACAGAAGGAATTAAACAAGGAAGAGAAAAACTTGATTTAGAAATTTCCAAGATTTATGGATCTGTTGGAGGATTTACAACCTACGCAGGAGAAAGTACAAATGTTAAAAGTCCAATCGTTGCAATGAGGCAAGATGCTGTTGCAAAAGATCAAATGGCAATTGGTGGTGTAAAAGAAATTGCAATAGGATTGTTTGGAAAAGCCACTCCTGAGAATATTGGAGCTATAGAATCAGCAATCAGGACATATCAAAACGCAACAACTGATGAGCAAAGGAATGCTATTCCTGTTGAATATAGAGGTATTGCAAATAGTGTAATTGAGAATAGAATTAAGGCTAATAATATAAACAACGCTATTGCTGAATCTGAGAAAAGAGCAATGGCTAATCCAGCGTTAGCAGGATCTGCTGCTGCAATTGATAATGCTCTTAAGTCAAAGAAAGGGTTCACTCTCACTGTAGGAGGTAAACCTACATATTTTAGTAATAAAGAAATTCTTAGTTATCTAAGTAAAGAAGAAGTTAAGAATGTTGGTGCAGGTGGATTTGTAACAGGTCCAACCACTAGTGCACAAAAATTAGCAAACACTATTGATCCAAGTACACTCACTGCTAAAGAAAGAGCATTGTACGAAGTGGTAAAAAGCAGTCGTTATGGATTATCTCCTACAGCAGCTAATGCTAATCAAAGTGCTATAGCTGGTGTATTTAATCAATATTCAGATGTATTAAATCAAGGAAGAACCTTTAAAAATACAGTGAATTCATTTGTTGCTCAGGATATGCTTGAAAGATCTGGTAAGTATATTCCTGCAATAAGTTCAATTTTTGTAGGAAATAGTAAAGAGGACAACTTGGCTAGAGCTAGAATGGAGTCAGTTGTTGGTACAGTGCTTAGTAGATATAAAAGAGATAAAGGTGGAGCTGAAGGGCTAGATGTATCTGGAGCAGAATCATTTCTTACAGGAGATGGTAAAAACGATATTCAGTATCAAAAAGTTATACAGGGAGACAAGACATATATAGTGATGAAGAAGGGTGGAGAAGAACATATGATTCCTGTAACTGCTATGGAAGCTGCTCAGCTTCCAAAGATGAAAGGTGAACCTTCTGCATTGGAAACCGAAATTACCACTACACAGGCAATGAACAATGGATCAACAAATCTAACTGGTCGTGCAGAAGATGCTATATTCCAAAGATTTAATTTTAACAACGTTAAAAACATTAACGTAGCTGCAGACTTAAAAAGAGATAGATCTAATCCAGCCATCCAGTATATGACCGTTCAGTTAAAACTTCCTTCTGGTTGGAAATCTCTACCGCTTACAGACTATCCTATGGATGTTAGTAAAGCTGCTACAATGATTGGTAGTTTCACAGATAATGAGATAACTCAACTATTTTTAAATAGTAAGAATGTTCCACAGTCTTGGAAAGACGAAATTAAAACTATTCGATAATGCCAGATTTTGACAAAGATCTTAGACCTATTATAAATAGGGAAGAACGTCCTGAACTTGAAGTGAATGTAAAAGCACCAAACGTTTATCAACCTTCTGTTGAAAGACTGTCAAACTATGCTAATAATGAAAGCGTATTTGATAAGTTATCTCAGGCATCTCGTACTTCTAATTTTGAGCAAAAGGGTGTGTTTGTTACTAACGCTGAGTTAGAAGCAAACAAGAGATATCGTGCATATAATCCCACTGTTGGAAATCAGGAAGATTATTCTGCATATGGTCAAAGTATTTCTGACAAGGCAGCAAATGGTTTATTGAAAGGTGTAAACCTTGCAGCTACAACAGTGGCTGGTGGATTTGGTATGTTATATGGTGTTCCTAAGTCTATGGCTACAGGAAGACTAGCAGATATATGGGACAACGAAATTATGAGGGGATTGGATGATTGGAACACAAAAGTGGATCAAGAATACCTCCCAAACTATTATACAGATGTTGAGAAGAATGCATCATGGTATTCTACAGACAACTGGTTTAAAGCAAACTTTCTATTTGATAAGTTAATTAAGAATAGTGGATTTGCTGTAGGTGCGATGGTTAGTGGTAACATTGCTAATGCTGGTTTGTTAAGAGCAGGTGCTGCTCTTGGTAAAGCTGCAATGGCTGGTGCAACTGCTGCTGAAGCATCTCAAGGATTTAAATTGTTTTCGCCTTTGTTGAGAAATACAGCAAGGGCTTTTAGCGTTGGTAAAAATGTTGAGGCTGCTACGATATTAGAAAAAGAAATATCATCAGTGGCAGACTTAACAGCTAGAGCATCAAAGCTTGGCGATCTTGCTAAAACTACAAACATGTTTGCTGGTTTTAATGATGCTGCAAGAAGAACAGCAATTGCTGCTTATTCATCAGCAGGAGAAGCTTCATTTGAAGCAATGCAAACATCCAAAGAATTCAGAGAGAAACTTATACAAGAGCATATAGATAGAACTGGAGAAGAACCAATTGGTGAAGATCTTAAAATAATTAATGATCAAGCTGACACTGTAGGTAAAACATCTTTTCTTGGAAACTTGGCATTGCTTAGTATTACAGAATATGCACAACTTCCTAAACTATTGGGATCAACATATTCTTCTAGTAAACAAGCAGCAAATAGTCTTTTAGGTAAAGTGGATGATATTGCATTTAAAGATGGTGTTTATTCTGCACTCAAGCCTACAACAAAGTTTGGTAAAATATCAAGCAAACTTGCTGGAGTTTCTAGGTATGTATTCGATCCTAAAGAAGCTGCTCAGGAAGGATTACAGTATGCTCTCCAAGTAGGAACGCAAAATTATTACAACAAAGCATTTCGTTCTAATAATGCAGATGCATATGTTGATGGTGTTCTCTATGGATTGTTTGGTCAAGATGAATATGGACAAGGTGTAGGTGCCCTTAACTCTAAAGAGGGTATAGAAAGTATGGTTCTTGGAGGACTCACGGGAGGACTCATGCAAGCAAAGGGAACTTATCAGGAAGGTAAAGCTGTTACAAAGAATACACAAGCATTTATAAATCAACTTAATAGCACCCCTGGATTCAGGCAATCTTTTGTTGATAGGCTGCAAGCTGCTAATAGAGCTAACGTATTACAAGAGCAACAACAAGATGCTATTGTTCAGGGAGATAAACTTGAAGCAAAAGATCTTGATGCAGACATGATGCACAATTATCTATCTAGTCGTATTAAATATGGCAGATTTGATATGGTGATGAGTGATCTTAACGACCTAAGAACAAGTGGTGCCACTGAGGATGGACTAAGTGAACTTAAGCAACAGGGACTGGCTAATGTAAATGATACAGTTGAGTCATACCGAGAAAGGTTGATGAACTTTGAGAAGGTTGCTAACTATACAAATGAGTTATATAAATCTATAGATTTAAGATACTCTGGAGAAATGAATGAGGATAAGACTAGAAAGTATTCTTCTCAGGTCATTGATAAAATGGTTTATGCTGCTTCAAAAATAGCAAACTATGATTTACGCATTCCACAAATGAATGCGCCTCTTTCAGGAGTTGGTATAACTACTATGGATATTCTTGATGGAATCATAAAGAATAACAAACCTAGTAAAGAAGCTACAGCTGAAGCATTGGACATCATTAATAATCTTGATGTTACATCAGAAGTAAAAGATGAACTTAAAACAAGTTTGTCTGATGTCATTGAACTATCTCTTCGTAGGAAGAAGTTCATGGAAGAATATGATGACATTAAAGATAATCCTAGTAAATATGAAGTGATTGATTACGGTGAGTTTGGTGCTCTTGAAGAACCAGGATCTGTATCAATCAAACAACAAGTTCCTGAATCTGAAGAAGAGGGGCAAAAAAGAAAACTGTAGATAAAGAAATTGAAGTGGGTAAAGAATACTCACTCAAACAACCTGTGAGAAGGGAGAGGAACACACTTCAGTTTGCTCCTAAGATTGGAGTTTTATCAAAAACACTTGGTGGTGAATTTGAAGTGAAACTACCTAATGGTGAAATAACATTCTTTACAGCTGAACAGTTTAAAGATTATGATGTTTCCGATATCAATCCTGCTTCTCCTAAGATTGCTCAAATACTTGATGCAGCAATAGACAGCGTTTTAAGTAGGAAGAAATATGACAGCATTGAAAAGCCTACAGAAGATAAACTTGATTATGTCAACAATTTGGATAATAAAGAATTAGTTGATGAAATCGAACAGGAGTTTAGCAAAAGAGCTGAGGAGTACACTAAGGAACTAGCTAATGAAATGGCTAGAGTGGAAAGACTCATGAAGAATGCTGAGCAGCTTAAGAAAACACAAGAAGATATTGAAAAACTTTCTGGTGATATTTCTACTAATGATGATGAGTCTGATCTTGAGCTGAGTGAGAACTTCTGGGAAGACATGAAGAAATCAGCAGTGAGATTGTTTAAATCTACAATAAACACTTCTGAAGATTGGGAGAAAGGTCCTCTTGCTCCACATGTAACTCGTTTTATTGAGTTTACCAACAAAGCAAAAGATTTTAAAAATAGAGCTAAGCTTAAGGTGATACTTGTAACATCAGCTTCTCAAAAGGCTCTTGGTCTTGATGGTCTTGCTCAAATGTCATTTGAAGCAGGTGGAGATAAATCTCTTCTTGTTGACAAAGAGCAATTTGATGCACTTGATGAAAATAAAAAGAAAGAAGTTATATCTAATGGATTTATAGGTGCTGTGGTTGTTGAAATGGATAAGAACGGTAATATGTTCTATATCAACAAGAACGGAGAAAGAATTAAATCCCCTCAAGGAAATGATATTAAAGTTACAGAACAGGCTCCTATTAATGATGTAGTGTTTTCTACAATGCCTGCTGTAAATCTTTATTATTCAAACAATGAGAAAAGTCCTAGGTATAGGTCTGGAGAAAAAGAAGAAGCTGCAGCACATGCTGCTGCATGGGAAATCTATCGCAAAGGATTGTTTGAAGGAAACCCTAAGTCTGCTACAATATTTGACTTTGGTATATCTAAAGGAATCCCTTCAATAAATAAAGAAGCTCGTGAGAAGAACTTTGTAGGCAATACATTAATTGACAACAATAAACTTGCAACACAAAGTGTTATAATTGTATCTACAAAAGGAGCAATTGCTCACGAAGATGGTAATAACTATAGGTTTGCAAACGGAAGACCTGTGTTTAAGAATGCTGATGATTTAGCATATTTGAACAATAACAGGTTTTCAAAGAATAAAGCAAAGGCAATATTTGGAGTTATTAAGAAATGGTCTGATGAAATCAATAGACAAATCCTTAATGATGAGCCTATTGTTGTGAACGAGAACTATTCAAAGTTCCTTCAGAACGTTTTATATTGGAACTCTAAAGCTGATGCTGCCCCTAGTGCAAATAAAATCTACTTAGACACCACTACAGGACTTTTACATATTGGTAATAAAGTAGATGGTGACATCAAGGAAAACACTTATGACTTTGCCAATATAGGAAAGTATGAAACTGAAGTGATAAATGATTTGATGAGTGCCTATCATAATGTTAATAATAAAACATTAGAGCTAGGATTGGCAGAACCATTTGTAGAATTCTATCTAGATGAGAACAATGAGGTTAAAGAAAGAACTTGGGTTAACTATCAATCATACCTGCTATCTAATGTAAATCCTGATGGTAGCAATCGTTTGACTGAAGATGCTCCATTGTTTACAAACATCTCTAAGCCTACAGAAAGCGTTCCCTACCCATTCAAACAAAAGTATCTCTATCTCCAAGGAATGAATCTTCCTATTGAGGAAGTGATGCCTAAACCAGAAGAAAAGAAAAAAGATCCAGTCACTGGAGCTCCTTCTAATAAGATTGGAGAATATTTTGTAGATGGTAAGACAGTTAACAAATACAATATTTCTAAGATTGGTAAAGATGTAGAGTTCACTGTAGAGATTGATAAAGACGGTGTTCCTGATGTAACGTTAATATCAAGTGAAGCAAACAAAACTGCAATAGATGCTGTCCTTGCTGACAAAGGTCTTGTTGATGTAATCAAAGGTGTTCTAAGGAACAGCAAGGATGCTAAAGGTAATTCTTTATTTGAAGAAGGTAAGGATGATGAATATCATGTTTCAGTGGGCATTCCTTCAATAATCAAAGCTAAGATTGTACAGATTAGCAAAGAAGAGAAACCAGAACCTTCAACACCATCTAACACAACTCCTCCTCCTGTACAACAAGCAGCTCCTGTTTCTACAGATGCTAAAGCTGATATAGAAAGAAGAAGACAGGAAGAATATAAAGGTAATGTTGTAGAAGAAGTAAAGGTTTATAAAATAACTGTTAGAGGTAAAGAATATGAAATCTACGAAGAAAAATTTTATAAAAACTCTGATGAGTATTTTCTTTATGTAAAAAGACCTAATGGTGAAACTACTTCAGTTTCTAAAGAAGAAGAAAAAATAATTACAACTGAAGGAACAAATAAACAATTTTTAAGAGATGAAACTTCTGAATGGATAGATTTAGAAGAAAAGGCAAAAATTGATGCTAAATATGACGCAGAAATAGCTGCTTTAGAAGGAGCTAAACCTGCTGAACAAAAACCTGAGACACAAGAGCCAATTGACTTTAGTGATATAGATGATTCAGGAGATGATGCAGCCTACAGAAGAGTGGGTGTAGATACAGAAGCTGAACCTATGTCAGAAGCTGAAATAGAATTCTTCAAAGAGTTTGTTTCTAAAAAAGTTCCTGGTCTACCATATGAATTTATGGACAACCTTATAAGAACATATGATAATGAAGATGCATATGGTTCTTTTGAAAAAGGGATGATGAAGATCTATAAGAAAGCTGCTAAAGGCACTGCGTTCCACGAATTGATGGAAGGTGTGTGGTTAGGCTTTCTTTCTCCAGAAAAAAGAAGAGCAATTCTAGATGAGTTTAAATCTAGAAAAGGAAGCTTTACAGATAGAGCTTCTGGAAGAACAATTGACTTCAACGAAGCAACTGACCAAGAAGCAAAGGAAAGAATCATGGA
>JACCDP010030968.1_pt1 | contig 13031 bp, 12 predicted proteins | sample 7445841 | NCBI WGS metagenome assembly JACCDP01 (sample SAMN15323441, study PRJNA562643) | freshwater metagenome | isolation source: river surface water | place: USA:Blue River Watershed | collected 2017-08-17
CATCAGGTTTATTTCACCGAGCTATTGCACAATCTGGAACGTCAAAATGCCCATGGGGATTGCAAACAACGGTCGGAGAGTACACTAAAATATTGGCCAATCATCTCAATTGTACATCCGGTACATCTCGTGAGCTGTTGGCGTGCTTGAGAGGAAAAAAAGCTGAGGATATCACTGGAATAAGAAAGCATATCGCCATAGAAAATCTAGTATGAATTCTCTTTCACTAACTATTTTTAATTGTTTCTAGAGTTCTTCAGTCATTCAGTTTATTTCTATAATAAATCTGAAAATTTTTACAAGGGTTTTGGAATGTTTCCATTGGCATTCACACCTCGAATAGATATCGAGAGAAGTCCTCCTTTCCTTCCAGCTCATCCTGACAAACTTATATCACAAGAAAAGTTTAATCATGTTCCGCTGATCGCAGGAGTAACAGAAAACGAAGGAGCTCTTGTGACTGCCTGTAAAGCCTATAATATTTTCTAACTTTCATTTATTGAGACTTCAAACATTTTATTTAGCTTTCTACTTAAATGGTGGGAAAGCAATAGAAGTTTTCAAGGGCGATCCCATTGGTATTATTCGATACATGATCAATATGGAAATGAGAGAAAACAGCCGTGAAATCGCTAAAATGGTCCACGATCAATATTTTTCTAATACAATGGCATATGAAGATCAGATTGAGCAAATCGAGAAAGTACGAGCTGTTTAAGCATTTATTAAACATATTGAATTTGTTAAACTAATCCATATCCAGTTATTTAATACTCAAATATGTAATAACATTTTATGTCTCTAATGTATAGATAACTTCGGACTATGGACTTTTCAAATGCACGGACGATTCCGTCAGGTCATTTAGCTTGCACAATAAACAATCAACATATTATTACTATTACTCACATCGAGGTCAACTATCATTTCCCCAGATGGTGGGAGTCCCACCTGAAATTAATTTAGGTATTTTGAAAATTTTTGATTGACACATTGTTTGTTTAAAGATTTATATAGGACTTGTTTTAACATTGAAATTTAAATGATGAAGGAGTTTGTCACGTCGATGAGCTTTACCTCATGTTTTCCTCTGATTTATATCCTTTGATAACTTCTTCGGAGGATATAAAAGTATCACAAACCCTGATAGAGCTGTGGACGTCTTTTGCCAAAACAGGGTATCCAAAAGCAAAAACTTTTTAAAATTATTTGGTTGAGTTTTCTCAACAAATATTTTATTCAGAATACCCGAGAGTCGCCATGTGCTGGATAATTGGCTACCTGTTACAAATGGGGAGGTACGTTACCTCAATATCAATTCAAGATCAAAATTTGTAAACGGAAACATGCCGTTTGAACCGAGAATGGGATTTTGGCATAACATGAATAATCATATTGCTTTTATAAAGGATGAACTCTAATATTATGGCAGTTCCTAATTAGAGTAGTTTTACAATAATTCGACTTTTCTAATCCATTTAGGAAAAAAGCAAACTTGAAATTTTATTAGAGGATTGAATTTTAAGAATTTGTCGTACTATAGCTAGGAAAATGAATATTATTTTTTAATTAAATATCCTGTTTTGGTTTTGAAATCTCATTGGCTGTTACATCATCATGCAAAAATTATAGGCTACTAGCGACCTTTTTTAAGCGCTTTGAATAATAAGAAATCAAAATATATACATGTAGTAAGCCTTGACATTCAGCAGGCCATATAATTGATAAGAAGTGCAGCAAATGTTCTTCAGATTACTTTCCTTTCGTCGATCCAAAGTACGTCTTTACTTCACCATAAAATATAATGTTCCTTAGAAGTATGCTACAACCCAAATTATTTATTGGAGGTTATACAGAAGATAATGACTGCCAAATTAGCATAAAAAAGAAAGAATGAATGCATATAAATATGAATTAGCTATTAACATACAAGTAGGCTATATAACGGACGAATACACAGCAAAAAAAATTGTCAAATCTTATCTTTGATGAATATGGGAACGGATATGAGAACGAATAACTTACAGTCCAGCAAAACTACTTTGACCCTTCTGATCCTTATCTCACAAAACGTCAACTTTATCAGATCACTCTGGAGCCTGGTGAAATACATATAATTACCACTTTTCCAAACCTACATTACTTTTTGCTACATGGTGATCACTGCGGGTTATTTTAGAGCTCAAACTTATAGATAGTAATGGAGTGCTTCAACCTTCAGTCCACCATTGTTTTTGTCCTGCTCGCTGTTGGATATTCGTTCCAGGAACAGCCAATAGTAAACATTCCAACGTTGGGTAGTGTTCGTGGGTCTCAAATGTCTTCAGCATCTGGGCGTAGTTTTCACGCTTTCAGAAGCATTCCGTACGGACAACCGCCAGTTGGCGATCTTCGGTTCAAAGTACAGTATTTGAGTACAAACACTTTTACCTCGCATTATGGACATTCTGATTCACTAAATGTGGTTTAAGGATCCACTACCAGCAAATGCATGGGGAACGTTACTTGACGGAAGCCGAGAGGCACCAACTTGTGTGCAATTTAATCCCCTCAATCCCAATGGTTTCGTTTACGGACAAGAGGATTGCCTTTTCTTAAATGTCTACACACCAAATGTTTGTATAAATGTTAGGCTAGAATGAAAACGACAGTAAAAACGGCAAATTAGTAAGCATGTATAATTAAGTAATCAACCCATTACGTCAATGTATAAAAAAGATCAGTGGTTCATTTCTACCGGTTATGGTGTGGATTCATGGAGGAGCTTACTATATGGGAAGCGGTAACGGAGATACGGATCGATTTGGACCAGATTACATGCTGGATCGTGATATTGTATTGGTCACAATTAATTATCGTTTGGGACCACTTGGTATGAATTTTGTCTCGCAATATTTGCTCAAAATAGTCACATTACGTATATAATTATACATCTCACAGGGTTCTTGAGCACAGAGGACGCTGAAGCCCCAGGAAACTATGGATTACTCGACCAGTCATTGGCCTTAAGGTTTCTTATACACGGGCATGATGATTTTTTCTGCATTTTCAATTCACACCAAATTTAAAACATTAGATGGGTGAGAAACCACATTCTACATTTTGGCGGAAATCCGGATTTAATTACTCTTTTTGGTGAGAGTGCAGGAGCCGCCAGTGTAGATCTGCAAGTACTTTCTCCTTACTCGAGAGGTTATTATTAAAAGTGCAATGTATACGTAATAGAGTTCAAGAATTCCAATTTGTTGAATGAATAAAGTGAGGCTCTTTTATTTCAGGTCTATTTCATCGAGCTATTGTTCAGTCTGGAACGTCCTTGTGTCCATGGGGAGTTAGTTCCGTTGTAGGAGAATATACGAAAATTCTAGCGAACCATCTTGGATGTCTATTAACTCCATCTAGAGCCATGCTGACATGCTTAAGAACTAAAAGTCCAGAAGATATTGTTGGAATCAGAAAGCACATCATCATCGATATAGTAAAAAAAATCTCTTTCAGTTGGCAATTTATTGATTTCAAAGAATTTAATGCGTCTTTAGCCTAGTAAAAGAAGTCTTACATAGGGTTTCGGAATGTTTCCTCTGGCATTTATACCTCGGGTAGATGTAGAAAGGGCGATTCCATTTATCCCAGCACATCCTTACGAACTTATTACACAGAGAAAATTTCACCAAGTGCCAATAATTGTGGGAGTTGTTAAAAACGAAGGGGCAGTTGTGACTGCGTGTAAAATATCTTATTTCATATACATATAATAGCCTTAGTTTATATATATAGATCTAACCTTCGTATTTATTTTATATTATTTTCAGCTTTACTTGTAAATGAAGGCAAGTCAATGGAGTTATTTAAATCGGATCCTATAGGTAATATACGATACATGATTGACATGGAATTGCGAGAAGATGGGCGAGAGAAAGCCAAAATAGTGCACGATCGATATTTTCAGAAGAAAATTCCATACGAACACCAATTAGAGCAGATCGAAAAGGTAGTTCGGGCAACTCTTTTATAGCCAGTAAATAATAGCTTAAATATACGTTTTAATTTTTTAATTTTTTAATGTACCGTTGAATTTCTGAATTTTACAGATTAACTCTGACTATGGAATATTTAAAGGTACAGATGACTCCGTAAGGCTGTATAGCGTTTACAACAGCCAGCCCACCTATTATTACTTTTATTCACACAAAGGACAATTCTCCTTCCCTCAAATGGCTGGTGTCTCACATGATATTGATTTAGGTAAGCTGCACACGTAGGCATTATGCTAACCTAAATATACTAAGAATCTTGTGAAATAATTGAAAAATGAAAACTTACCTTTTGGGAATGATAAAACTCGTATTAGGAGTTTGTCATGCTGATGAAATTTTCTTGATGCTATCATGCGGACTACTTCCAAAGATAAGTACACCAGCAGATATTAAAGTATCCCAGACTCTGCTGGATTTGTGGACGTCTTTTGCATCTGAAGGGTAAGCATCTGAGATTCATTCATAGTACTTTATCGATGGTGGCAAAAGGAATTAAAGACAATTAACGTTTGCTCTGCGTAGAGTACCTCGGAGTCAACATGTTAACGATAATTGGCTGCCAGTTAAAAACGAGAAAATATGTTATCTAAATATCAACACCGAATCCATCTTTGTCAACGAAAAAATGCCATTTGCAACCAGCTTAACATTCTGGAATCATATGAAAGATGGTTTGGAAATTACGAAAAACGATGAACTGTGAATTCATTGTAAAATAAAATATGATGACATTATGGAACGTCCAATTTTATTAGTCTAATACACTGTAATGTAAAGAAATAGTTAACAATTCGATATAATGCCTGACGGCATGCCAAGCAACTGGTCTTCTAATGAAATAGTCAGTTTCAGTTTTTATTTAATTTACGTAAACATATTATTTCCATCATTCATTAAATGAACTTTGCATCTGTTCAAATTCCAAGTTTCAAATCTAAAACTTTAAGAACTCAACTTAGCAAAATAGTAATTTGCTTCGGAGTAATTTGAGCACCTTTTGTTTCGCTACAAAGAGGATTTTAAAAAGTGAATGTTTATCTTTTTAGCGTTTCCCGTTTGATATTAATCTTCACTGAGTCATGTGTCACAAAATACAATAATAATAAATAATAATAATAATAAAATAAAATAATAAATAATAATAAAATAATAATATTAAATTGTTCCATGCAAAGTTGTTGTGGCTATATAAACAAATTGTGAAGCCTATAGAAGATATCTGTATTGCCTGGTATACGTCAAACGTAAACAGAGGCGGTGGCTCCAACACACAGGTGGCCTTGCGACAACGTCTGCTTTTATCTCGTCTGCTCCCCTTTATATGTAAAAGCCCTCTCTCTCAGGCTGAGAGAAAAGGGCTTTACATACATAGGGAAGCAGACGAAATAAAAGTGGCGTTGTCGTGCATTATGCTTGAAGGATACGGGCAATACAGATATCTTGTATAAAAGAGGATCTTGGTATAGACATTCCCTTCACAACATGAAAAATCACATCGAAAGATTTGATTGCTTGTAAATTTATGTATAGCTACATGGTACATAATTTTTAAAATATTCAAGTGAAAGAAATTTGTACGTGGTTTTTTAATAAAGGCGTTTGCGTCTGTCAACGTCATTAGAATGGGCCGTATAAGAAGAGAAGAAGAAGATCGGTTATATTACGTATGAAGAAAGGCAAGACCGAAAAAGAAATCATTCACAATTAACATTCTAGCTTTCATTCGTAATGGCGCTTACAGTCTAAGGCAAGGTCCTTCAAACAAGAACCGTGACCGTCTTAGTGCAGATGACCAGATAAAATCTTGTCTGGATGAATTCATTTTTTGGTAGGACAAAAGAAAGTAATTTGATTCTGTGTGATTCTTTGATTTCCAAGGGCTTTTTGAATTTATTCTTATTATTTTTCTTTGACGAGTCGGACCAACAGTCCCTACATGAATGATGAAACTGGGTTTCGTCTCCAAAATATTTGATGCGTAAAAGTTTGGCGTGCTTGGAAGCCGACGGTTTCCAAAAAGATAAGTCATCTTTGCTTGGTTTTTGTTTTGATTTTCAGCGCCCTTTAGTGGTGTTTTTTAATACTACGTAGTAGTTCTGGGTTGTAATACTGTACCCTTTTCAATTTAAGTTTTTGTTTTCATGTAAATGAAAATAGTATTTCTAATTATTAAATGGCCATAGACAATTGCCCATATTTTTTGTATGATGTTTGTTTTGTGAATTAGTTTCTTAAATTCTTGATTTTCTACCGCCCCATCAAATTTTTCCATAGCCATCTGTTGGAAAGAAATGGAACCAACAAATTAAATGTTTCAAAGTCGCACTTGGGGGAAAGTCACTTCCTTCTTGTCGTTCCCATAAATCGGTAGAAGCCCTCGGTTCCCACCTAAGGGTGGGAGACTCTCGGGGATAAATTCTGAAGTATATAGTTCAAAAGAACGTGTAATTGTGTATTGGTCCTCTTTAAAAAATGGTATCTGGCAAAACAACACAATTTTTTGCAACACTTATAAGCAATAAGACGTGTGGATATTGTGGTGAGTTATGGCTCCTAATAGACCTACCAGTTTATCGCATTCAAATAGGTTTTTTCACTACAAGAAACATTAATTGGCAGATCTCGAAAGAGAAGAAGATTTAGAATTTACGATAGTATTAATTATGACTAAACTTAATTATTATGACTATACTACACATTATACCAGACTTAAAGAATTCAAAAACGATGGCAAAACGAAGTCATGGACGAAATAAATAAGTACTACAGCTAAATTAAGTGGAATTAGTTTTATTGAACTGGTTCACCTCTGATATGCACACGCATTAGAAAATTAGTATTTTGTCCAATACCCTTGCGCTTCGATGACCCGTTCCAGGCGACGCTTTATTGATGAAGAGAGCTTACGCCTATTAGGGTTGATTAAATCCCTCCCAAGTGGCACTGGCTCGTTTGAATACCTCATCCACAGTGGTTGGTCTAAAGCTTTCCATTTCCTGAACTATGTCCCTCAGACATTTTCAATCGGGTTCGTGTCTGCACCCTTAGGGGGCCATGACAAAACTCGAATTTCTGGATGCTCCCGAAACCATGCTAGATAACAAGAGCATTTCACGATTCGTGAATGAAATTCACGAATGGATAGTAGGACATTTGGGGGATCTCGAGATATTTTTCCTTGATGAACCACCCATTGGTGCTGACAAAATCCAATCCACCTTCTGCTGAAAACCACGCCCATACTGGAACAGTTTTTCTCCCGCTACTGTTGGTTACCTGAACATGATCTTTGTCAAACCTGGTTTCGTCTTTTCGATAAACGAAAATCCGGCCACATTCATCGGACCTATGCATCATTCATAAACCAATAATAATACTATTACATGATAAGCTTAGAACAAACGAATTTCAAATTACCTAAAAGTTTTCTCGTCCGAATAAATAGATCGTCCCCAAAATTTTTCTTCGTTCTGGTTCCGATAATCACCTGCAAAGGCTAAGCGAGCATGTTGTGGGCTCAAAAAAACCCACACACCAGCGCGGCGAATTTTCAGGTCTTTTTCCTCCAAGCGACGGATGATCATGGAATCACTCACGTCGACCTGCGCAACAGCTAGAAGAATAAAAAATATTAGCGTCAAATCAAGGTAAGCAAACAGTACAATATTACGATCAATTAATAAAAAAAATACCAGCAATTTCTTTAGCTGTAGTAATGGGCTTAGCAGATACAGCAGCTCTGATTCTTCGGCCTTCTTCGGGATTTATTTTGCGTATCTGAATCTGGCTTTCTCTCAACATCACCCTTGTCCCGATGACGCCTCTGTAAAAGTCAGTAATACGTAACGTATACGTCACAATAAAACGTCAATTTTTTAAAATATTTTTTGTATTGTTTTACTGATCAAAATATCGACTTTATGAACACAATCTATCAGATTTTAAGCAATTTTAAGAAGAATCAAGATTTCGAGTAAAGTATCACTCAATCGATTCCTGCGTTAGAATGAGAACAGTTAGAATGAGAGCAGCTTGACTAAACAGTCATTCTACGGGAGCGAGGGTAATTGTCCAACATCGCCATACTCTTGTCACCATCTCTCATGAAGGAATCGAGCTCGTCCGGTTTAGTCCTCTCAGTGGGCGGGAAATCTAAAAAATTTGACGCTAAAAGAGCTGGCGGTTTATCAGTTACAGGTGATTTAGCGTCAACAAGCAATTGGCGAAGTTTTTTCACAGCTTCTTCAGCCTCCGACTTTTGTAGCCAATTACAATTAAAGTAAGGATGAGTACAAGCTGCTAGTCAGTACTGATAGTTGGAAAATAACATGACAAACCTGAGAAAGATAGGCCGGCAATATAAGTTGTTTTAGAAAAAGTAAATATTTCAAGCATAGTGCCTCTTTTCTACCGACTGAAGCACTCCAGTCCAAATTGGTTCGAGGTTGGGAAACTCCCTCAAAGCTAGCTCTTTTTTTTCGTCAATAAGGAAAGAACGACGCCGATTCCCATAAAAACGTCTTTTTCTCCTTGAAATATATCAAGGGCCTTTGCAACAGGTTCCATGACGACGATGACGTACATAGATTCAGTATGTAATTCGATGTCCTGATTTGTCATGAGGGGGAATCCGATAGTTCTAAATAGCTTGTTGACATTTTCTAGGCTGACGTGATTTTGTAAAAAACAATACAAGTTGTCATAAAGCGACAGGGGGTGATGAGCGAAACGCCAAAAGCTTCGTATGATTTTTCAGTTACATCAATTGATCTCTTACCTATCTTATTCCATAGACTTGCACTTTACTCCGTTCCGCAACGCCACCTTTTTCTTATCCAGTGTGCTGTCACACCTAAAAATCTTCGATTTTGGGATCCCCAATTATCTGCGGTGAGGAATATTGGACATAGCTAATAAATCGGCAATTAGAATGGATAAATAATTTAGAAAAATTTCGGGGTAGTACATTATTGGTGTCTGCCCATTTCGGCATTTCGGCACCGAATTCTCGATTGTGCCCGTTTCGGCACTCCTTGTTAAATCTCTATCTAAGAATAAATACCTATTTTGAGTAAACTGTCCATTTCGACACTCCTTGTAATTCTGGACCTGTAATTCTATCCGTTTCGGCACCACAAACACAAAACAAAGGGCTCATTCTAAACATTTATTATAATTATATTATTAAGTCCACATCAGTAAATATACGCTAGACAACTTCAAGTTCAAGCTCACGGCTATCGTCCGCAGTTTCCCCATACTTTGCAGTATTAATCTTGGTGTATGTCTCGGCAATTTTTGACAAGAGCTCCTCTGTGTTGATCTTAGAGTTCTCGTGCTCCCCCCATAACGCCTTTAACTTATTATTCAACTCCCTATAAGTTTTCTTCTGCTCTCGGAGTCCCTTCTGTCATTGGAGCATTTTTTCTGCGTTTTTTTCAACTTGAAGTGACTCGCAGTAAAGGACGTCGAATACGAGATACGAGAGTCGAGAGTTTTTCCCCCATAAGATCCTCACGGCGGACAACTGTCGTTAAAATAATTGATAACTACCCTTTCGCTATATGATCCCGTGATCCAAAAATTCTGAAAAAATTCACAGGAATGCATAGTTTATTTCTTAAAAAATTTAGAACTCTATCTAAAAAATTCGTGGAAGGAGAGCGAAAAATCTCCGCCATAAGGCGCCGTCACCTATTAAAACCGGCAAAACAGGGGGGTGTTCAAATACTTTCCGTGGGTACTGTATAGCTTATAATCATATAATCACGGCGCATGTCAGAAAATATCGAGAGGCGCCTCACAGCTTCCTGGAAGGATGTTACGGATGCTTTTGGTGCCGAAAAGGATACTATTGTTGCCGAATCGGATACTATTGGTGCCAAAACGGATACTATTGGTGCCGAAGGCCTAGTACGTCTGTTACTCTCAGCATAGTAGTGCCGAAACGGATATATTTGGTGCCGAAACGGATGAAAAACGAAGAGTGCCGAAATGGGTAGCAACCACATTATTCATCGTACTACAGTTGTACATGAAAAGAAATGTTTAAATCAAAAGTTGATGTTATTAAAAAACAATTAGTTTGTTAGTGGGGTTAAATTGGACATTTGACTCAGAAGAGCAAAAATAGGAGGGTCTTCAAATAATCGAGCACTCCAATTGGTTGTCCAATGTCACCCGCAAAAAGAAGTTTTCCCAAATTGCGAATAACGACAAATATAGATATAAAACTATAAATTATTCTGCTTGTGATTAAGAAATGAATTATCTACAACTATTAATAATTACAATATTTTTAAACCTATTACTTGTTCCGTCATAACAAAAATAAGTGGAAAAAATTTTACATTTTACACTTTTTTTTTCTTTCTTCTCTATCTTAAAAACTAATAAAGACTAAATAAGGGAATTTCATCCCAAAGTAGGGATTTAGATTACGAACATGACACAATTTTTTATTGAGCTTTAGCTAAAATTTTTTGAGGTATTGCGGTTGTCCAGAACGGTACTTGTCCAGTCTGGATCCGCTCTCCCCTACTTATGATGATTCATATTTACGATGTTAAAGCAAATAAAATATGAAAACAAAAAAGAATCCTTATTCCTTAAGAGAACTTGAGGTTGGGATAAAAGAAAGATAAGGTGAGGTGCTGCTTAACAGTTTCTCCCTATCCCTTTTGCAGTCCGGAATAACTCCAGGCGCATGTCCAAATTTACCCCAAGAAAATCGATTCCACAAAACAATTGATTGCTGATTCAATTGATGGTGTAAAATTTATTCGTTTGTTAAATATTATTAAGGTATAAATTTCCTAACTATTTGGCTTATTTTTTTAGTTTCTAATGTAATTTTTAATGAGTTTAACGACTTTTCGTGCCAGAAATAGTTCCGAGTTTTTTCGGGTTTTATGTTTTTAAGAAAAAATGTACGAAATCATATTTTGATTCGGTTTAAACGTTAGTGATCGGTTGGAGAATGAAATTTCCCATAAAATCAGTGTCGTAACGGATTTTTTGTTTAGTTTTCTCCATGTTTTAAGCCGGTGTCCAGCATGGTACAGTACTTGATGCATACATGATACATCTTGAATGACTTCAGGATTCAGAGCATTGACAATACTCTCTTGTTGTGGTTGTGGCTTCTTTCTTTTGTTTGGCGGCTCAGGTAAAAGTCTAAACGATGGAGAGTGATCTCTTTTTTCTATATTTGATATCGGTCTTATACTCAGCTAGTTGCTCCTGGTGTTGCTTCAAATGACGAACCCAGTTCGACGGGTTACAAAACTGGACTTTGGATTCAAACTTGGAGTGTTTGCTTTTCCCTGACACATTTTTCAATCTAAGCTGGTCTTTTCTCTGTTTTTGTTGCACTTTATTCAAATCCTTTGGAATGGTAAACTAAAAAAGTGTTGCGGGAGAAAAACTAAAAAATTTGAAAACGCCTTAATTGTCATTCCATGAATCTTCTGCGGACGCCATTGTAAAACTTGGAAGTAATTTCACAAATTTTCTAAAACAATAGTAAACGTATCAACTTGATCTCGGTCGTCGGGGCGAACCCTGCCGGGAAAGACTGGTACATGGAAAGGCTGAAGGCTTCGTCCCGACGACACTAGGGGGGGATTTAGAAATCGTGCATCCCGCGAATTTCGATTTTGTAAACAACGAATCTTTTCCCCTTCGTGCCTTCTCAAGATGGCCGTTTTTTACGAAAACCGACCGAATCAAAGCATTTTGATGGCGAAATTGAGTCCGTTTTTTTAGTGAAAAATTATAAGTAGCCCAGGCAGCACAGTATATTCTTAGGATATCCAAGGGATATACCCTTAATGCGTTAGCAATCACTATCCACTCTGATGGTAGTTGGATATTCTGAGAATAACCCGATAGGGAGATTCGTTGGATATTCAAATTGTTTATTCTCTGGACATCAATAATATTTCTCTTTTTGAAACCTCTGTTGATAAAATTCTTGACTTGAAAAGAACGTCGCTACATGGCTATCCTGCTAATATATTTGCTATTACTTCCCTTCTACTTCTGTTAAGGTACCTTTTTAAGGATGGATATTTCTTTATTATCAATAGCTACTCCTACTGGGATTTCTTCTTTTTTATTTAACATATAAGAAAATTAAACAACGAACTAAAGGAAGTGCGAATAAAGAAAACTAGGTATAAAGACAAAGTAAAATAAATGCGAGAACAAATTGACATAAAACAAGAAACGTAACACAAACCATATGTTTGCGACAAAAGACGGGAAACTACCAACGAATTACCAGGGATGAATGATGTTACAATGAAGCCCTTACTGAGCCCTTAGCTTAAAACAGTAATAAATAACCTCTGCCTTACCACACTGTTGCTTATTGGAAAGAAATGCTAATTTTAGCAGCCAGGTAAATTTATACAGATAAAGGGGAAAATATCTTCAAAAAAAATCTGGGCCTAATTGTCCTTTATTACTCTCGTTATTACTTTCATAAGTTTTTTAATTTAGATAATTTATGTCATATTCAACTTTCGTTTATGTAGGCCTAATACAGAAAGAAAATAACGTATGAGTTTATGATATGAAAAGTTTTTATTACTCAATCGATTACAATCCGATACTTGATTTTTAAAAGCCCCTCCTACTTTCATTGTTTTGAGTCAAAATGTCCAAATTTCACCCCCAAGAAAATTAAACCCTTTTTATAAACATCATCATGAAAAATGTACCATCACGTTGTTTTTTCCAAACCATTCTCTCTTTCGTTTTAGAGATTTAGCTAATTAGTTAACACAGATTAACTACGTCCCACACTTGTCTTTCCCCCCCCCACGTTAGAGACCCTCCTAACATTTTTTGCAATTTTTTTTAAATTCACTAATGATTATTCTATTCGAGATACTTATCTTCAAAAGTGTTTCGTCCAATATTCGGGCCCGCTCTCCCCTACTCTTAGTAACTTCTGTTTGCTAAAAAAGTCTTGTATTTCTTGTGAAA
>JACCDP010725688.1_pt1 | contig 13030 bp, 12 predicted proteins | sample 7445841 | NCBI WGS metagenome assembly JACCDP01 (sample SAMN15323441, study PRJNA562643) | freshwater metagenome | isolation source: river surface water | place: USA:Blue River Watershed | collected 2017-08-17
AATTAAGCAAATAAAGGTCATTTTCATTTTCTTTTTTATCAAACCAATGGCTATCAATCACTGAATGCCAGTAATTTGCTAATCCACCGAAACCAGAGAAGTACATATATGTAGAAGCACAGAAGAGATCTTGTCTATGAATGTAATTTTCATTTTCAATGCTTAGTGAAAAACTAGCTCCTTTTTCTGTCAGGGCTGCCATTACTGCAGACGCAACAGCCCCACTCCCAACAACCAAGTAATCACCATATTTATTCATTTTCTGATTGATTCCAAGCAGATATTAATAAGCTTTTTACTTGCGTTTTTCCAATTATATTTTCTTAAAAAATTAAGTGCCTTACGATGCTCTTCTGCGCTTTTAATTTTTAAATCACAGTCAGACGAGAGCATCCTTTTGATGCTATTTGCACTTTTAGGATTGAAAAAATATGCATGATTTTCTAAAACTTCAGGCAGAGCGCCCAAAGAACTTGCAAAAACATGGCATCCGGAAGCAAGCGCTTCAATGGATGGAACTCCGAATGACTCATAGAGTGAAGGAATAAAGAAAAACTTAGATTTCACATAAAAACTTGGGAGTTCTGAGGAAGGTATATGCCCCATATAAGAAACTTTTTCTGAATAGTTGACATTAATTTCTTTGCAGCTTGAGACACCTATAATATAAATATGATCTATAAATTGTAAAAAACTATTATGCTTTAATAAGGTTTTAATAAAAAAATTGCAATTTTTTTGAGGGTCAGATCCAGTAACTAACAAAGCATAATTTTTTTTATTTTTAAGTAAAGCTGAATTTATTATAAATTGTTCGTTTAATCCATTAGAAATAACAATAATCTTATCTTTTAGATGAGCTCCATATGTAGCCATAATATCTTTAGCAGCAAAATTTGAAACTGTCACAATTTTCGAAGCTGAATTGATTGAAAAACTAATTGTGAAAGACCTATACAGCCTTCCAAATTTTCTTCGAAAACTATTGGCTCCAGGATACTTTTTTGCACTTTTGGTAAACGCGACATCGTGGATAATTAAAATTTTTTTACATTCTGAATTCCAAAGAATTGAAGATGTATCCCCGGAGTGAACAAAACAATCAATTTTTTTAGTAAATGAGATTAATGGGAGATAGATTTGTTCGAAAATAACTTCGTTTGACTCAAACAAAAAAAACTTAAAATTCTTTTTATCCTTAAAAATATTCTTTAAATAATTAAAGCTAATTAATTTGTTGGTGTATAAAAAAATTGGGCTTGTTATGTCAATATTTTTCAAAATGTTATATAAATAAAGCCCCATACCGCGCATACCAACAGGACTTATTAACCTAGCATCAATTCCAATTATCATTTCTTATTTTTTTCAAAAAGAAAAGCTTGCAAAGGCCAAATTAATACTGGTCCTCCAAAAATTAAATATGGCAAACTTAGAATGATATTTTTTTTTCTTCTATTGGCTGAAAAATAAATTAAAAGAATAATTACAGGGATTAAAAAGCTATGGGACAGATTACTAAGAACTGCAAATGGGCTAAAACCAGTTGTGTAATAAGGATTGAATAATTTGAATGATTCAACTACATTAATTAACCTGTACGATCCAAAAATGGATTCAGATTCTATTAAATTTCCGTTAGAAAATAATGTGTTTATAAATAATAATGGTCGATTAACAAAAAATAAGAAATCATTCCTAAAAAAAATGATGGAAAATGTAAGGAAAAACACTAAATAATATTTATATTTTAAGAACTTTTTAAAATCTTTAAGAGATATTATTAGAGTAAGATATGTGAAATAAATCAATCCAGTAATTGAACGAAAAAGATATAGCTCAATTAAGATTAGTATGTAAATAAAATTGGACAGTCTGTGGTTTAAGAAAAGAATTATCATTAAACCGACAATCATTGCAGCCCCATATGCTGGCTCAGGAGAAAAGCCAGTAACAGCAGCATTTCTTTTAATATAAAACGATGAAAGATCATGTCTAGAGGAAAATGTCTTTAATATGAAGTCGTGAAATTGAGGATTTATCTTTTGAATCATCATTATAATAAAAGTCAAAATTATGAATACTATAAAAACATCACATAAACTTTTTTTTTCTTCAGTGCTCAATGAACTGTAAACATAAAGTGCCAGAAATGAGCTTATTAGAGACAAAAAATCAACTATTGCCCTCGATTCTGGATAGATCAAATAATTCGCCATGCCTAATAAAAAGATAGTTAAGCAAAAAATAAATACTGGAACATTTTTAAATAATAATGGCAGAAACAAAATCCAATAAGGATAAATTTCATTATTCAGGCTGAAGGGATTGAAAAATATCAGGCATGTTGCTAACCCAAGATAAAACCCCCTCCAATTATTTATTTGGTCTTTGATCATTTTGCTACCAAATCTTTCATTCGATAAAAAGACTTAATAAGTAGCAGTAAAAAGATTTTAGGCTGAAAAATCATTTTAATATAGGAATTCAATAGTGGAACGACTCTTTCTTTATAGCCCCAATATACAAGCCCAGAAAGAATTAAAAATTCAGGCTCACCCTTCGCTTTAAAAAATTGAGACAAACTATCTCTTGATAAAAGATGTCTTATTTTATTGTCGCTTAAGTAGTTCTCATGATAATTTATATAGTTGGTAGGGTGAATATAAAATTTACTCTGACTCGCGATATACATTAACAGGTCAACATCTTTATATTTTCCATAAATTAGATTTTGATAAATTGAACCAAACTCTTTGGGGCTTGATAAAAAAACGCCCGAAATTAAAGGGCAATTTCCATCGTGAGATAAAATATAGCTTAATGCAATTTTCAGCTCTTCAGCTTTATGTTTATAAAAAGAATAAATTGGCTTTGGCTTTGTGCCAAATTTAAAACAAAAACCGTAAGAAAATCTAATTTTAGAATATTTATCTATAAATTTTTTAATCTCTCCCCACTTAACTTTATCATCATCATGAAAATAAAAAGAAGGTTCGTAATGCTTTCTAGAAACAATATACATATTTTCAATGGCATCATTTGCGTTTGTAGCTAAATACTTATATTTAATTTTAAACCCATTTATTTCTTTAATTATTTTTTCGAAAAATTCTTTACCTCGCGAACCAGAATCAGCAATAATTAATCTACATGGAATTTCTCTATGAATCTTGGAGTCGCTTAACAATTGAAAAAAATTTTTCAATTGTTGCTCGCGAGAATATGTTAGCAAAACAAAATTAATCATTGCGCTTAAAGAGAAAATCAGCTTGAATTATCCAGCCCTTTTCATTGCGGATAACATCGTTGAGATTCATCAAATCATGAGTTTCAGACAATAAATTTAATATATTTAGAATTTCATGAGCATATGAATCTGTTCTCGTGGAAGAAATTTCAATTAAAATAAATTTAATCTTTGTAAAAATTGATGATAAACCTTTTAAACAATTAAGCTCAAACCCCTCAACATCTATCTTAATAAGAAATATATCTTCACTACCAAATACTTCTTCAATAACTTCACTTCCTTTTCTAACATCAACAATACTAGTTTTAATCAAGTGCAAATGGGGATTTGTTTTTGAATGTTTTTCATGCTGTTTTTTAAATGAAGAAGCTCCTGACTCTGACATAATATTCAAATTATGCATATAATTAGACTCTCCGAAGCCGCATTGCCTAACAATAAGTTTATCAGATTGAAATTTGTTCAGAAGATTTTCAGCCAAATTTGCTTGGGGCTCGATAGCTAATATTTTAGCATTTGGGTATGAGATTAATAATTTTTCGCAAAATTGTCCTCTATTAGCTCCGACATCAACAATATTTAAACTTTCTCTGCTTACTGGCAAACCATCGACAAATTCATACGGCAAATGAATTTTTTTCATAACCAAACGAAGCAATCTTTTAAGTATGCTTGGAACAAACTCGGAGGCTTTGATATGACCCCTCGACAAAAATTTTATGAGGTCCATTTAGTTAATTCTCGAATAATCATTGATGAAAAAAAATCTGATGTATAAGGTCTCATTAATGTATTAATATCCTCTGAAATATAAAAATTTCTGAATTCTTTCAATTTATTTTTCAATTCTTTATATTTAAAACCCTTGCCATCCCATTCATAGAATAGTTCACGAGGGAATTCATTTCTAATTGCACCTTTTTTAATTATCGGCAATACGCCACAAATTATTGATTGCGGTATTTTTTCAGTCACATATCCAGGATATTCGTAATTTTCAAAACACAAGGAAAAATCATATTGGCTGAGTGTCCCTAACTTATTAGGGGTTTGACCGCAAGTTTGTATGTTTTTTTTTAAGTATAATGGTAAAAAATAATTCCAATCTTTGCCATAAATATCAAGTTGCGAACAATCTGAAATTTGCATTATCGCATCTAACCTAGCACCAAAGTTAGCGCTCATAGAGCGCTGCCATTTTTTATTCCTAATAAATCCTAAATAACTCCTTAAATTCAAGTAATCATACTTATTAGTAAATTGCCCCCTAAATTTATTACCTGCTATAAGACAGCTTCTCAATCCTGATAAATCTTTAATTGACTTCCCTGCGAGCCTTTCTTTAGAAGCTTTAATTGCTGCCTTACATAATTGATTATCAAATGATGGAAAAGAAAAATCTACAAATGAATATTTAGAGATTTTTGGGTTGTTAAGATAGAGATCAGAGAAGTTTTTTGAGTATTCACAATAGAGTGGTGATTCGAAGGAAAATATGAGTGCTTTTTTTGCACGTTCTACGAAAGAAAGGGTTGTTAGAGATGGCTCACCTATAAATACAAAGTCATTGGTTGATAGAGCTTCATTTGCCGTTATTACATGATAGAGATCACCAGTTTTCTTCATAAACTCTGCCAACCATCCACCTCCAGATAGAACGGGAGGTGGATTAGTAATATCTCTCCCCTCCCCTGTCATCAATAGCATTTTTTCTTTGAGCATAATATTGATGATATTATTTGAAATAAATAGTCATAATAATCCTCAAAGAGAAGTTTTTATTTTCAAGTAAGTCCTAAGTAGCAGGTATAAAATTAATGCATAAAGCCCACTAATTGAGATGAATATGCTTAGACTACCAACTAAAAAAACATTCCTAAGCAAGTAAACGATTAGTTGAGTAAGCAAACCAACTAAAATGCACTTAGTCAGTTTACTATAAGGTGGAGACAGTAAAAACTTCGACCTTACAGATAAATAGGTTGTAAAAAAAACCGCTAAGGAGGAAATCGCTAATGCCAATCCTATGCCATTCAAGCCCAAATATGGTGAAGCCAAAAATGCTATTAAAAAAACTATTATCGCACCAACCAGATTAGGCAGTATTAAAGCGTGAGTTTTCATTTTTGCATGAGCAGCCATTCCATAAACATAACTAATCAGCCTGAAAAGCTCAGCAAAGCAACCCCATACAATAAATGTTGATGACCCCTTAAAACTTTCACCTAAAAACAGTTTAGTTAATTCTGGAGATAATGCAGCAATAAATGAACAGGCCAAAATCAAAGATGGCAATACACCCTCGGCATATGCAGCCCAGGCTAACTGCTGTTGGGCTTTATTACTATCACTAATCTCTTTATAAAATGTAGGTTGAAAATATGCAGAGAGTACAGATTCTGCTGCTGACATAATTCCCGCACTAACTCCATATCCAGCAACAAATAATCCTAGATTTGTTAGTCCAAATATCTCAGCCATATAAAAGCGGTAGCCTTGGGACTGAACCCAAGAAAAACCAGAGCAAATAAGAATAGGCCATGCAAACCTCCAAACAACTTTTATATCTTTTACGTATATCTTATCGAAAGTTTTGGACTCAGGTGAGTTATTAATAATCTTATAAAATGAATTCCATCCAAACATAGAAACCAAAAGTTGACCTGTCAATATTCCAAAAAGCCATAACTCAGCTTTTGGTTGTGTATAAAAGATAATCAGGGATGCAATAACGAGACTTAACGCAATTGTCCCAAGGGAAAAGCAGACAAATAAAGTTCTATATCCTAATAAATTTAAATTGGGAATCACTACTTGATTGACGGGTGTAATTAAGAGAGTAAAAAATATTAATATCAGCAGAGCAAATGATTCACCATGCGGATCAATGAATTTAAATTTAATTAAAGCTAAAACAATAATGACTGCAACTAGACTAACAAGCAGAAGATACAACCAAAAGTAATTTAAGTAATGCCTTACCGATCCTTCAACATCCCATGCATGCAACCTACGATTCAAAAACATACCAACCGGACTGATAAAGGACAAAGTAAAGAATGAAACTATGGTTCCAATAAGAAAAACTCGACCCATCTCATAAGGCGGAAGCATAGATGTAGCAACCTTCAAGGTCAATACCATCAACACAACTTGAGCAAGACGGCCTAAGGCGATTTGAAACAAAAAATATCCTATCTAAAAAGTGTCATTGTAATTCTTCGAAGCAATCCCACCCGTAAAGTTGAGCCTCCAATATTTGGCTTGCACTAACATCATCAGGTATAGCTAAGTATTGCTTTAGCCTCCTCAAGAACTCCATCCAATGATGTGAACTTAGGTGTATACCCAATCTTAGAAGCAGATTTATTTAATGAGTAATAGTTGAACTTAGAACCAGTTGCGCTTGACCTTACTCCACTATCTACAATTCTATATTGCAGTCCAAAATCATGCTTAAATCTTTCAAGTAGTGAAAATTTACTCACAGGATCTTTGGTATAACAATCAAAAACTTGATTTCCAAAATCTGGCAATTCGATCAATTTAGATATTAACTGATTAAAATCATGGGGGTGCAAAAAATCCCGAAGAATATTTTCATTTGATGTTGTCAATTCTGTTTTTTTTGACACCGCCCTTAGAATGTCGGAAATCAAGAAGCTGGCATTAATGTCATGCGATCTACTAAAGTAATTAAAAACTCTTAAATCAACAATTTTCAAGTGTGTGTAAGAACGATGCCTACATTCAGCAAAGAATTTTGCAATGCCATACCAATCTGACTCAACAAGAGAATTTAAACTAAATGAAGCTTTGCTATCAACCTTGGCTGGCCGATCGTAAATATTTCCCATCGCGGCACCGCTACTGATAAAAATATATTTGCAACTTGGATTTTTATCTAAATAATTGATTGCTAGGCTGTCATATTCATAAGTAATATCGAATATTGACCTACCAATCGCCTCAGTGACTTTCGGATTTCCAGCCCCTACAAAATTTATAATCACATCATATTTATGATGATCAAAATTTCGATAATCTAAAACATCAGCTTCAACTTGAATATCTTTACTTTCTAACCAATCAGACAATTCCGAAGGCCGTCTAGAAAAAAGATAAACCTTTGAATCCAATTTAAAATTCTCTATAAAATCTTTTGAGATTTGGCTGTTAGCGCCAAGTATAGCTACTTGCATACATCTTCCTCAGACAGCCCACCAACATGATTAAGCTCTTTTTGAGAGCCAACCAAACCACAAACCTGCGGCCTCAAGCCCCTTATTCTTATCTTTCCAAGCAATTTGCTATTTGTAGATAGTGATTCCATCAACCAGCTCCCAAAACCTGCATCTATCAGATGGTCTTCTACAGTGGTAACAAGATCAAATTTAGAAAAGTAATTGCCCTGCCGTTCCTTATACCTCATACCCCAAAGTGGCATCGAGTAAACTGAATGATGTTTTTTTTGAACAAAATCCATAACGATCGCTAATGCCGAGCCTGTCGTAAGAAATGCTTCCTTTGACTCATCTCTTTCTCTGACCGCCAACCACCTCCCTGGTGATACATCAGGAACCTCCTGATGTATATTTACCTCACCAACCTTACCTAATCGCAAGTAACTGGGTTGAGGATTATTTAGCAAGTATCGGGCACATGCTCTTACTTCCATTGGATCACCTGGGGCAGCAATCAGCATATTTGGCATTGTTCTAATTAATGCATAATCTTGGATGGCATGATGTGAATAACCCAAATTACCATAGGCAAGACCTCCACCTACAGCAACAACAGTTACTGGGAGATTATGATAATCGACATCGTTACGGATTTGTTCTGCACACCTAAATGTAGAAAAGTTACCGATGGAATAAACAAAAACATGGAAACCCTCCGAAGCTAGACCAGAGGCTAATCCAATCATGTTTTGCTCAGCAACCCCTGCATTAAAAAATCTATCAGGAAAACGATCCGCAAACATTTCTATAGCACCAAAGCCCAAGTCCCCAACAATCAAGACAATCTTTTCATTTATCTCCGCTGCATTTACTAACTCTTCAAAGAAGGCTTTCCGCATATCAATCACCAAGTTCCTTTAATGCAGCAATCAATTGATCCTGATCTGGACATTTATAATGCCATTCCACCTTGCCTTCCATAAAACTTACGCCCTTCCCTTTAATGGTATGAGCAATAATAACTGTTGGCTTATCTTGATATCTTTGGGTGAGCGCGTCATAGAGTTCCTGGTGGTTATGCCCATCAACCTCTATTACAAACCAACCAAAGCTTTTCAACTTGTCTGCTAATGGCTCGAGGCCCAAAGTTTTTTCGCAACTCCCCATACTCTGAAGTTTATTGTAGTCAATAATAGCAACAAGATTATCAAGGGCATGGTGGGATGAGAACATCAAAGCCTCCCAGTTTGAACCTTCATCCATCTCACCATCACTTAACAATACGAAAGCGCGCCAATCCATATTCATTTTTTTAGCAGCTAGCGCCTTGCCAGCTGCAAATGAGAGGCCGTGACCTAATGATCCTGTTGAAAATTCAACTCCACTAACCTTATGACTAATATGGTTCATTAATGGAGAGAAATTTTGCCCATAAGTATCAAGTTCGGATTTAGTAAGAAACCCAATTTCTGCCAACACAGAATAAACAGCTACGCAGGCATGGCCCTTACTTAAAATAAATCTGTCACGTTTAGCTAATGAGGGAGCCTGAGTGTCGTAGCACATTACTCTCCCATAAAGGACTGCAAGAATATCTGAAATAGATAGCGCACTGCCAATATGAGACGCCCCGGCTTTGTGGACCATTCTAAGAGCATTCAAACGTACTCTTCTAGCCAAGTCAACCGTATCATCCATTAGAAATTAATGCCCAAGTACGATTCAATTTTATCCACAACAAAGTCTAACATTTCATTCGTTAAGCCCGGATAAACACCAATCCAGAAGCTATCATTCATTACTGTGTCTGTATTAATCAAGTCGCCGCTAACTCGATAATTTCTACCCTTCATGTATGGCTGACGAGTTAAGTTACCTGCAAACAAAAGCCTGGTTCCAATCTTGTTCTGATCTAAATACTCAAGAAAATCTACTCGACGAATATTTGCTTCAGGTTTAATCGTAATCAAAAAACCAAACCATGAGGGGTCGCTATTTTCTGTTGCCTCGGGTAGAGTTATGAATTCCTCGCAGGACTTCAAACGATCAGATAAGTACTTGAAATTATCTTTTCGTGCCTGCACAAAGCTATCTAACTTATCCAACTGTGCCAAACCACATGCAGCCTGCATATCCGTAATTTTTAGATTGTATCCAAGGTGTGCATAAGTGTACTTATGGTCATAACCCTCTGGAAGGTCTCCCAGTTGCCAGCAGAAACGTTTACCACAGGTATTATCTTTACCGCCGGGACAATAACAATCCCTCCCCCAGTCACGGAAAGATTCGATTATCATTTTTAGTTTTGAATTGTTGGTAAAGACCGCACCACCCTCGCCCATTGTGATGTGGTGGGCGGGATAAAAGCTTAAAGTACCAATATCACCAAAGGTACCTGTCAGTTGACCGTTATAACGTGAGCCTAGCGCATCACAGTTATCTTCAATCAGCCACAAGTTATGCTTTTTGCAAAACTCCATAACGGCTTTTATATTGAAAGGGTTTCCTAAAGAGTGCGCTAGCATTACCGCTTTCGTTTTCGGGCTGACTGCTGCTTCCATTCTTGTCACGTCAATGTTGTGGGTTGCAATATCAATATCAACAAAAACTGGAACTGCCCCAAACTGCAAAATGGGATTTACTGTTGTAGGAAAGCCAGCTGCAACACCGATGACTTCATCTCCTGGCTGAATTGCACGATCGCCCAACTTCGACGAAGTGAGTGCGGAAAAAGCTAACAAATTAGCAGATGACCCTGAGTTTGTAGTGAGAAGATAGCGAACACCCAAATAATTTGCTAACTTCTTTTCAAAAGCTTCATTAAAGCGACCCGTCGTCAACCAACCGTCGAGCGACGCATCAACCATTGCTTTTAATTCATTACCATCAAGCACCTTACCAGACGGCGGAATGGGTGTTGAACTTGGCTCGAACGCTTTAGGCGCATATTTTATTGCCGCATACTCTTCAACAAGCTTGGCGATCTGATTCCGAATTAGCTCAGAGTTATCCAAATTATTTTCCTCTCAATATTATCACTTAAATTTTAGTATGCTTGATTGGTATTGATTTATTTCATCAAGAACGTAACTTTTCATATTTTGACCAGAAATATGTGCTTTATGCCAAGCACATATTCTTTTAATTGTTTCAGCGGTATCCCATTGTGGCCTCCATCCAAGCTGGACTCTTGCCTTACTACAATCAAGCTTTAAAAAGGAGGCCTCATGAAGATTGGCGCCACTAGAGTCGATATTAAAACTTGCATCCAACCCCCATTGATCTACTAGTTGATTAATCATCCATTCGACTGACTTTTCGTCATTCTCTCTTGGACCAAAGTTCCAAGCCTCGGCATATTTACTTCCGTGGATATAAAGATTTTCTGCTAACAATAAGTAGCCACTCAATGGCTCTAATACGTGCTGCCATGGGCGAATCGAATTAGGGCTTCGAATAGTTACCGTTTTATTTTCCATAATTGAACGAATGAAATCAGGAATCAGACGATCAGCTGCCCAATCTCCTCCTCCAATCACATTGCCTGCACGAGCAGATGCAACAGCTACGCCGTGGTCTTCATAATTATCAGGATTAAAAAACGATGAGCGAAAGGCAGCCGTGACCATTTCAGCGCAACCCTTGCTATTACTGTAAGGATCGTAACCCCCCATTGCTTCATCTTCGCGATAGCCCCAAGGCCATTCACGATTCTCATAACACTTGTCGCTAGTAACATTCACAACAGCCTTAACACCATCCACATAACGAATAGCCTCAAGCAAATTAACAGAACCCATTACATTTGTTGCGTAAGTTTCAACAGGATTTGAATATGATTGCCTAACCAATGGCTGAGCAGCCATATGAATGACAACCTCAGGTTTAGCTTCCTGCATTGCTTTTTGTAAGCATTTTAGGTCACGGACATCACCAATCACCGACCGCATACCATCAGCAACACTTGCAACATAAAAGAGACTTGGGTTGGTAGGTGGATTGAGTGAATATCCTGTCAAATCTGCCCCTAGAGACTGAAGCCATAACGACATCCAGCCTCCCTTGAAGCCTGTATGACCTGTTAGGAATACACGTCGCCCCCTCCAAAATTCTGAATTCATTGCCAGACCTTCCAAGGCGCACTTCCTGATTGCCATAACTCTTCTAAATAATGCTTATCGCGGAGTGTATCCATCGGATGCCAGAAGCCATGATGTTTATAAGAAGCAAGATTACCTTCCTGAGCCAAGCGCTCCAGAGGTTCACGCTCCCAAATAGTTTTATCATCTTCAATATAATCTAGGACGCTAGGTGAAAGAACAAAGAAACCACCATTAATCATTGCACCATCCCCTCTCGGTTTTTCCATGAAGCTAATAACCTTAGTTCCGACTAAATCCAGCGCGCCAAAACGACCGGGTGAGAAGGCGGCGGTTAATGTAGCTTTAACGCCCTGCGCTTTGTGAAAAGATATTAATTGAGAAATATTAACGTTGCTGAGACCATCGCCGTAGGTGAAACAAAAAGCATCTTCATTCTTAACGTAATCCGCAACGCGCTTAAGACGTCCTCCGGTCATCGTATCCTCCCCCGTATCGACAAGAGTTACTTTCCACGGCTCAGCGTTACGTTGGTGAACTTCCATTTTATTATTTACCATATCAAAGGTTACATCTGACATATGGAGGAAGTAATTGGCGAAGTACTCCTTAATTATGTAGCCCTTATAGCCACAACAAATTACAAAATCATTGATACCATGAGTTGAATATGTTTTAAGTATATGCCAAAGAACTGGCTTGCCGCCAATGTCGACCATCGGTTTAGGCCGAGAAGATGTCTCCTCGCTAATGCGAGTTCCCAAACCACCTGCAAGAATTACTGCTTTCATAAAATTACTCCACACTCATATTGACTGAAAAACCATGTTTTTTAAGAAGTGCGTTCCGTCTTGCTTCATCCAGGTCGCAAGACATCATTTCTGAACACATCTGGTGGGCTGTAATCTCAGGCACCCAACCTAATAATTGTTTTGCCTTTGTTGAATCGCCCAACAGGGTTTCAACCTCGGTAGGCCTAAAATAACGCGGATCAATTCTCACAATTACATCACCAACCTTTAAGGCTGGGGCATTACCCCCTTCAATAGAAGCTACAATCGCCGTTTCATAAACACCTTGACCTTCAAACTTTAAAGTGACCCCAAGCTCAGCCGCCGACCATTCAATAAACTGGCGCACACTATACTGTGCCCCAGTTGCGATCACAAAATCATCAGGACTCTCTTGCTGAAGCATCATCCACTGCATGCGCACATAATCCTTCGCATGCCCCCAGTCGCGACAAGCATCAAGGTTCCCCATATAAAGACATGATTCTAATCCTTGTGCAATATTTGCTAAGCCCCTAGTAATCTTGCGTGTCACAAAAGTTTCCCCGCGACGTGGACTTTCGTGATTAAAAAGTATTCCATTGCAAGCAAAAATTCCGTATGCCTCTCTGTAATTAATAGTAATCCAATATGCATAAAGCTTAGCAACTGCGTAAGGACTTCTTGGATAAAATGGGGTTGTTTCTGTTTGCGGAATTTCCT
>JACCDP010111032.1_pt1 | contig 13027 bp, 9 predicted proteins | sample 7445841 | NCBI WGS metagenome assembly JACCDP01 (sample SAMN15323441, study PRJNA562643) | freshwater metagenome | isolation source: river surface water | place: USA:Blue River Watershed | collected 2017-08-17
ACAGCTACATATAGTCTTGGGCAAAGAGTTAACAATCTGAATGCAGATAATGTACGCAATGGTACAAGCAATAAGTACATTGTGAACAATACTTATAACAATGATTTATATATACAAGGTACATTATCTGCTACATCTTTCATTGGAGATGGAAGTCTACTTCAGAACATATCTTTTGCTAACAAGTCAACATCTATGTTACAAGAGGGGTCAAATATGTACTTTACAGTTGATAGAGTGTCTAAATTGATAGATGGATCAAACACGGTTTTGGTAGCTAAGTTTGAGAGTACATCTAACAGTCTTTTACAACAAGTCAAAAGTACTCTTAATGAACTTATAATGTTTTCAAATCTAAGCATCAACTTATCCTCTATTTCAAACCTGTCTCTAGACACTATCAAACAAGGAACAAGCAATAAGTACATTGTGAACAATACTTATAACAATGATTTATACATTCAAGGTACATTATATGCTACATCTTTCATTGGAGATGGAAGTCTACTTCAGAACATATCTTTTGCTAACAAGTCAACATCTATGTTACAAGAGGGGTCAAATATGTACTTTACTGTTGATAGAGTGTCTAAATTGATAGATGGATCAAACACGGTTTTGGTAGCTAAGTTTGAGAGTACATCTAACAGTCTTTTACAACAAGTCAGAACTGCTATTGGTGATCTTATAGGTTTATCTAATATTGATTTGTCAGCTCTGTTAACCTCGAATATATCCCTAGATGTCATAAAACAAGGTATCAAAAACAAGTACATCATAGATGATAAATATAATGCTGATTTAACTATTAATGGTCAATTATACACAGATTATATAAATGTCAAAAATAACATATCTATCATAAATAATTCAACACAAAACGGCAAATGTTTAGATATTGTTAACATAGCAAATAATACATGTCTCAACATATTACAAATAGGCGATGGTGACATTGTTAAGATATCCAAAAACTATAATCCAGTTTTCACAATGCAAAATAATGGATATTTCGGTAATGTAAACAACCCTGCATACAATATAGATATAGAAGGTACAATTAAGTCAACATATTTCAGAGGAAATGCAAATTTATTGTATAATTTGAATTTGCGAGACAAGACAACAAGTGAATTGCGTGAAGGTTGTAATCTATATTATACTGATGATAGAGTATATACATTACTTGCTGGAGCAAAATATTTCCATGAAAATCCCTTTATACCAATGATAGAGGATGCATATTCAAATATGGCAGATAGATTGTTTGCATTGAGAAATGATATATCTCATACTATAGCCAATATTAGGCTTGATAATATTGTACAGGGTGAAACAAATCAATATATAGTAAATCAAATATATAATGATTCTTTATTAGTCAATGGTACATTAACGGTGAAAGATATCAGAATACTAGAAGTTGATAATGCATCATATTCTGATATATATACATCTAATTTATATGTTCCACCTACTTCAGAATCAGGTTACATTTCAATAAATGATACATATGTGAAGAATGCAACATTAAATACAAATATTTCAAATATTGCTAATGGTCTATGCTTGCAATATAGTAATCTAATTAGACAAGAATATGATCCTGTTATTCTGGATATTAGAACTGACATCTCAGATATGAATAGTAATTTAATCAATGAATTAGATTTCGTGAAAGAATCTATGTTTTATATTAATTTGGATAATGTACTTCAAGGTGAAAAGAATCAATATATTGTCAATAATATTTTTAATAACTCATTGCTAATCAATGGTGTATTGACAGTTAAGGATATTCGCATATTAGAATTTGACGAAGCATATTATTCAGAAGTATATACATCAAATTTATATAATCCATCGGACATACTCAATGATAAATCTGGATATTCAGTAACTAGCTCTCTCCGTTCTGCTATATTGAATTCAAATATTTCTAATATTGCTAATAGCATAGCACAAAACTATTCAGAAATAACAAATGCTAAATTTGACAGCTTGGTATCAAACATAGAGAACAATATATCATTAATAGATAAAAAATTTGAAACAGAAGTCAAGGATATTCAAGAAAGTTTATATTATATTAATCTTGATAACATCATACAAGGTTCAAATAATCAATATATTGTCAATAATATTTATAATAATTCTTTATTAGTTAATGGTACATTAACAGTGAAAGATATTCGAATAATAGATACTGACACATCCTATTCAGAAATTTACAATTCTATGTTATATAATCCATCTAACAACCAAGGTGTAGGCAATAATAATAAATTTGCATACTATGGTAATCAAAATATCTCAAATATAGCTGTACACATTGCTCAAAATTATAGTAACCTAATTAGAGCTGAATATGATCCAATAATAGCAGATATATATTATAATATTAGTCTAAGAAGTACATTGTCAGACTTAGCTACTTTGACGGATTATGTAAATATAACTCAATATACATTGAATCAAGTAAATAATACGGTAGATGTACTGCAAGAAGATACACAAATAATCAACGGACAGATTTCTACACTTCAAAATAATGTATATGTATTACGGAATGATTTAGAAGATTTTAAAGAAACACAATATCATGTTAACCTTGATAGAGTCATACAGGGTTCAAATAATAAATATATTGTGAACAATATATACAATAATTCTTTACTTGTGAATGGTGTTTTGACAGTAAGAGATATTCGTATATTAGATATAGATGAAAATTATGCAGACATTTATAACTCAAGTTTATATGATGCACAAAGTGGGACAGGAACACATTCATACTCAGTTACAGCTAATATTTCCAATATTGTCATAGATATATTAAAAAATAAAAATTATGATGATAAAATATCAACTATACATTCAACACTTTCATATGGAATCAATTCTGAAACAACTCAATTAGCAAATAGGATACATACAATAAATCAATTTTTCACAATTACATCAAATCAACAAGCTAATGAAATTAGTTTGTTAAAAAATAACATTGATATACTAACTTCGAATCTAAGTATAGCTTTAGCCAAATTATCAGAGCTTACTTCTACTTCTTAGCCTTCTTACTTTTTTTGGCTTTTCCTGCTTTCTTTGATTTGACCTGTTTACTTGCTGATTTAACAGGTTTAACAGGTTTACTTTCTTTCCACATCTTAGCTATCATTTTGAGAAGTTCTGGAGCAGTTTTTGAAGGATGCTTTTCTCTAAGTTTCTTAAAATGAGCCTTCATAAACTTATTATATTCGCTAAGTGGTCGCTTCTTACCACCGCCCTGTTGACCACCTGCACAACCGCATCCACCAATGTTTTCTTGTAGACCACTCATAGGATTACTATCCATGCAAATATTATTTATTCCTATTTATATAGAATATTAAATTTATTGATAAGATGGAAAATTTATTAACATTTATAATAGTTATATTAATTGTGCTATCATATATCACTATAGTTTACATATCACAATTTGGGGTGCCTATGCAACAACCAATCTCATCCCACAAATGCAATGCAATATCCTGTAAGTTCTTAGACCCTGTCAGTGATCCTAGGTATAATATGCAACAAATAGTCAAACAATCTATTCTTTTAGAAGAGCATCTAGCCAATAAAAATAAACGTTGTAGAGATTGTATTACAAAGCATTTTTTACATATTATTGGATTAGCAGAGGAGGCACAAATGTTGGCAACAAATAAAATACACAAATATCCTTTAATCAATGAAAGTGTTGAATTATACAATAGATTATTCAAAAAATGGCTACAAAGTTATGACAATGGTGGAGAAGATAGTTCACTTTTATGTTGTGATGAATTACGTACTATGCGAAAAAAATTAATAGCAGTATATTTCTTTAATGATACTGATTTATGAATATATAAATCCATAATCTTGTATATCATCATCTAAATCATCATATTCTTCTTGATCTTTCATAATAAGTTCATCTCTTTCAAAGTCATTATAATCATCATTAATGTTATATTGATTTAATTCTAGTTCATTGTCTGCATCATCTTCATATTTGAGACCTATCTTTTTGATTACATTCATAAGATTACGTTCATCTGCTGTTTTAGTATCCATAACTTGCAGTATTTTTCTTTTATTTTCTTCTCTTATTTTTGTAATAAATGCTATATTTTCTTCAATAGTAGGCATTTTTGAGAATCGTAAATATCTTGTGACTGTTGTATACACTAAATTCATCAAATTTTTGACAAATCCATTTGTAACATTTATACTTGTATTTAGCACACCATTAGTATTAATATTAACATTGCATGGCAAACATAATGCACGACATAAAATGTATTTTTTAATTCTTATTATATCTTGCGCATAATATTCATTGCTAATATTCACAAGATTATCAATATCTCTTAAAATTTCATGAATAGTTGTAATAGCATTTTTCAATAATTGTTCTTCTTCTACTGAGTTAGTTACAGTTTTTTTATATATGCTACATAGCATAAGCAATATATTTTTTACATTAGGATTATGTTCTAATATCAATGTATCAAGCTCCTGTGATTTAAAACCAGCTGTTTTACAAAATAATTGTATAAAATGTTTTGCATAGGTCATAGCATCTTTAGTAGATGTTATAAAGTGTTCAATATCATTATTAGGCAATAATGGAGATTTATCTTTCATATTGTTCAACCATTTTTGTATTGCACTATCATCAACTGCATCTAATTTTTCATAAGGAACTGTTATTGTCATATTATCATATTCTTCATCAGAGTCTGATGAATCACTATTATCTACTTTATGATGTGCTACATAAAGTGCATATCTACTGGGTTGTGTCAATCTAGTCTTACCATATTTTTTTTTGGCAACTTGTAGATCTTTTCTTTCTTTTTCTACAATATCTTTGTCAGTAACAAATGATTTTCCAATCTGTTGAAGACAACAACCCAATAGAAATTTGTGTAACTGTTTATATTTGTAACTAGGCATATAAAGAAGAGCATTAATATAATCATTTAGCAGTCTGTCTCCTAGTTTATCTTTTATAGTGTGAAGTAATTGTGTATATGTTTCTTTACCTTTGTAATTTCGTTTCTTGCTAATATCCTTTGCATTTTCTCTCAAATCATTAATAAATTCTTTATATAGATTATCTATTTTCTGCATTACCTCCTTTTGCAAAGAAGCAGACTGCAAATATAACCAATTATTATCTATCAATATGTCATTGAGTATGCTACATAGATATACTGTTACTCCTTGTTTGGAATCCTTCAATGGAAGTCCATCTAAGGCCCATTTATCAACATATGAAATCATAAAGTCATTTTCTTGATACACCAGTATATCATTAACAATATCATCTTGGATTTGTAGTGACCACCAAGCAAGTGCTGTTAATATCATATCATAAATAGTTGCAACCCAATCTTGATTACATTGATGAACATATCTTATTAAATCATCTGACACTAATGAATTAATTTGACTTGTATTCAATGCAATAGAAGGAGAAATTTTAATAACATCCTGTACAAAATCATCGGCCAATTTGATATCAGCTTTATTGAGAATAGCTTTCATAAGATCATATTTTATAGGTATATTAGCAAAATTACGAAATAGTTCATCACATAGTCTTTCATAATTAAGTGGTAATTTAGCATTATCGCGTATTTTCTTTATTAAAGGTAAAACAAATTTTAAACTATCCACAAAACCTAATGCATCTTTATATTTAATAGATAGCCAGTATTTATCAAGAGAATCTGATGATTTTATCTGTGTTTCATCAGTATCTTCTATATCAAAATTATCTTGATCATCATCTAATGCCATTCCTTCATAATTTCCATTATTTTTATAGACATCTGGTATGCCATCATATTCATTATAATCTGTAGCTTCTTTGATTTCTTTGATATCAGCATAAAAATCAATAAACTGAAATCTAAAAAATACATTTAACGCATGATGTAATATTTTTGCCTTTTCAGTATGCTGATCTATACTTTCCTTGATATTTTCTATATCATTTCCTATGAGCTCCTTTAATGTATTAATAGCGTGAGTAATAGTAATTGTTTTTTTATTAGCAGTTAAATTATCAATGATATCTTCTAATGTGACATCATTATTGATGACTGCATGTAAAATATCATTAATGTTGTTGTATAGCAATGGTGGAGCATTAACATTCATTTTCTCTTCCTCCAAATTAGCAATAAGTACAACAAGTTCTTCCTTCGTTTTTTCAGGTATGTTTAGTAACTGCAATAAATGTTTTTTATTTAATTTGTTAAAAAATTCTAATTTATTATTTATAACACTTAAAGGTTGCAATTTGAATTTTTTATAAGATATTTTGTGAGCATCTATTGATAATATATTTTTTAAATGTTCTAAAAATATTTTAAAGTCATTTTCAGTAAGGTCATCCAAGCTAGTATCAAATTTTTTTAAGATAGAGTTTAAATGGTTATAATCTAAATCATAATCATCATCATCTATTTTAATATGTTCTAAGGCAGTATCTAATTTAGGTTTTACAGCCTTAACTAATTTATCAATATCTGTATATGTATCACTTTGTATTAAATTAAACAAGATAGGTGTCTCTAAGAATGCTATAACCTTCTGTGATAAAATATCATCATGAACTGCTTTGGGTGTTTTAAAGTATGCGGCTGTTACTGGAATATTTGTGTCATCATCTTTGTAAACAGGATATAAGGTATCATCAGCAAATTGTATATTTGTATAACTTTTGGGTTTAAGGCGTATATGTTTTGCATTATTATCATATGTAATAGCAAACATCAATTTACGTTTTTCAGTCTGAGCTATATTATAAGAAAATTTTGTCATTTTATTTATTGTATCAACGACACTTTCAATATCTTCATCTTCACAGTCATATTGTTTTTTATGGGCATCAACAACAAAAACATAGTTTTGTAGATTTATTAATTTATCCTTGAAAAATAAATCAGTAATATTATCAGACTTATTGCTGTCATTAAAGAAATCATACAGTTCATTATAAATTTCTTCTCTAGAAAATGCTATAAATGTAGGATTATGTTTGATGATTTCACCCATTGTAAGAATTTCAAAATATTCAATCTCTGGTAAATCTTCATCTTCAATTTGGTATATTATATTATCAATGGATACAGACATCCTTTAATATAACATAAAGAAAAATTAAATAATAAATATTAGAAAAGTATTTTCATAGTGTTATAATAAAGTTTTATTATACTTATGTTGGCAGATATGAACAAAAAAATGATAACAAGGCCTATTTTATATACTCATAGAATTATTGCATGAATAATGGGAATAGGATTAGCTCCAACGCATTTTGTCATTGCAAAAACAATTCAATCATTATGAGGACAAAGATTTCTATATAAGTGAATGATATTATGTGAATTTTGTTTTCATCTGTCTAAAAAATGCCTTATCAAATAGTTGTGTTTTATCCCTTCTTTTAACAATATACTTTGTAAATTTTGGAAAAAAATCATCCTTCTGTTGTTGTATATTATTCTCAGATTCAATTCTGTATTGATTTGTTAGCAACATATGATAATTCATTTTGAAAATATCATATGGTTGTGTTTCATAAATAGTTGGCAATATTTTTATTTCTGCATCATTATTTGAATATGTAAATATAGATTTGTTACTTTGAATAATTTCTAGAATAGGATTATCAATTTCAATAATAGGTTTATATGAATATGGTTTACATTTAATTAATTGTTGACTATTATTCCATACATCATTGTCATCTATGATGATTGTTCTTTCATTTATAATTTTGCTTTGTACATCCCTGTTTTTGCATCTTGGATATCTACATGATAAGTTAGCAAACATTTTATCATAGTATCCGTTTAGATCTTTCAAATACGCACCTTCTGATGTTAATGAACTGTCATCTCTCACAAACAAGGGTCTATTAAAATGTATACCAGTATATTTTTCCAAATATTGAATAATATCAACAACATAATCTTTGGTACCCAATGAAAATATAAAAAATTCGGCAGTAGGAAAGGTTGATTTTATTTGATGCAAACTTTCTGCAAAGTGTGGTCTTACAAAATATTTAGGAATTTTTTTGCTTGACCACACTGTAGTATCAATATCACATTCTGAACCATTGAATCTTTTATGTCTACATCCATTTTTTACATAGTTGATTATCTTCCTATATGAAATAATATGAGCAGGATTTCCTATAATAGTTCCATCTAAATCAAAAATGAAAAGTATCGGAAGGTTTTTATCACTCATTCTATAATATTCTATTTATTTTTAACAAATATGTTCCATTCTTTTTTCATGTTGGTGAGTTCATCCATTATAATTCTGCAATTAGATTCAAGAAACCTAACAAACACAGCTGGATTTGTCTGATCATCCAATGTTAGTCGAATAATAAGTTCTGTTTTTAAAGGATGTGGACATATATATCCAACATAAGAACAATGTATATTTTCTAACATTGACTTATCTTCACGAACATAATTAGTATGTATATGTGATTGAATTATATTACCCAAAGTATCATCTTCATTCTGAATAATAAATTCATATGTATTTTTTGTATCTAGAAATTTTTGTAAAGATACCCCATTCGTACCCAGACCTTCCGAAATAATATTAGCGACCAAATTATTTAATTTGCTGGTAATAATTTCTAAAGCTTTGTTAACCAGATATTTTGGTCCTATCATATTGTTAATAGATTCTATTTCAAATTGAACAGCATTTGCTTCACCATATTTATTCATATAATATGAACGTTCTTTGTCAAGAATACCTTCTTTTTTAGCAGCAACAGCAGGATCTTGCATGTAAAAGAAATTAGCCAATGAAACAGGACAGAAGCCAGAATTTAATCTTGCAGTTCTCTTAACTACACCTGCCTTAAAATGCAATTGCTCATTTGTTCTCAATCTTGTTATAAGAATATGAGATTTGGTTATACTATTGATTGGAAATAATTTATCCAGTTCTTTTTTGGAAACATCTTTATCATTTTGTTTTGCTTTGATATCTCCAGTGGTAACATTAAGTATATTATTTCCTGCATTAATTACATTTAATTCTAATTCAAGTGTTCCATCATCATATGCTTCTATCTCATCTTCTGTAAAACAAATAGGCAATAAACCGATTCTATGTGATATTATTTCATTATGTAAAGGACCATTATTTTTAATTATTTCAACAGTTGAATCTTCTTCGCCTAAAATACCTGGATATGGAATATCAGTTAATATAGTTCTTCTTATACCATTAATAATAGCAACATCCACATTATAAATTTCAAAGGAATGTTTATCAGATGGGTCCTTAGGGTCATGAATATAATTGCGAAACATTATGGCTCAATCTGATTAATGATAATAAATTTTTTATGTCTTATGTCATTTTTTAATTTATTTACTATACACTGTTACTCTTCATTGCAGTATTGAGGAAAAATAGTCAATTTTTTAGTACAAAAATTCGATTTCATTCTATGTAAATTACATAAAACTTATTTATAAAGATATTATTATGTTTTTCACAGAACATGATACTTTATATATGCACAAGATTCTTGGGTTTGGGTGTTTAACACATTATGCGTATAGAATATTTTGTAAAGTAAAATATGGCACAATGTTTTTTGATAATAACTCTATAGCTTCTTATGCAACACCAGTAATGCATTTGTCATTATCATTGTCATCTTTTATGTTTCAAGTTCCAACATATAGATTCAATACAAAAGCAATTATTTGGAAAGAACTTCAGTTACATAACATAATATTTGCATCTCGTTCTGCTTTTGTTATGTATCATACATTATTTGCAAATGATAATAATCTTAAATATTACTATATACGCTTAGGTATTATTTTAGTACATCATTATCTAGCAGATTTAGTTACAAGTGAATATCAAATGAATGATAAAACAACAACCCGTGACATACCATTTGATACAGATAGTTATATATTACCATATATCACAAAAAAATTTTATGCTATTTCACAATTGGTTGCTACATCTAATTTGCTACTGTCAAAAAGCTACGAAAATGCTTTCGGAATTATGTTTCCAATTCAGCTCTCAGCTTTTTTAATGACACTAGTACGAAAAAATATTATAAGTAACAATCAATGGCATTTGTTTTATACATTATCCTTGGCAATTCCATATATCATAAACCGCAAAAGTATAAACCCACAAAATGATCAATTTTATCCTTCTATTTTATATGTTTTCTCGAGATTAGTATTGAATGTAAATAAATATACGAATATGATATGCTTAACATATATATACAATCTAAATATGCTATGAAAAGAAAAAAATGATACTATAAATTTGATGATATTGTTTATCTCAAATGATATTGCCAAAAATTGCAACATTCTTATTCTACATTATATATTTGTCATCAGCATTTAGTACTAATAATATTGGATGCGAAAGAACAATATATAAAAATTATTTACTAGGTCTTCGTAAGACACGGAAACTACTTTCGAATACAAATAATACATTACAAATCAACTTCATATCTGATTATACACAACCATCATCACAACAATATATTAACAATACAGAAAATACAGTAAAAACCATTATAATGGGAAATGTAATAGTTGATGTATCTACAGTAAAATATATTCATATTAAAACATCGAATGATTCTATTACACTTGAATTGGATAAATCCGAAATAAAGGAGAATAACATTATAAGTAATATCAATAATGTAGACACATTGGTCAATACATTATCATTATTAGCAAAAATATTAAATGTAAACTAATATCATATAAAAAATAAATGTATAGATTATATAAAAATGACATATCAAATGTATTTTTTACTAATGCTTACAAATGTATATGCGTTTGTGTATCCACATTCTTTCAAACATCATAATCATCTAACATGCATCAAATCTATGTCAAATGAATATCTTGATAAAATAAATGATTATTCAGATTATCTTAATAATGATAAAATAAAAGTAAAGAAATTAGAAAAGATTCGAAATAATATTACAAATTATATTAAAACAAAAACAGATGATAAGAGTAAAAAAATTGAACTAGGTTTCAAATCTACTTATCAACCAATTCCTAAAGCAGAATTTGATACAATCTTCATGAATATTAATAATATAATTAAAATATACATGTCATCAAATGTTGACAGAATGATATTTGAACTAGCGACAGGAAAACGCTATGTATATTATATAAATAATAAAGATGATTATACAAAAATGGATCAATTAATTCGGCTCATACCTTCAAAACACAAAATAGTGATTATAAATGATATCCAAAATGTAATGGATGACCCTTTTGGATTTTTATATTGTGACAAGAAATAATTAGATGTATACAATATATAATTTTATTTTTCTTGGGTTTGTTACTTCAGGATAATTAAAAAGTACAGTTTCAGTATTTTGAGGATCTATAATCTCATTATGAACATTTTGTGTATTAGAATATAAATAGCATTTATTATCTGCCCTTTGTTTCAAAACCATTTGATTATTTTTATTCTTATATAACATTATACTGTTGTCAGAATAATATGTATTAAATAATGATAGAATACTTTGATTGAGTAATTTCTTTAAAAGCTTCTGACGAACTATAATTTTTATATTATATTCTCTTAAATAATATGATAATGTATATACAATTAAATCTTGAGGTAGAATTTTTTCCATAGTATCTAAAAACATATCTATATCTCGATTATTGGACATTTACATCTTAATAATTATCATTATTTTTATTATTAGAATATAATAGATATGTCTTATAAATTAGAAACATTATCTTTCAATACAGATGGTATAGATAAAATCAAACAAATCATAGAAGAAAAACGAAGAATATATATTGATAAACATTTAATAGACCCTACTATTTATATAAATTCTACTTATACATCTCGTGTTGTTAAATTAGCAAGTAGTGTTAAGTTTACTTCAGATATTAACAGTAATCGTGAGGATATATTATTAATAAAAGAGGATAATGTAATTTATTCTATGATATTGAATCAAGATCTGGAAAAAAATAAAGATTATCGAACATCACGATCTCCATTTATTCGTACTCTTATATACACAAGACCAAGTGTGTATACAGAACGAAAATTAGATATAACAAAAATTATTGGTGTAATATATAAAGATGATAAATTGCGAGATAGTGATTTTTGGAGAGAGATAGCACAAGAAATATGTTTTAATCATCAAAATAATTTGTATACATTTTTATCTGACTTAAATGTTTCATCAACTACATTAACACAAAATATAGTACCTTCTGCTGTAGTACAAAATATTCCATATTTAAAAATTACTCAAAGAGGCATTGAATATATTAATGATAAAATACGATTTTATAAACAATATTACTATCTTAAGCATGATAAAAATCCAGACAATCCTGAATTTATGCAAAACATTCTTTCACGTATTGATAAAAGCAAAGTAACAACTGATGGCATAATCAAATTTACACATAATGTAAAAAGTAATTTTGATTTGTTTATTTTAAAACAAAATAACATTATATTTGCACTTTTGAATAATGGTAAAATACTAGGAACTAACAAAAATATGGCATATAATAGAGATACAGACTATACTATAATTAATGTATTTGTTAATAGAAAACAATACCTTATTGATTTAAATGATGTTGTAGGAATAGTTAAAAGTGATAAACCAGAAGGAACATTCTGGTATGAATTAGCTACACAATTATCCAATTCAATTCCGGATAATGGCATTGATACAACTTTTCAACCAGCATATCTTCTAAAACAATCAACTGGCACCCAAACAAATTTACCTAATCCATTATCTGTAGCGCCCCAGCCTACTGCTGTTGCCAAAACAAATTTACCTAATCCATCATCTGTAGTGCCCCAGCCTACTGCTGTTGCCAAAACAAATTTACCTAATCCATCATCT
>JACCDP011078198.1_pt1 | contig 13026 bp, 18 predicted proteins | sample 7445841 | NCBI WGS metagenome assembly JACCDP01 (sample SAMN15323441, study PRJNA562643) | freshwater metagenome | isolation source: river surface water | place: USA:Blue River Watershed | collected 2017-08-17
CCCGGTAGCGTTTCGACTAGGGCGTTTATTACCTGGGTACGAAGTTCCAAGAAGTTGTTTAGTAATGTTTGTAGGCCGTCGCCTTCTATCCACTTGGTAACGGTTGTAGTGAAAGAAGTTAGTAGGGCCATTAGGCCGTCTACGCCGCCACCGGCACCTTCAAAAATTCCAGTTACTTTTTCGCGGAATTCGTCAAACTTGGTAAGCGCGATTTCTACCGCTGGTACTAAGGTTTCGACAAAAAAGCTAGCGAAGATATCGAAAGTTGGGAGAAGTCGCGCGCCAACGGCTTCTTTTATGTTGTCGAAGCCAAGCGTCATTTTCTCGGCCGAAGTAACCGTGGCCGCGGCGGTTCCGCCAACCTGGGTTTCGATAGCGCCTAGAATAATGTTCTGCGCGGATAGTAGGTCGCCCGATTCTGTTAGGGCCTTAATCTTGTCTTTTTCGGCGGCGGTGAAAGTTACACCGGACCGGGCTAGCGCGGTAATACCCTTGATTGGGTCGTTTAGTGCTTTACCTAGGGCGGTAGCGTTGCTCTCGGCAGAACCGAAACCAGTCGCCGCTAGATCTACGGCCGCTTGCGTTGCGCGGTCAAAAGCTCCGCCGGTATCGTCTGCGGTATCGGCTAGGCCCTTGAATGTGAGAAGTTTGGCCTGGGTTTGCTTGATTACCTCCGCGTCGGTTCCAAGCGTTAGTTCGTTGGCTTGCGCGTAGTCAATTAGTCTTTGCGTTACCGCGTCGGTTTCAGAACCAAAGATCCCCATAGATTCGGCAACCGCACCTAGTCGGTTATTGGCTTCGCGAACCGCTTCGGCGGCGACGATAGATTCTTTGGCGAATTGCCCTACGGCCCTAAAGCTAAACGCGGCGGCAAGAATTCCGCCCATAACCTTTAGTTGCTTGCCCAGACCGCCAATAGCGCCCTCGGCTTGTTGCACGCCTTTGTTATCGTACTTGGAGACGATAGGTAAGTTAATTGCCATTACTTGTTTAGCTCCGCGTCGATTTTCTCAAAAGTCGTATTTAAGATAGATTCCGCAAGTTTTACAATGTCCGGGCGTAGTAGTCGGAATTGCTTATAGAAGAAACGACCGCCTTTACCCGTCAATGGAAACCGTGAGTTCAATACCGAAATAAAATTTTGGCCTTCGGGCGTAGACCCGCTAGATCTAGTTCCCGCTAGTTCGGCAAACATAAAACCAGCCTGGCCAGATAGTGGCACCGATTGAACGCGAATAGCGACTAGGTTAGTGGCGTTAGCGCGGTTCTTACCGGGCGTAAAGCCTACGACACCTTTACGCGGTCCCCAACCTAGGCGACCGTAGCGCATACCGCTTAGCGGCGGTTCTCCAACCGGCGGGGCGGCATTAGATATTTGCGTAGCAAGTGGACTTAGCCGGGTCTTTAGTTGGTTCCTAAGATCCTTTACGCCTTCTTCTTCTATTGACTTTAGAAGGCTAAGCGCCCTACGAACCTGGGTAGCGTCTACCGTGTCCGTTGTGTGCTTTATCATTTCGGCCGCCTCCTTTTACAATTCTACCGCCGGGATTGCTTGCGGTTTATATGTTCGATTACGCGGCCCATAGTCCAAAGCATACGGGGATCTAATTGCATTAGTTCCCGCGGGCTTATCTTGTATTCATAAGCTAGAACGGCTAGCGTCCAATGAATAGAGCTATCGCCTAGCGGTTTTATTTTTTTACGTCGGTATCCGAAATGCCTTCGACTGTCTCTAGCCACGCGTCGAAGTCTAGGGCGGTTGCCTTAGTGCGCTTCTCCGCGTGCCACGCTAGGTAGAACAAGTGCGTTAGCTTTACGTTGGTTTCTAACCGGGCAATGCTTAGATCGAATTCACGTTCGAAAGCCACCAAGTCCGGCGCAATGGCCGTAATTGACTTGGTGCTTCCGTCGGTGAAGGTTGTTTGTAGGTTGATTTGCATTTCTTATCCTTACGCGGTCGTCCCGCGGGTCACGGTACCACTTACCGGCCACGACACCGATAGCGTACTTAAATCCCCGATGCTAGAAGCGAATGGAGAATACTGGGTTACTAGGGCCAACATTGAGTAGCTAGGGTTGGTTGCGGAAACCGAACCGCTGGTTGGCTTGATAGTAACGGTAGCCTGGGTTCCCAATAGTGGGAATAGGGTAGCGTCCACCGAAGCGGCTCCGAAGTCCTGGTGGAAGTCAAGGCTTAGCGAAGCGTCCTTTAGGCCACCAATGCGGGTTCTGTAACCAGAACCGAACGCGGTGGTCTCTTGCTCCTCGGCGGTGATCTCTAGGGTAGCGGCGGCCAGACTAGACGAGAAGTCGGACCCGTTGATTGTAATTGCATAATCGGTAGCGACAAACTTAGCCACGATCGTTCTCCTTTAGTTAGCGTACACTTGCACGGCGAAGTCCGCCGCCAAATAGTTCTCTCCACCTAATAATACCGCACCGATGTTTTGCATTTCGGAAACGCGTACGTCGTAGGCAGAACCTCCTAGCGTGCGGTCGGATTGAACCGCTAGCTTTATTGAGCTTGCGCCGGAAGGTGTAGCGAAAGCATTTAGTCGGTCTTGGGCGGTACGCTCCGAAGCGCGACCGACCACCACCGAAATTACGAAGTTGTAGATAGTCAAGCCCTTATTGAACGCGTTATCGTATTCCACGCGGTTTAGCTGGACTATTGCAATAGGTGGCGTTGGGTTGTCGGTAATATCCGCCGTAGCCCTAAGCCCGGTAATAGTTTGTAGGTTAGTTGCTAACCCGTCGCGAATAGTCGCAATGCTCACGCGAACCGTACCTTCTTATATGGCATTAGTAGCGCTTCGATATCTGGATCTACTTTACCTACGCGAATAACGCCCAAGTCTCCGAACCCGGCAACGCCAAGCGGTGAGTCGTAACGCTTGAATCCGCGCATAGCCAAAAGAATCGTGGCTTGCTTGATTGCGGTTGGGATAGACGACCAACCAAACGTGCCGACAACCTGGACGGTTGCTTCGTTGTTGTTAGTGGACTTCGGGTCCCATAGTGGAAATAGGTAGTCGCCAATAGCCCGAATGGTGTCGAATGGGCGGTAAGTTCCGCCGGATAGTCCGTTTAGTGGTTCTAGTTGGCGGTCGGTGCTAGCCCAAGTAACGTCAAAAGTGCCGTTTGCTTGGCTAGAAGTCTTTAGGGTAGTTAGGGTAACTAAGTCGTCGATATCGCAAGTAAAAGAATCGGTCGGGGCATAAACGCGGGTTGCCGAAGTCTGGAAGAATACGCGCTCACAAATACCGTCGATTTGGCGACTTGCGGATTCCACGGCAATTTCTAGCAACGCGTCGTCCACGTTATCGGTGATCCGTAACGCCGCCTTTACGTCTGCTAGCGTGCAATACCCGTTTGTAATAGCCATATGTTTATTCTACCGCTAGTCGGTGCTTTATCTCGGTTGAGCTAATGCCCTGGGTGTATGGGATATAGGCCAAGCCAATTCCGTATTGGTCTAGCCAGTCTTGGCTAAAGTCCATTTGGCGGTAGTAGTCTCTACGCGCCCAGTCCGAACCAACAATGATTAGGTCCGGGCGTACGGCCAAGATAGCGGGCTTCGAATCGTCCCCGGCATAGTTTGGGATAACACGGCTAACGTAGCGGCAACCCTTTAGCACGGCTTCACGCTCCGCGTATCGCATTACTGGCGGCCGGCCTTTATACGCTTCTATAAATTCGTCGGTGTTTAGGGCTACTACTACTTCGCCTAGATCCGCGCAACGTTTCAAGAAGGCAACGTGGCCCGAATGGAATAGGTCGAATGTTCCGCCCGTGTAAATAGTTAGTCCCAACGGTTTTCCCTTCTAACGTCCAAGCTCCAACCGTGTACGGAATAATCGTTGTCGGCTATCTTTTGGTGGTAGCGTACTTCGTTCTTGGCCCAAGTCCGCGCATTGGCTTCTAAGAAGTCTTGGCGGGTTGTCATAGGTTCGTGCCTAATGCGAACGGGTAATTGCTTTACCGGCACGCCCGCGGCCCTTATACGGCGTTCTAGGTCGTTGTCGTCGAAGTAAATTGGGTAAAATGCTTCGTCATACAACCCAGCCTTGGCAATACAACCTTCGCCAAAGATTGGCGCGGCCCACGGTGTCTGGTCTACGTCTGCAAAATTTAGCGCGTTTGTATCTACTTCGCGTTCTATGGTTTCCAGCGCGCCTGGTTCAAACCAAGCGTCGTCGTTCACCATTACCCAGTAGCGCGCGTACGGTGTGGACTTGATAACTAGATTCCAAGCGCCGACTAGCCCAAGTCCGAACGGTACTTCGATATGCCAAAGATTCTCCACTAAGTCTGGCTTGGTTGGTTTCCAAGTTTGCTTACCGGAATTGTTTACTATTACCAAGTGTTCTACCGGGTAATCTATGCTGGCCATAAGCCGTTCGGCTAGATCGAACCTAGTAATGGTCGCGAACCCTATAACGGGTATCAAGCGAAGCGCTCCGTCCAGAACGGCAACCAATAGTTCTCCCAAACAACGTCTACGTCGAATTGCTTGGCGAAGTCGATAGCGGTTTGGCTAACGCCACGGGGCGCGTCGTAGGCTAGCCCTAGCGCGTCGATTAGTGACTGGATTAGCGGAATTTGGAAGAAGCTAGATTGTTGTTCGTCCCAGAATGGCTGGCCGGCAACTAGCCAAGAATCTGGCCCGGCTAGATCTTGCGTAGCGGCGAAGCCCGAAGTAATTGTATTGGTCCCGCACGCCTGGGCCTCTACCACCGGGACGCCAAAACCTTCTCCATAAGAAGCGCTTAGCAACACGTCCGAAGCCGTATAAACGCCCGCTAGAAACTCTTGCGGGTATCCGTTGCGTAGCGTGTCGGTATCGGCAATACGCACGTGTTCTTCGCTAAGCCCTACGGCCTTTAGCAACACCGGCAAAGTGAATCCACCGAACACCTTAGACGGTTCCATATGTAGGTATAGATACGCGTCCGGGTGTGTACGGCGGAATAGGGCGAACGCCATAAGTTGTTCTGCCAACGCTTTACGGTGAAAGAATCCGCCGTTGGCTTTATTGGCTTGAACCATAGACACTAGAAACGCGTCGTCGGGTACTTGTAGATACTCGCGGACTGGTTGCCCAAACACTTCGTAGGTTGGCTTAAAAGTTTTAGTATCTATCGCGTGCGGAATGTATACGTTGTCTATACCCGCCGCGTCTAGCTGGCGCTTGCCGTGCGGAGACATTGTTACCGGGGTTACGTTCTGGCGCATAAGAAACTTGCGAACCTGGGGTGGTAGCGTGATGTGATCTAGCGGGACCCAGCTAATAATTTCGCCGTCGAATTTTAGGTTGTTGTAAACCCATACATCGTAAAGCGTGAATAGTACGGACTTTAGCTTCGGGAATTGGTCGGCAAAATGCTTATGCCATACCGCCATAACGTCGTCTGAATAAAGCGAATAGCCACGCGGGTAATGCGCCACTTCGCCAGTTTTAAGTTTTAGTTTTTCCATACGGCCTTCTAAGCCGTAGTTAGATAGATTCGCTACTTTTAGCCCGTGCTTTAGTAGCTTCTCCGCTAGGTATTGGGCTTGTACGCCATACCCGGTAGGTGATCCAATGGTGTTCGTAGCTAACGAAACTACGCCGTTTAGTTTGTAGGTTGCCATATGGATACTCTAGCAAAAAAAGAAATTAGCCCTTGCTATCTAGGACTAATAATGGCTCACGCTTCCCTAGCCAGTACGCGCCCCGCTGCCAAAACGGGTATAGCTGCCGGTATTCATTCTTTCGCGAAAGAAACGAACACTTTTATCTTAGCAAAAAGGGGAAAGCCCCGCGCAACCTACAACGCGGGGCCTTCCGGCTTTTGGGGATCGCTTACGCGTGTACTAGGTACTTTACGTGGCTAGCGTGGGTTAGCGCGCCGTCCATACGGTAAGTGAAGCGGTATGCGGTTACGTCGTTCGCGAAGTACGCGTCGGCGGAAGTAGCAACCTCTAGTCCGGTGGTTACGATCTTGTAGCTTGGCAAGTGGCCGAATACGACGGACTTAGCGCCGGTTCCGATGTTTGCCATAGCTGGGTTCTCGAATACGTTGTAACCAGCGAATACGTCTGGTGCGCCAACGTTTACGGTGTATAGGTAAGCGCCGTCGTCCGACTTTAGCTTGCGCATTGCGCCAACGGTCGAAGTGTTTGCCATATAGCCAACACCTGGTAGGCGACGTGCCGCACCGTCAAGGCTAAACTGCAACGAAATCAAGTCGTCGGCGGTAAAGCTGGTGGTGCCGGCGGTAACGCCCGAACCAGCGCTTGCTACCAAACCTAGAGTCTCGGTTGAACCGGTTCCCACGGTGGCTAGCTGGTTGATCTTGAAACCGATAGCGTTACCGGCCTGTTCTGCGATTACTGACTCAATGTCGAATCCAGCGTCGGTTAGCAACTCGTTAGCGATCTGTACGGTAAAGCCAATTTTCTTAGGGGTAAGAAGTACGCTGTCGAAAGTCGGGTTCGACTCTGCGATAGCGGAACCGGCGGCGTACTGGGTCGCGGTGCTGTATGCGGTGTAGGTAGGGATACGTAGAGACTCGCCCGAAGTACGGGTGATTACGTCTGCCACGTCTAGCATTGGGCCGACAAGTCTGGCCAAGCCGTATACCTGGTCTAGGAATCCAACTGGAACGGTTGCGGTAGCTGGGATAAGCGCGCGCTTCTCGTGGTTGAATACGTGTGAACGAACCTCGCCCTGGGCCATTGCGCGGAAAATCTCTGCGTCGGAACGGGACTCGGTAGCTGGTACGAAGCCCTTAGCGGCCTGGGCCACCTCTAGCTTGCGCTCCTCGGCACGCTGGGCAACTGCGATAGTCTCTGCCGCGCGGTCCATTTCGGCTTCTAGTCGGCCGATTTTCTGCATTTCTTCGCCGTCAAGTCCGCGCTTCTCGGTCTCGGCAGATTCGATTACGTCCTTGATCTGCTCATATAGGTTCGCGCGAAGCTCTTGCTGGCTCTTGATAAAGTCAGACATTCTTACTTCTTTCTAATAATTAGTTCGCTGGGATTATGCGGCGCTAAACGCTCTGCAAGCATTACGGCGCTAAACGCTCTGTAACGCGCGAAAGTTTTGGCGTACTCTCGTTGTAATAATTGTAACGCACGTCTGCACGCTTAAAAAGAAACTCCCCGGCCCAAGAAGCCGGGGAGAAGAAACGTAGGGGCTTGGCGGCCACGCTTAGGGGTTAGCGTGTTTCTGCCGGCTTGGTTACTCGCGTTTCTTTTGCGGAACGTTCAAACTTCGTTCCGTCTTGTAGCGTACCGTCCCCGTCGCCGTCTTTGGCGTTTAGGTCGTACGCAACTTCGCTATCCAGCGAAACGATAGCGGCGGCCCACTTGTCGGCATACTCGCGGATTACGCCCGTTTCTGGATTACCAGCTACGTCTAGAATTGTTGCTTTTACCTGGTCGAAAGTCGCCATTAGATCGCCTTAGATAGTAGTTCGGCCTTCTTCTTCTTTAGCTCCAAAAAGCCAAGATCCACTTCTTCGACCTTTGGGGCCTCTGGAAGCGGGGAAAGCGTGTCGATAACTTTGGTTAGAAGTGCGCGGTCGTCCGGGGTCATTTGTTCGCCTTGCTCAACCTTTAGCAATGCGTCGGCTAGTGCGTCCGCGTCCACTTCGGCGCGCTGGGCAATTTTGTCTAGCCCGCGAACCTGGGCGGTTCCGTTAGTGCCTTGATATGCCGGGAACGCGGTTAGGCTAACTTCGTGAAGGCGTACGGACTTTAGCGTACGTTCGGTGCCTTCGGCGTTCCACTCGTCCCCGCCACGCGCTGGGATTGAGAATCCAAAACTGAAACCAGACACGTCGCCGCGCTTGATCAACTCTCGCGCGTCCCGCCCGTGGGTGGTGTTCGGGAGGGTAGCTTCTACGCGTAGGCCCTTCTCGTCCTCAATTAGTGTCATAGTGCCGGCACGGGTTGAACCCATTACCGCGCCAGTATCGTGGTTCCATAGAAGCTTTACATCGCCACGCGCCTTTAGGCTTCGGGTAAAAGCGCCCGGTGCGATAGTTTCAGTAAAGCCGCCTAGATTTTCGGACCGCGAATTGAATAGGGCGGCGTAGCCGGTTAGCGTCATATTGTCGCCGTCCTCGCGAAGCTCTAGCCCGTTCTCAAACTCGCGTGTTTCTAACTTACTCAAAATAGCGCCTCCCGTGCGGCCTTCTTGTTCTTCTTCTAGTCTAGCAACTACACCTTCGGCGTAGGCTAAAGCTCTTTGTGCGGAACGTTTGGTACCGCCACCGCCCCATAAGGCTACGGCAACAACGCCGGGCGACGGGTAATCTTCGGAATCTGGATCTGCCGCCGGTGCGTCAAAATCAACCATATGCCTAGCCAGAAACGACTTTAGCCTTACCCACTTTTGCGCGGTAATCTGGCCTTCGGCCATTGCTCTAGCTTCACGCTTGGTTTTGTCTAGTAGCCCGTCACCGGCGCGACCTTCTTCTACCCAGCGCAAGCCTAGTCGGGCCGAAGCCCTAAAGTATGCCGGTGCGCTTAGGTCTACTTCGCGAACCTCTAGCGAACGTTCGCCACCGGGTTCGATTCCTTCGGCAATGCTCACGGCAACCATTTGATCTATTGCAGATTGCTTAGTAGCGTGACACGCCAAAACTTCTCCGTCGTCTTTGATAACGGCCCACGCTGGGCAAGAAGTCGAATCCGAAATAAAGTACGGCATTAGTCTTGCCTAATCACCATTATTTGCAATTCGTTGGTGCCGCCGTCGGCTACCGCCCAAAGTGAATCGCCGGGGCCAATAGTGACTTGGCTAGTTAGGGTTGCTTGGGCGTGTATGCCGTTAGTTATTGAAACATCGCTACCGCCGATATAAACATTGTTGGCCGAAGAATGTTCGTGGTTATGTATGCATACGTGCTGGCCATTCATTGCCGCTTCGACAATTTGAACGCGGGCGGTGCCTACGGAAAAGTGATTAGAAATAATTGGCATTATTCGACCTCATAAGCCGCGCTTGGGTTTTCTGGGTCAAACGTAGCGGCTTGTTGTAGCTGTACGGTCGGTAGTCCGGTGTGCGCGATTGCCGGAATGTTTAGGGCGGCTAGTGTCTCCGCTGGGTCGAATCCAGAATTTATTAGCTTTTGCGCCATTGAAATTCGCTTGTCTAGCGCGGTTAGGTCGGCCGCGTTTAGGTTTACGTTGGCTAGCGGAACGCGCGGTGCTTCGGCCGCTGGGTCCACTACCGGGCGTAGATCCTCTAGGTAACGCACTTCGTTTATGCTCATTGCGCCAGATTGCAACATTGTCGAATAAGCCGCGGTGCGGGATTGTAGATCCGCGCGTAGTAGGCCGTCGATGTTGAACCTAAGAAACGCGGTAGCTCCGCCCGGTGAACGGCTAAGAAGCGGTGTTAGCGCACCTTCGATTTTGCCAATAACGGGTCTAAGCCCGTGTGTAACCCAAGCAAGATTCATTTGTTCCACCGACGCGTAACTTGTAGTGCCTGGTAGCCCTAGTAGGTGCGGCGGTACATTGAAGGCGCGGGCCACGTCTGCGATTGACTGGTTGCGAGAATCTACCAGCGTGGACTTCTCTGGGTCGGTCTGGGTTGGAACGAACTTAGCACCGCCAGATAGAACACCTGTTCGGTGGCCCTTCTTCCAGCCACGGTGTCGGCTATCGAACGCCGAAGCTAGTGCGGTAGCCTGATCGCCCGACAACATACCGGGGAATTCAATAACGCCGGCCATATTCGTACCGGCACCGAAAAAGGTCGAAGCGTAACGCTCTAGCGCTAGCGCCAAGCCGAACGTCTCATTCATTGCCTTTATACGGCTAATGCCACGGATTTCGCCCGGCTTCATTACGTCCGGAATGAATACGATTTCTTCGCTAGATAGCGGCGCGGATTCGCCTTCTACCAAGAATTGAAGTCTGCCAAGTCCGTTGCGCTTTACGATAACGGTATTAGGGTTTAGCACGGTTAGGTTTACTACTTCTCCGCGGTCGTTGGAGAATACGCGGATAAACGCGTTGCCTTCTAGCAATAGCGAAACGATTACCTGGTTATAGAACGCTTCGCGTGGTAGATCTACATCTGGTTGTAGAACCCAAGCTGGCTGGGGCCTAAACGGATAGCGTGCGCCGTCGCGTCTAATGTAAGCGTCTAGGGGTAGCGTGGAGATTGTGTCTGCGATAAGGCTAATAGCGCTAAACACCGCATTTACTTGAAAGACTGAATCGCTGTTTATATTTGTTCCGGATAGGTTGCCGAAAACGATATCGTCGCCCGATTCGAATACGGTCTGGTAACTAATTGCGCGCTTCTCGAAAAACCTATCGAACACTTCTATTTCTCCAAACTAATACCAATAAGGGTAATAAGTATTCCGCCGACTATAAGGCCCGCTGGTAACGCGATAAGGGCCGCCCCAAGGGTTACGGCCACCGCGCCGGTTATCTGTAATAGGTTTTTCATAAGATCCTAAATAAAAAATTGCGGCGTTACTTGTTCTTCTAGTCTAGCGGTAGCGCGGTCGTATGCCATTAGAAGGGCTATCGCTAAGTCGATTTTCAAGCGTGGGTTTCGGTAATCTTTTGTGATTCGCGCGCCACGGTTGGAATCTATCTTTAGTATGCAGTTATCTAGGTGTCTACCTAGCGCCGCGTCGCCATTGTGCTTTATCCTCCCGGCCAGAATTGCTTCGTTTAGTTTGGCGGTTGCCGGCACGGTTCGGTTTATGGTGTTCGGGTATTCAGTAACCGCTAGGCCGACTTCGGCCCATTGGTACATTTCGTCTTGATAGTAGCTAGGGTCGCAAACTATCTCACGGCAATTAGGGTTAGCCAAGAAGAAGTCGATAACCGTTTTACTTACTAGGTTCTTGTCGATTACCCAAGAATCGTCGTCTAAAGCGAAGTCTTTTTCCCAATGCGCAACCCGGAACGCGCGGAACACGTCGCCTTCTTCGCGCGGAAGAATAACCGCAACTAGCGCGGTGCTATCGTTCTTCCAAGATCCGTCGAAACCCAGAACGTATTCGTCGGTTGGTAGTAGTTCGAATTCTTCCGTTAGCCCGTCCCATACTCCCGCCGGCAACCAAGCGGACTTAGTGTTTACCCATTGGTTGCAACGCTTGGTTCTAAATTCGGCTTCCGGTGTTGTACGTACCGCGCTAGTAAAGTCTGCCGCCGCGCAAATATCCCCGTAGCCTGGGTTGGCTTCTTGCCACGTTTCTTCTACGCGGTGGTCCGAAGTTTCCGCCGCTTCCCACCAAGCCATAAAAAAAGTGTCGTCGGCTAGTTCTTCATTGGCTAACTTTTTGCCGTAATTGTAAAGACTGTAAGCAATGCTATCGTCGCCGGTCTGATCGGTGCGCGTCCCGGCCGTGGTAATCCCAACCATATGCGCCCGGTTGCCACGCGCTCCCATTGCCAAGCTCATTACGTCCCATAGTTCGCGGGTCTGCATTGCGTGGATTTCGTCCGCGTAAACGGCGACCGGATTCAAACCTTCTTTGGAATACGATTCGGCAGATAGCACGCGATACACCGAACCAAGTTCTGGCACTTCGATAGCGTCTCGGTAAAGCTTGGCCATTGCCATTAGTTCCGGGTGCGCTTCGATAATCCTTTTAGCGTCTGCGAATACGATTCTGGCTTGCTCTTTTTCCGCTGCGATTGAATAGATTTCCGCACCACGTCCGCCTAGAACGAATAGGTCGGCCAAGGCCAACGTACTCGCGATAGCCGACTTGCCGTTTTTTCTGGGCAAACCGACGTAGCTAATACGGTGCTTGAACCCGCCCGCGCCGTCGTCGGCGTAGATCCGGCGGATTACTTCGCGTTGCCAGTCGCGCAAAACTAGCGGTGAACCCGCTGGGCCGGCGACCGAATCCTTAGTGATAACGCCAAATAGCTCTACGAATTGTAGGGCGGCTTCGGCCCTGGAACCATAAAGCGCTTCGTCGGGTACCGGCGTTAGCCAACGCGGTGGCCAATTAGTCCCCATTACTCATACGCCTAAGTTGCTCTAGCTTGCTCTCGGTTTTGGCGATAGTGAATCCCAAGCGCGAACGGTCTGCCGGGGTAAATCCTAAGCGGCCTAGGTTTGCGGCTATCGCTTTTTCCAGTTCGTTCAAGTTCATATTTAGCGTGCGGTCGTTCGGGTTATCTGGCACTAGGGCTAGCAACGAATCGCGTCGGTCTAATTGTTCGCAAGTCATTTGTAGAACGTGAACGTCGGTACGGCTACTTACCCAAAGTTCGCCGTGCTTGAATACCGAATCCCATAGTTGCTTACCGGACCATTCCAGCGGTCGGATCGGTTCGACGTAGCCCGAAGTGAGTACGTCTAGTTCGGCTTTAGGCAATGGCCTACGCCCTGGGTTGCCTAGAAGCTTCTTTTGTTCGACTGGTTTAGAAGGTCGTCCCGCTGGCATTTGCTTACCCCTACATCTTGTGGTTGCTAGGTTGTTCAACCACTACATCTAGTGTATAGGGTTGGCCAATAATTTCGCGAACCCCTACGAAAGCGGGTCGCTGAGGGTAGGTTTGCGGACGTATGCTGAAAAATACCCCGGTCCCCGTAAATACGGCGGTGGGGCAATGGGCTTTTTTGGGCTTGTTTCTAGGCGTGCGCCGGCTTAGGCCAACGGTTTATTTCCACGTCTTTGATTACAGAGACGGTGCGCTGGGGCTAATGGGCTTAGTGGGTCGCCCGGTAATAGGTGATCGGCTTCTATCTTGTCGCCTACCTGGAACGGTGCTTGGCATAAATGGCAATGCGTTGCGTTGGCTATCACTTGTTGGCGTAGCTTACGGTATTGGGATCCATACATTGCGGCCTTGTATGCCCTTCGTGGTTCTGTATTTCTTTTGGCTTCGCGAAGTTTGTTTAGTTGTTGTAGGTGAGTAGGGCAATAGCTACCCGTAGATAAGGTCCCGCAAGTTAGACACGGGCGGTTAAATTTTGGCATAAACAATTTGGCGGAACGTATCGCCTATACCCTCCCAAGAAATTGTTTCCGCATACTCGCGGCTACG
>JACCDP011564736.1_pt1 | contig 13024 bp, 11 predicted proteins | sample 7445841 | NCBI WGS metagenome assembly JACCDP01 (sample SAMN15323441, study PRJNA562643) | freshwater metagenome | isolation source: river surface water | place: USA:Blue River Watershed | collected 2017-08-17
CAAAGGATAATGTCCTGTATTCCATTCAGCGTCTGTGCGAACATCCACGACTGCGTCAAACTTGCCATCTTTGAGAAGCGCCTTAGCTTCTTCGGGACCCATTGCAAGAGGAGAGGAGAGATTGTAATACAAAAATCCGGCGAGCACAAATAAGAGTGCCACGAGTAATACGCGAAGGACTGTTCCGCGGGACATTTATTCTACTATACTTTCATGAAATTGGTTTAATTAATTTCCAATCCACCTTCCACTGGTAAATTAAATAGAGCAGGGTCAATTGTCGGATGGGGTGGAATATGTTGAAATATATGTATGTCATTCATAAACCATTTTTGTCCAGTAAAATATCCAGTATTATATTGTTTTGTAATAACTTTGTCTTTATTTTGTATCGCATGCTCAATTGTATCGATAACATTTACGGACGACTCTGATGATCCGCCTTTCATAAATACTTCTACTTCAACATCTTTTACAGTAAGTGCTACAAATATATGATTATGAATTAAAATATCAACAATAGAAATAGATGGTAGAATCTTACCCATAAGATTTACATGTTTCATTCCACTATTGATTGGATGAAATAGTATAATTTCAGGTGGCAATATTCCATTTTTTTCAGTATGAAATGCAGATTCTAAAAGAGGAGATACAAATCCATCAAAATGGCGTTCAAGAAATGCTTTTAAAAACCCCATTGTAACTGCGTCATTTGTTGTTTCGGCGACACGAATTCCAGGCTGTTCAAGTAATCCACCAGGTATGTTTAGAGTATCAATGAGTGCTTGGAATCCAGGATTATAGTCTATATACTCCTTTGGAAAATTATTTAATAATTCTATCTGATGTTGTAATGAATATAATCCAAATGATAATAAAACTGATTGTATGACCTTTGAATCTTGTTTTGCTACACGAGTTTCTTTTGTAACACGCTCAAAAAGTTGTCGTAATAATACTTTTAAAAAACGATAGTCTAATAATCGTAAAGGTCGGCTTGTCAAAAATGTACCAAGTATTTCTCCAGGATTTTTTGTATAACTTTCAGCCGTTTCAATATTTCCAAAATAAGCAGGGCGTTCACTCAGCACTGGATACTGTGTAGAATATCCTCTATAGACGATACAATTCTCTGGAATAACGATTGGTGTGCCATAGACAGGCGGAAATGAATTGCTTAATCGTAATGTTCGGAGTGGTGGGCGAAACATTATGTTCTAGTAATTGATTGAAGTTTATATATGCATTCATTTCGTTAATTAGATGCATTATTTAGTCTTCTTTTACATTTTCGTTGTGAAAGAAGAAATTCTGATATAATTTTCTTTTTATTTTCAATTGATAATTCTGTTTTTACAATACTAATAAATGTATCCCAGGTATGGACCCATTCTTGATCATCTGGCGGAAGTCCTGCGCGTGTTTCTATATACATTTTAAATTTATTTATTTCATCTACATTATTTGTTTGTAATATAGAAAGTATACCATCTGTTCGATAATGTTGTCTATCAGTTTTTTCAAGTGTTCGTTTTATATTTATTACTGAGCATATTTTATTATGTCGTTGTGTTCTTAACCATACCACAAATTCTTTTATAATTATCATAGAGTCTTCTTTAGATTTATTTTTTACAGATTCAGTACATAGTTTCCAACGTGAATTAAATAATTCTTTATCATTTATTTCATTATTATTTATAACATATTCATAATATATATTTTCATTTTCAGATTTAATAATGTTATATATATCATTTACTTTCCATTGTTTAGGAATTTGCAATTGTTCTGTTTGTGTAATATTTTGTTGTCTTTGAATAACTGTTTCAGCAACTTTATCAATTGTTTGGTTTTTATCATTAGAGTTTATTATATCAGTTTTAATTATTATATTTGTTCGTATTATATCCGAATATTTTTGTGATTCTACTACGGGTGAATATTGTATTATATTTCTACATTTTTCGCTACGAATTTTTTGTGTATTTCGTCTACTTTTTTCATCGTACATAAACTTTTTACATAATTTAATACCTTCTTCTTTATTTACAGAATATAATTGATTTTTTAATTCTTCAAAACGTGTATCAAATAATGATGTTTTTTCATACGTAGATGTATACCATTGTATAAATTCATCCACTTTCCCACCTTTTAACCAAGCGTATACAGTATTACAATGTATATGCTTTTTTTCAGTGTTTGTATGTTGAATTAATTTACGAGCACGTTCATTATCAAGTTCTTTTTTAATTTTATCTCTAATCATATCATCTATATTACTTGCGATATCTATAATCGCATTTTTAAATTCTACGGATTTTCCTTTTTCTTCACACCATTCAAGATAATTTGTAAGCTGATCTTCTTTTATAAATGTTACTATATCATCTGTTGTATAATATTCATTTCGTAATTTTTGCGATGATATAATTATTGGAATGTGAGAAAATATTGTTCGATCGCATTTATGTATCTCTATTTGTATGCATTTTTTCATAAAATCATCATATGAATATTCTCGTTTCATCATATTACAATGACCACAACATGAACGACAATTTTCAATAGTATAATCGCCAGTATTATCGATACGGTCAATTCCATTACGATGTTGATTCATTGGGCAAATTCCACAAAGGTAACACTCTTTATTGAGCAATAATTGATATTGTTCTGGAGTTAAATAAAACTTAATATTACGAACTTGTTCTGAAATTCTTCTATATTCATTATAGTGTATATCATCGCCGCGTGTTAAGAATGAATCCCATTTTACATTCTCTTTTTTATGTATTTGGTTTTTATTTTGTCGGTATGAACATATTAATGAAATTTTATCAAGGAATATGTTAGGATGATTCGTTGATTTCATCATATTACACATTTTACAAGAAGGAATACAATTACCAGGAATATATCCTTTATTATTATCAATTCTATCAATCCCAATAAATTTATATTTTGAATAGAATCCACAATAATAACATGGTTGAATAACCATTTGTTCAACTTCTTGTTGTGATAATGTAAATAATGTTTTCTTCAATGCTGCATTTCTTTGTATATTTCTCCAAACCTCTTTTATTTCAAATGCAACTACTTCTTGTTTTTCAAATAGTATATCTTTTTCATTTATTTCAGGAAGATTAATATTGTAATGTTTTCTTAGTAGTGACATCTCATATTCAGACTTCTCTTTTTCTTTTTCTCTACATTTTATACATTTAATATCATTTGATAATATGTTAAAACACCCTCTATCTATATCGCAATATTGTATATTCTTCTCTTTTTCATTATCGCGAAGTAAGTTTCGAACATGTTTATCACAATATTTATCTTCCTCTTTTTTAATTTTAGAATGACAATTATTTGCCTGACATGGATACAGTTTTCCAGATTTTTTAAGACGACATACTTCACAAAACTTGCGAGATTGTTTTACATCTTCAGATGATAATTCATTATCACAACCACGAAAGAATCCATTACATAACATTTTTCCTTGTGATACAAGTGTATCATGTATTACATTTCTTTGATGATATATACAATATCCTAAGTTGGAGATTTCACGTTGACATTGTAGATTCTTTCGTGGTCCTTGTTGAACCACACCTTTACACTTTGTTTCATCAATCGCAGGTATATCCATTCCAATTGGTATTCCTTATAATTGGAGAACGCAATCAATTTTTAAGTAGACGCAAACATTTGGATGACATATATATTATATATTATTTTTATTAATTCATTGTAAGACTAATAAAAATACAGTTTTTCTTAATTAATTAAGAAAAATAACCAATATACACTGTAGTAACACCATAATAATGTTATTAATTGGAGAACGCAAGTCCACCCATTCCACTCATGATACGTAACACATTGTAGTTGGTGGCGAACACATACACAGTGGAGGATGTGGTTGCACCGACTGCATTGTTGGATACAGTTAAGAGTAAAGTGGTGTTATCGATACGGGACAAGTTACATGTTCCAGAAGGTTGGTGTTGTTCAGGCTGGAGAGCGAATGAATACACGTTGATACCAGTGGCTGGGATGTTGGTGTGGTGTTGGTAAGGTTGGACCCAGTTGAAGTAGTTACCATCACGGACAGTAAATCTGTCGTGTCCGTTGAGTTGGATGAGGGCAGTGATGACAGGGTTGTTTCCTGCCATACCTTCCACACGGGTTACAGAGTAACCAGATTCCAACACGGCGCGGTCCCACCAGTCAGAGAAGTTGAAGGGTTGTTGACCCTTCCATGGGTTGATGATGGTGTCATCACAAGACACGAAGGAATCGCGTTGGACAACCCAGATGAGTTCCTTACAAGGGTGGTTGAAGTTCAACTTGATCTTGTTGGCGGTAGAAGTGATGGATTCACCTCCAGTGAATTGGAGGGTATCAATCAAGTATTCGTGGGCCACTTGAGCAAACTTACGACGTTCATCAGTATCGAGGTAGATGTAATCTACGTAGAGGGAGGCTGCAACCAAACCAGCGTTGGCCACACGGTCGCGGATGACGTGGGGGTTGGAGCTGACCTGAGGAGCATAGTCCCAGCACATGTTACGGAGGTCGTTGAATTGTAAGTTGATACGCACTTCATGGTATTGGAGAGCGATCAAAGGTAAGGCCAAACCAGGGTGACGGTTGAACCAGAATTGGAGAGGGATGTAGAGAGTGTATTCAGGGGCACACTTTTGCACTTCATCAGAGGTGTTAGGGGCACCTGCAGCGCAGTCTGCATCGCAGTCTTCACCACCTTGGACGAGGGTGTTGACGAGCTTAGGGACGTTACCAACCATCTTGGCATAACCGGCTTGCTTACCTGGTTCTTGGGTAAGTTCGTTCCAGATGTGTAACCAGTTACCGTATTGCTTATCGATACGTTGTCCACCGATTTCGATTTCAACGTTTTCGATGATGTTGTGACCGGGCCAGTTGAGCCAACGGAATTGTGCACCAGAACCATCAGAGGTTTGGAGGGTCACTTGGGGTAATGTGGCCTGGAGATACATACGGTAGATTAAATCACCGTTACGTTGGATGGTGCAGGTCACCTTCTTACCAAAGTTGGGGGCTCCGTTGAAAGGATTTTCAATGGATTCCATGGCGAAGTTAGTGTGACGACGATATACAACCTTGAAGACAAGGAATACCCTTCCTTTCGGAATATTTCTACACTAACTCATTACTCGTCTTATAATGAGGTCATTGTGTAAGGGAGTGGACTATAACTTAAGCCTCGGCAAATTGCCTTGACCCATCACCATTTAGTCTCTGAACTGCATCCATGCTGCTTAAATATTGTTCCGCTAATGCGAATTTTTCAGTATCTGTAAGTTTTTTAGAGGTAAAATACTTTTTTGGGAGAATTGGATGATTCAATATTGCATATCCATCGCTTGTATAATGCTCTGGTCGAGCTTTTACTTTTACCATATACATTGGTAAAGTAGAGTCTTTTTTATGACTCACTGACAAACGAAGTTTATGCTCTTCAGTAAATGTTTTTCCAAAGAAGTGGTGTTTTTCACCAGACTTTGCCTTTGAAATAGCTAATTTTGCTTCATCGCTTCTTGGTTTCCCAAAATTAGGATTTTTACTTCCCAATTTGCTTTGTCGCATTTTTTCACAACTTTCAAGGCAATGTTTTGATTCTTTCACACCTCCTGACCGAATATTATAGCCATTCGGACAGATTGTATTAAATCGTTCAATAAAGAGAGATTCATACAAATTTAAGTGTATATCATTTACCTGAATAAGAACTTCAACATGAAATGTATGAAATCCATATGATTGAATTGCATTGTTTAAAGCAATACATCCAGTGGCCATTTTAGAATGTTCACGAATGCGCTTCTCAATTGGTCGTTTTGTTTGACCAATATACATCTTTCCAGATGGAGATGTTAAACAATATATAACTCCCATTCTTATATTTTATCTTTAACTTACAAATGCTTACAATTTTTAAGCAGGGTAGAACTTGGCTGCGAATTGCCCATTTTGCCTGATAATATTTATTATCAGGTTCATCTTTGGCGTTTTTACCATCTTCAGGTTCTGTTCCTGACCAGTGTTACCTTTCGGCTCACCTTGGTATCCAAAGTTTTAGGGGGTTCCCGCAATTTGATGATGTAGCAATGACAAACATGTCATCACTAGCGGCTGTGGTATTTATAATGGAACCACTAACAGACTTGTCGGGATAGGTATACCATGTTGCTATCCCCTGACCGCTTTTCCACCCCCTTAATAAGTTGAGGTGATTTGAGGGTTACCAGTAAGGTAAACATCCTGGGCTCCGTAAGCTACGAGTTGCATTAAACCACCACCAGTCATCTCTGTCTATACCCTTCGCGGAGAAAAAAATTTTGGCGAAACGCTACAAACCGCAACCAACCGGGAATTCATATGTGTATATTCGCAACCGCACATTGCCTACCACACTTACACACTTAAACCTACATAGTTCATTGCCTTAGAAAGAGATGTCGGGAAAGTCTCAGGAAGGATTCTTCAAAATTAAACATACCAAACGAAGTAATCCTGAAGAACGAACTACGCTTGATGTGATTCATCAATATCACCTCAAACGGATTCAAGATGAATATCAAGAATCACATGATATTCAGCAGGATTGTTCCATTCTCAAACGTCAAATCGAAGATACACAAGACGATTTGGTCCGGGGACAGTTAGAAAATCAATTGGTGCGATTACATGAAGAACTTGCTGTCAAACAAAATACCGATAGAGTCTATGACTATTTATTGGATACTGGTGATTTATTATTTAATTATTATGATATTCAAGATAAAATTTCACAAGGAGCAACTGGAACCATTACACAACGTTCACGTCACAAACCTGGAGATGTATTAAGTGCACTTGAATCAGCAAAAGCATTAGATGAACAAGAATCGTCGCACGATTCCGAACAGGTTGCTGTGCAAACGCCAAAACGGAATCCATCCCATTTGAAAGAATCAAAATCTCTCAGCCGTGATGTGCTTCTTGAACAATATCTTTTAAAAATCAATCCTGAATATATCAAAAAGTCAAATGAAATGGATGATATGTCTGGAGAATGTTTGGATTGTGGAACCGATATGATGTTTAGTCAAACGGAAGCAATGTTGTATTGTCCAGAATGTGGTGCGTCTGAATTCATGTTAATTGATAGTGACCGTCCCTCTTACAAAGACCCTCCTCGCGAAAGCTCCTATTATGCCTACAAACGTATCAATCATTTTAACGAGCTTCTTGCACAATTCCAAGCGAAAGGAAACTTTGAAATCCCACAAGAGATTTTTGACCAGATTTTGGCGGAACTCAAGAAACAACGCATCACCGATTGCAAGAATTTGAAGTATCGTCAAATGCGCGAAGTGTTGCGAAAGCTCAAATTGAATCGTCAATATGACCACATTTCCTATATTATTAGTCGTCTCAATGGAAGTATTGCACCTGTGATGAGCCGAGAAACAGAAGAAAAGTTGCGACACATGTTCAAGGAAATTCAACCCTCGTTCCAGAAACATTGTCCCAAAAATCGTCGCAACTTTTTGTCATATTCCTATGTCTTGTATAAATTCTGTGAATTGTTGGAGCTCGATGAATTTTTAGGCTCGTTCCCTCTCCTCAAAAATCGTGATAAGTTGTATCAACAAAGTAAAGTGTGGCAATTAATATGCGCCGATATGGGCTGGGAATTCATCCGTTCAATTTAATTTCATTTTTCCATCATTTTCTGATGAAAACTAAAAATTGACGCAAAACTCAAAAAAGTAGAAACGCACTTTTGGGAAATGACGATGCCCTCTGAGAATGTTCATGAGAATGTTTTAATCCAATCTTCTGAAAATGATTCTGAAGAATCGGTGGGAGAATCTGAACGCTATGCGAACAGTAAAATCTATGCGCTCTGGTGTGAAGATGAATACTTCTATGTTGGTTCAACAATTGATACTCTTGGACGTCGCCTCTCAAGACACAAACAAGATAGTAAAACATTCACAACACGAAAAGTCTACGCGCACATCAATAGACTTGGCTGGCATCGTGTGAAGATTCAACTCCTTGAAACATTCTCATGTAGTTCTCGCAAAGAACTTCTTGAGAAGGAAAATGAATATATTTGTTCTCTCATTAATCTGGAGGAATGTTTGAATGAAAAGGCGGCGCATTTGACTGAAGAAGAGTTGCTCGCACAACAAGCAGCCTATCGTCAGGAACATCATGACAAGATTCTGGCTTATAAACAACAATATCGAAAGGAAAAGGCTGAACAAATTGCAGCGTATAACAAACAATATGTCGAAACTCATAAAGAAGAAGTTATTCAACGTAAACAAGCATACAACCAAGCAAACAAGGAACGAATCGCAGCACAATGTAAACAATATGCACAAACACACAAGGAACAAATCGCAGAGTATAAGAAAAAATATGCGGAAGAACATGCGGATGAAATTAAACAAAAAAAGAAAGAATATTCTGAAGCAAACAAGGAGACTATCGCAGAGCGTGGACGTAAATATTACGAAGAAAACAAGGAACTCATTTTGGAAAAGAATCGCAAGTATCAGGAAGCAAATAAAGAGAAACTTGCTAAACAACAAAAGGAATATCGTGAACAAAAGAAAATTCTTAATTTAGATGCGCCAAAGACTTGTGAAGTTTGCGGTGGATCATATCAGGACTATCGCAAAAAACGGCATGAATCATCGAAAAAACATCAAAACGCAATTAAACAGTGAAGTATTTATTCACAATATATTTTTTTATGTTTCAGTATCTTATACGATATTCAAACATAATTGTATATAATTTAAGTTCGTTCACCAGTAAGCCCTGAAATCACCAGATGGCAAATTAACGGCGCATGGGGAATCCAACGAGGTTGGCACCGAGACCGAATCCGGCACCTTGACGGGCAGTCACACCGACAGAGGGTGCGAGCACATCTAAGAGAGCAAATACTGCTGCTGCAACGAGGGCCAAGGCGGCGATTTCTTCCATAGGAAGAGCCTTCTTGGGGATGTAGATGGCGGCCACGGCAATGGCGAGACCTTCTAACAAATACTTCAAGGCACGATTGACAAATTCACCAACGCTAAAGTCCATTTGCTTCTATACTCTTAGTGTGGAAAATTTTTTCCGCGGGGCTTCGTCCAGACAGTAGAGTAAGGTTCGGGAAAGCTGGCAATAAATGCCTGCGTAAAGACAAGACAAACACAATTCATTATACGTGAGAGACCAATGTCGGGACCAAACGATGTGAAAGAAGACTTTCTTGATGAAGACAATGAAATCCCGGGCCAACGCTATGTGCTCCTCAGTTTCTTAAGTCCGGAGAAGGTTTTAGCACGCAAGGATTTGTTCTTTTTTGAACAATTTATGAAGCAATATGAAGTCGACTACAAGACAAAGAATCTTGAAAAGTTCCTTGCTAAGCAAGTAATTGACTTCAATACAAAACTTGATGCAGAAGCCAACCGTTTAGAAGCTGCAGAACTCGCCGAAGCTTCGCAACTCTGTCGCCAATCTCGTATTCCGGTCGACCATATCTTGGAACAATACCATGACTTTGTCAAACAAAACCAAAAGGACTTTACTGCTTCAAAAATCAAGGAAGCCTATGATGATTTCATGTATGCCCGTGAAAAGAAGTTGGAAGATGAATTCTTTGCCAAGAATAACTTCCAAACAACTATCCGTGGCTTGAAGGTTCGTGGTTCCTATGGCACACAAGAAGAAGCAACTGGTCGTGCCAAGAAGCTCCAACGCAATGACCCTCTTCATAATATTTATGTTGCAGAAGTCGGTAAATGGCTCGCATGGGACCCTAATCCCCACAATGTCGCCGAACAAGAATACCAAAATGAACAATTGAATACTCTCATGCGTTCTTATAAGGAAAATGAAGAACAACGTGAACAATTCTTCAAGGAAAATCCTGATGCCAAGAAGGCCGCAGCCAGCAAAGGTCGTGGAATCGGTCCCAAGGAAGTTATGAGTGTTGTTGATGGTGAAGTTTCTTCCTCCAATGCAGCCGGCGGTGGACCTTCTTCTGCAGGACAACATGCAGCCTTATTTGAAGGTGGGGTGGACCTTGCTCTCCAACGCAAGTTAGAACGTGAAGGAAAGAAGGACTAAATATTCTGAATAATTCTTAATACATTTTACAAAAATGTTATAAGAAATATAAATCTTTTTATCGCAAAAAAACAAACTTATACTTGGTCTTCTACACCAACGACTTTGTTAATGTCAAATCGTGGTAAGATAGCAACACATGTATTTTGTTCGCAGAAATATCCTTCAGGACAAGGCTTCAAACCGGGCTTGCATGACATATCTTCAAATCCTTCCGTTGGTTCTTCTCCTTCTTCAGCTTCCATTTCAGTTTCATTTTCACCTTTATCAGCAAACCCACTGAGTTGAGGGAACATGCGTGAAATATAAGGTAAGACAATTAATACGACTAAAAATACAACAAATAATCCTGTAAGTCCAAGACCGATTGCTCCGCGTGCCATTCTTCTAACTTAATCGCAGATTTATAGAAATGGGTAGTTTCAAATGACCAACCGTCTAGAATTGTTTCCCAGAGGGATAGACCGGGAGACCAGTATCAGGTGGTAAGGGAGGTGGATTTGTCCCCACACAATAGCCATTCATACATGCAGTTCCAAATGGACAGGGAGGTTGGTCAACTCCACAACGTTGTGCATCGGGCGATCCAATAAATCCTTCCCGTCTTGGAAGAAGTGAGATGAGTAAGGCAATCAATAATATTCCGACTGTGCACCAAATAGGTTTCATTCTCTATACCTATATACTTAATACTGTTTGCGCACAACAATGGGTGGCCCTCGTAACCGAGAGCCCGCAGCAGATGGGTCATACATATTCACATCTTCTTCATCACGGTCACGGTAATGAACTGCATTATGTTGCCAGAATTCGGGTGCTCCAATTCGGAAATCACCACGAATTTCCGCCTTATACCAGAAAATTGCATCTTCCAACTTATTGGAACGTGTATTGTTATTAATCACCAAACATTCAAAATTCTCTGTGCATTGGTCCATGATTTGACAGAAGAATTCAAAACTTGGAAAGGCAGACCCAAAATTGTCGAAAATACGTTTGCGATTGGAGAAATAGGGTTCACGAAGAATGAATGCATAATCTACGTTTGTTCGGAGCACCGGAGGGATACCAAGAGGATATTGCATCGTAATTAAAAAGAAAATCTTCTGATGTCGACCGTTCAAGAAAATATACCGAATGTTTTTGTCATGCGTCCATGATTCATCATACAAACAATCATCTAAAATCAAAAAGGAACGAGGATCTAATTTTGACTTTGCAACCATTTGTCCAGGGGCACGTGGTGCATTTTCTTGGTCTTGAATCTTCTTCGTAATTAACTTTTGACGTTTTACAAAATTTTCCAAAATTGCAGCATTATATTCTCCATGAATAAACATAGGTGGAACAATCTTTCCATAGAAGGAATTGGATTCTTCTGTTCCTGAAATCACAGTTCCCATTGGAATGTTTTGATGTTGGTATAACAAATCTTTCACGAGTGTAGATTTCCCTGTTCGGCGACGACCAATAAATACACACACGGCATCTTGAGGAATCATTTTCATATCGAATTTTCGTAATCGGACACTTTGCGCACTTAGCGAGTTTGCACTTGGGGCAGCCGACATACTATTTGTCTATGCGACGATTTGAAAAAGAATCGCACAGTCAAACGCAACATTCATTCTGACGCGTAAGTGTATGTAAAAACAAAGTCAGAACCCGGAGAAGAATCTATGCCCCCTGCGAAACGAACCCGTGGTGGAAAAGCTGGAGGTCAATCCGCTCAATCGGGAACAGTTAAACTTACACTTCCTGTTCGAGAATCAAACCAAGACTCTCTTCGCACATTTGCAAAATGTTTCCCAACTATCACGCATATGGAGGATTGTATCGGAATCGCCGATGAAATGGTTCCTGTGAAGTTTCGTGGAAAACAACTTACATTGGATACGGGTCGAACACTTATTGGATGGGAACCGGTCCAGAAGGATTCACCTCAAGGACAACTTACATTTACAGAAGGTGGAACACAAAAAACTGTTCCTGCCTTTATGAAATGTATGCCCCTTATCAATGGATACAATTGGTTACGCTATAAGGATAGACCGAATCTTCCATTCTTCTGGTCCTTTCAACCAGATGATTGTCTTCAATCATGTAACCAAGCCTATGTTGATGCTGTCGCAAGTTTTCTCGCAAACAAGGCTGCACAAACAGTTCGCTCTCAACATATTTGTGATTTCTATGGATGCTTTCGCGGGGTCGCAGACACATTTCTTTACAATTTGGAGGATGACTTTGAAGACTTTCGATTTACAAATTGGTTTTGGGATGGATTTGACAAACAAGAGTTTGGCCTTCGTATCATTGAACGAAATTCTGGTCGTAGACTCACAAACGAAGAGATTTTTGAACAATTTCGTCCAGACAAGGAATTTTTACAAGATGATATAGACTCTAACTCGGATGATAGTTCTGAAGATGAGAATGATTCTGAATCCTCCAATTCCATCGGTGCAGAAAGTTTACCCTCCGAATTTGAGACTACAGAACCTCGCACACCCTTTGGAGTAGATACAGAAGGAATTCATTCCACCACTCGCGGTGTCAGTCTTTCACAATCAATTGGCACTGCATCAAGCTTTTCTACTGCAAGTCACACTGATACAGATTGTTCATTCTCAGATGAATACATCATTCATGCGGAATGCTTTGGAATGCCAGTTGTAACCATGTTCTTGGAACAAATGGAAGGGGCGATGGATGATTTGTTGGAACAAAGTGAATATGCTCCAATTCAAACTAGCGACCAAGAAACCCGCTGGCTCGCATGGTTATTTCAAGTCTGTGCTGCTTGCGCACAACTTCAAAGTATTCTTCATTTAACACACAA
>JACCDP011057930.1_pt1 | contig 13023 bp, 7 predicted proteins | sample 7445841 | NCBI WGS metagenome assembly JACCDP01 (sample SAMN15323441, study PRJNA562643) | freshwater metagenome | isolation source: river surface water | place: USA:Blue River Watershed | collected 2017-08-17
AAGTGGTGGTTGAGAACATCGACCACCTGGATTTTCATGTGAACTGTGACTACATGGACTGTCAGGGGGAGGCAACCCACCGCTTGATCTGTGCTAAGTGTGGGCTATTTGAGTTCATGTGTGACCCCCACGCTGAGGCGGCCAAGCAAGCGCCTAAAGACAGCTGGATTGTCTTTGATAAGTCCTGCAAGCACCGGGTTGACATGTTTTATTGCGGCAAAGAGCCTATTTGACCTTCCAAGAGATAATCTGGCGTCAACAATCGGCATCAGAGCTTTGCCAAGTAGTAACAGATTCTATGTCGGAGCTCACTCCTATACTGATTTGTATTAACACTTGCCGGTTGATACATCGAGCTAGAGGAATGGTCAAAAATGAGTTTTGAAGTCTTAGAGTTTGGAAATTCAACCGAAGCTAATCGAATAGTCGTTGAGATACTCAAGCGAACCCGCAGTAATTCAGCTCTAACACCAGTAACTTTTATTACCCCTAACTATCGCACCGGAAATTCCCTAGTAAACCAGTTTGCTCGTAGTTTGGTACTTGATGAAGGATTGGCTCTTGCATCCATCGAGCAGGTCACTGCAATGGATCTATTGTCTAAAATCGCTCTTCGCGTTGACCTGATTTGGTCGTTTCCAGAATATTCAAGAGCACTTTCTCGAGCCACAAGCCGCAAATTGTATAGGGATGAGCAATTTGGGCCAGCCGACAAGCTTATGCCAAGCACCGTACTGGCTATCACTGAGGCATTAAGTCGCTTCAGTTGGGTGGACCTCGAGGACCATGTCATTTTTGATGCTCTTGTAAATGCTCGCTTGACCCCAACCTCAGCGAGGCTTTTGAATTTTGCCCGGGAAATTCAAATGGAACTCAACTTGAGTGATTGCATAACTCCAGCAAAACTACTGAAAAACCTTGACAGTCAGATTCCTGAAATTGTTTCTTCCGGGTTTAGTGAAGCCTTGGGCAGAGTAATTCAAATAGACGAGGGCCTACCAGAGAGTTTTTCTGAGTTAATTCATAAACTAGTCAACGCAGAAATGTTCACGGCAATCAAAGTTGCAAAAAAAGGCGCAAATTCTGAAAATCAGGAAACAACAGTGAATTCCTTTTCTGATGTTTTTACCGAAATAAGGCATGCTGTTAAGAAAGTAGTAGATTACCTGAACATCTCAGGTTCGGCTCTTGATGTTGCAATCTTGTATTCCGACCCTAAAGATTATGCGACTACATTGATGTCTGCTCTCGACGATGCTGGCATAGCCTGGTACGGACCCGCGAAGGATTTAGCAGCGAACTCTCGTATTGCAATTTTGGTAAAAGATATATTGGAGTACTCGGCAGCCCCGCAAACCAATTTCCTGGATAGAAAAACAGTGATGCGTGCAATTCGATCACGCATCCTGGCTAATCCATCAGGGTTACCCGAAGAATTCTCTTGGTACAAAGTCGAACGTTACATCAAGTCAACAGGTCTTTTTAATAATTCTGAAGCATGGCTGCCTGAACTAAAAAAGACCGCGGAATCATTAGCCGATCTCCTTCCTGAACTGGAAGAGGCGGAGAAGTATCCCGACGAAACAGAGGTTCTCGATGCTGTAAAGGAAAGGCTTGACAGCGCATACTCAGCTAAAGCCTTAGTCGCGCTAATTGAAGCGATTGCCGACTTTAAGTCCAAGGTGAAAGAAAGTCGGAACTCGGTCACCGAAGCCCAAGCATCAGAGGCATTTCTTGAACTGCTTACGTTTTTGCTAGGAGAAAACCGAAATCGCAAACTTCCAATTTTAGATGAAAAGGCCCTTGTCATAATAAATGAATCATTAAATCTTGGTTTCGGAGATGATGACGAAGTTGGTCAAAACCACGGCAGAGCGTTATTGACAAAAATCACTGGGGCTTTGAACAGTAAGGGTATTAATAAATCTGGCGGTGGGGTCTACATTGGCGACGTTAACCAGCCCGGTGCAATCATGTACAAGTATTTGGTTGTTCTGGGTTGCTCTGAGGGGGCTTTACCTAAAAGAGTTCAGGAGGATCCCCTCATCCCAGATCTGCTAAAGCGCGAGTTACCTAGTAGCCTGGTCCATGCCCTACCGGATACTAACCTGAGCAATACAAATGCGGCTGCAAACATCAAATCTGTCGTGCGAGGCGCTTCGCACGTCGCAATCAGTTTCGCTCGCGATGGATTGGTGGGTACAGGAAGTGGAAAAATCAGTCCTTTTGTGAAAGAAATTACATCTGCGCCTGTAACAGACGTTTTGAGTTTCGAGAATTATGTAGATTCAGCGGCCAACGCTGTCTTGGAATCCGACTTGGCTAGAAAAGCAAACCTGGAACAATCAGCATCAGCTGGTATTGAAACACCTCCGATTCCAGAGCTATCGTCTGCACTTTCACTGCATTCAGCTCAATTCACTGAATACATCGGTAACCTTGGGCCGGGAACAAATGCATATCCTCTAGAGACCTCTATTCTCTCCCCTTCCGCCGTAGAGGCTTATCTTAAGTGCCCACACAAGTTCCTGGTCAGCTATGGACTTGGCTTTAAGTTTGAAGATGAGACGGATGAAATCGAAGATTATCGTGCAAATGATTTTGGAACTATGGCGCACGCAGCATGGGAAGATCTTTTTAATGAGTGCGCTAGAAACGGCACGCTGCCAGCCGCCGGTGAGCCTTTCAGTGAAGCAGACCGTGAAAGATTCAAAGAGATTTTTCAATCTCAAGTTCAAGCTAGTAAGAACAAAGGGCAGGCTGGCTGGGAGCCTCTTTTTGATGAGAGAGCTAATGAGTTCCTCGCCAACGTAGACAGATATTTTGAGTTGGAGCATCAGCACAGGTCTATGACACTGAAATCGACTCAAGACGGTAGCGAACTGGTGCCAGTGAGGGAGGTTTTCAAACTGAGACCTTATCTTGCCGAATACAGTTTTGATCAAGATGGTCTGTTATTTCTCAACATTGAAGTTCCGGTTACCACTGGTGTTGTCCAGATGAGATTCAAAGGAAGAATGGATCGTTTAGATTTATCAACGAATGTGGTGGCAGCGGGAGTGTTGGATTTCAAAACCACCGCAGCGTCAAGAATCCTAAGTAATGCTTCGGAACACATTCAAGACCTACTTTATGCGCACGCGATGAGAAACAGCCAGGCTTTTCCCTCTATCAGGCTAGTAAATTTCAATTACTTAACCATGAGGGATTACAAAGAGTCAGATTTAGTCACCCTAAGGGAGGTTCCATGGGAGATCTATACCGACGAGAGAAACGGCGGTTATCCTGAGGCGAATTTGGCAAATCAAATCGAAGAATTGAATAATCGCATGGACAATGACCTAAAGGCCCGACTATCACAGCTAGCAATTGCAATTGAACAAGGCAGGTTCGAACCAAACCCTAGGTCAAAGTCCGCTGATTACTGCGAAGTTTGCAAGGCTTTGGGTAAAACCAAAGCAACGCGAGTGGCGCAAGCCGCCAACCCTATCGCTGGAGGGCAGAGCGAATGACCTCAAAGAGAGAGCCAATTGACCAGCCAGTCAGAGATTCAATTGTGCGGCAGACAGACTTTTCACATTTCATCACAGCTGGCGCCGGCGCTGGTAAAACTAAGAGCATCGTTGACAGGATTGTTAGGCTTGTCACTGATCCAGACCAATCAAAACGTGTGAAAATGTCAGAGATTGTGGCTGTTACTTTTACAAATAAGGCGGCTGCTGAACTACGTAATCGACTAAGAAACAGGCTTCTTGAATTGGAGATCCGCGAACGGCTGAATCCTGAACAGTTAGATGCTGCAGATTTAGCACTTACTGAATTGGATGCCGCGGCTGTCGGAACTATCCACAGTTTTGCACTCAGAGTTCTCCGTCAGTATCCAATCGAGGCAAAATTACCTATAGGTTTCTCTCTCATTGACACATCAGAAGCGAAAAGGAGCATCAGAGCTCTAAGTAACAACATTCTTACCGAACTTTACAAAACCGCATCCCGCGAAGAACTGGGAATACTTGAGAAATCTCGTGTAACAGTGAAACAAATGCGAGAGCTTGTCAACACCCTCCAAGAGAAGCAGGTGCTTTTCCAAAATGCCTCCATTCAAGTTGACGGTATGAATTATTTCAACGATGAGATTAGGGCTCTTGTCGCAGATGCGAAGGCTTGGTGGAGTGAAAATAAGTCAAGTTTAAGTGATCCTAGGGATTTGCTAACTACAAAAACAGAGACAGCTCTACGCGCAGCAGATGCTGCATTATCTGCATCTCCACCAGATTTCAAAGCGGCATTAGAACCTTTCGCCTCGCTATCTAGACTCCAGGGCAGTGCTGAGGATAAAGCTAAATACAAAGAATTCAAGGCTCTGGTCATGAAGAGAATTGCCTGGCTAAAGGCCAGCAATCTCGCCGAGCTAGAGCTATTAGTTCGTAAATGGCTCATTATTGCTCAGAAGCGCATAGATGATGCGCTGAATGAGCGTCGTGATAAAGGGGAGATAGATTTCAATGACACTCTTTTGCTAGCACACGGACTGATTGTGAGTGATCGGAATGTTCGCGAAGATTTATTTGGGAAACTAAAAGTATACGTAGTAGATGAATTTCAAGATACAGATCCGTTGCAGTGGGACATTGTCCGAGCGTTAGTCTCAGATTCGAGTGATCCAGAAGGAATCCCTATACCTGGAAGACTAATCGTGGTGGGTGACCCGAAGCAATCGATCTACAGATTCCGTGGTGCCGACCTAGATACTTTTGAAAAAGTCAAAACTTTTGCAGAGCAAAAGTGGGGTGCAGACAATGTTAAACACCTAACTACTAACTTTAGGTCAAGACCATCCGTGCTTGATTTCGTGCATCATCTTTACAACACCAGACCAGGAATTCTAGGAACCAATTTCGAAGAGATGACTCCGTTTAGTGTGGATCAGACCAGCCCTAGAGTCTTTGTATTGGAAGGTAGCGGAACTAAAGAAGTTAATGAAGAACCAGCCGCGGTGGCTGCAACCGTAAGCGATGTTATGAGCAAGGCAAAAATCCCGCTTGGAGAAAATGAGGACCGTTCACCTGAGCAAACCCGCCCAGCCCAATACAGCGATATCGCTCTACTAATTCCAGCTAGAACGTCCCTGAACGAACAGTTAGAAGTGTTTGAACAGTCGAACATCCCATACACTTCTACCGATACGGCAATAGTGTATGCAAGACCTGCGGTCAGAGGTTTGATTTCGGCCATGAGAGTATTAGCTGGGTCAACTAACGGTGGAGATCTCTGGTGGGCGCTTAAGTCGCCACTATTTGGAATTAGTGATTTAGAGATGCTCAAGCACATCAAGCACACTGCAAAACGGTGGCCGGTTCCAATTGCTCTACACAGCCTAAATCTAGACATCCCAGAGCAAGGCTCGGAATTAGCAGTAAGAGCTTTGAATCAACTGTATTCAATTTGGCGTGACTTACGATCTGCCCAGCCATCAGAAGTTCTTGAGGTACTTTACACTCGGACAAAAATGCAGGAAGCGTTGGATCAACTTCGCACTGGGAGGTTCGAAAACGACTGTATTCGTATGGTGATTCTGCACGCCAAGCAATGGGAGTCAACGGGAGGTAACGGTCTTGTTGATTACATAGATTGGCTGAAGCAAATGGAAGATGAAGACACTAGAGAAAATCTGCCTAGCCTTGATAATCGAGGCTACGATGCCGTAAAAATCTCTACCATACACGCCGCAAAGGGCCTGGAGTATCCAGTGGTAATTCTCGGAGGAATGTGGAACGTGATGATGGATAAGGCTCCTCGGATTAGCCTCTCTAGTAGCGGTCGGCTTGAATTTAACCTTAATGAAGATACTGCATCCTATGGCTTTGAGAGCGAATGTAGAGATAGAGAATCTGAACTTTCTGAACAGGAAAGACACCGGTTGCTATACGTTGGTGCAACAAGAGCCGAACATCTACTTTACGTCTCGAATCATCACCGAGGTTACAAGCAAACGAAATCTAAGGAAGAAGAACCGACTCTGATTAAGTGTTGGGCGGTTTTGAATCACGATGCGATTGTCACAGCAAAGCATCTGGGGCTCGCTGAGGGCATCTCGCCCGCTTTGGGAGTATCTGAAACGTCATGGCGACATGCCCCAGTAGTAGCGATAGAAAGTGATTTAAGAAAAGCCGAAATCAAATCCGCTATCGCAATTTCGCAAGCTGAATCTTTCATAAGACCTAGCGATGCTGGTAGCCGTCGCAACGAAGACGATATAACAACACCAGCTTCAGCCTATGGGAATGCTTTTCACGGCCTAATGGAGGCATTAGCGGCGGTTAATTTTGATAAAAAGTGGAAGCTTCTTGCGACGAAAGCCACAATTTTGGCAGCCGAGCACGGTGTTTCTGACCGTGTTGAGGACCTAAAAGCCGATGCCTTAGCTGTCCTTGAATCGCCTTTGATCAAAAACGCAGCAAATGCTAAGTTTGTGCGTCCTGAAGTGCCACTTCTCATTGCCCGTGACGGGAAAATGGTGAAAGGTGTCGCAGACCTTGTTTACGCGATGGATAGTAACTCGGATTTGATTTTGATTGACTACAAAACTAACGAGAAATTGACGCAGGACAAGATCGATAAATACACCATTCAGCTATCTGAGTATGAAATCGTACTTGAAAAAGCATTTGGTCGAAAAGTATCTGGAAAGTTTCTACTTCACGTAAGTGCAGGGGTTGTCGAGGAAAAACAGGTTTAGGCAGGGATTAGTATAACTTTCGACCAGTCCGGGGTATCTTTTTCGGCAAGCACATCGGTTAGAAGAATTACGACTAAGTCGACGCCTCGCGGCTTCCTATCAGGCCACTTTGTGTATCCATCTGTCATTACGACGATGATTTTTGGCTTCTTGCGTTCCTTCATGGCGGCTGTGAATCCTTCGCGGAGGTCTGTATATGAGTCTCCTGGCAAATCTATTTTCTTAACCTGGGCCGCGGTCTTTACTTCTTGAGCTGGAAATGCTCGTCCGGAACAAGGGATCACTGTAACTGATTGCCCCGCACCGACGGATCTAACAATTCCAATAATTTCTGTCAATCCTTTTTGGAGCAGCTCCCAACTCATGGACGGGCTGGTGTCCAGAATTACTGAGATTTTTGGCGGGAGTGGTTGGCGCATCGCGGGGAATCTGGGACTAAAGTTTTTGGTCCTCATAGCACCTTCGCGCCGACCAAGACGCATCATCGAGTAGTCTTTACGGCCCATGGTTGTGCCGATGCTTGGCCTCATCACATTTGCAAGCTCGCGCTTCCATGGCACTTTTGGTTTACTCAATTCCCCCATTAGCCGCTTGAGTTCCTCATCAGGAGGGGTTTCGAACCCAGTGCCGTTTACTACGGCTTCTCGAACCTGCGCCTTGGCAAGTGCTTGAGCTGCCGGCGTTATAGAAGGCGCTTTTTGATCACTATCATCAAGCTCGTAGGAGCGCTTTGCGCCGCCAGCTCCGCTTCCGCAGTCATGGGCCTCAGGAGATGAATCCTTACTCGAAAGTTCAATGAGTTTGAAATAGTTTTGTTCGGTTGTTAGAAGGGGATCTAGCTTTCCATTGAAATCGTCGAAGGTGATTGGGGGAGTTTCTTTTGGAAAGACTAAACCAGATTTCAAAAGAATGTGGTTGATGGCACAGTCACCGACTAAGTTCCAGGCTTCGGCGTCTTTCGGGTTAGCTGGCAAAGTAGCAAAGCGACTATTGTGTTCGAACATGCAGTGCATACACTCATGAATAATTACTGTTGATAATTCTTTTGCACTCGTCTTCTCGACAAACTCGGTGTTCCAATAGAGGCGCCAGCCTGAATCAACAGCCATTGTTGGGAGGTCCTCGCTTTGTACTTCAACGAATTTTAGATTGTATAGCACTCCGGCGAGGTACGGCCACTTCAGCTGCGCCATTACTCGGGCAGCCTGCATTTTTAATTCGTTTTGATTTTTCAACGGCTACTGCATTAGCTGTACAAATGGGGAAATCTCGCGCAAGATTCCTCTGTCAATTGGCGTTCCCGCCGGTGTGAGTTTGCTCCAGTTCATATTCAAGGCCATGGCCACGTCGGGATGATTATCTTGGAAGAGACGTTTGATAAACTCTCCTACCTTTTCCCAACGTGCAGGGCTGAAGTTGTTGTGCAAGGCTCGCATAACCGAGCCTGTGAGCATGTATAACTGATCTGGTCGTGTCGGCAACGTCATTTGTGGATTTGCGATTATATCTTCTGGATTTGGAAGGTCTTGATTCTCTCGGTAAGCAAGGTATTCAGACGCTGCTGGTTCGCCGATGCAGCCGTTTACGAGTAAATACCGGATCTCCTCTGGTAACTGCAAGGCAGAAACCATCCCCGAAACTTTAGTTACTGTTTCCCAAGATCTAGGTGTTGGGAAAGCTCTTCCTTGGTCCGTACTTGAATCCGGCATCACTGTGACACGGTGTCCCTGGGCGGTCAGGAATCCAGCTACGAGTAGTTTCTCGTTTTCGAGATGGTCAGCAATTTGTGCCTCATCGGTGTCGGGTAGTTCGTATGTAGGCCAAGCACCCGCTAAACCTTGTGCTACAACACTGGCTGGTAAGTTCCAATCAAGGTGGCAAAAACGGTTTGCAAGTGGGGGAGCAAGATCCCAACCATCAGCAGCAATTTCAGGTGGGTTTGCAGCAGCGACGATCCTCGTCTCAAGTCCAAGATCAAAGTCTCCAGCTACTTTTTCAAGACAGACGCGCAGAAGCGCTGCCTGAACGCTAGGTGGGGCTGTGTTTACTTCGTCAGCGAATAGAATGCCCCCATCAGCTTCGGCGGCTAAGCGTTTTGCCCATTCAGGTGGCATGAATCTCATTTCACCATCCACAAGAGCAGGCAGGCCGATAAAATCCTGAGGTTCGCGAATGCTAGCGAGAATGATCTCTAGTTTTCGTTCTGATTTTTCTGCAAAATGTTTAATTACAGATGTTTTACCTTGACCAGGCGCTCCCCAGAGGATGACTGGGACATTAGCCTTTATCGCAACACCGAGCGATAGATATAAATGTTTGTAACTCTCTTGGCCATTTGGAAAAGCAAAAGTCTTGGCTGAATTTTGAATGTCGGTCATACTTTCTCCTGACTGCCTTGAAGGCAACGTTCGTACCAATCAGCAACAGTATTATCCTAAGTGCGCATAGAGTTGTTGAGGCGGTTATAACTAATTACCGAGGAAGGCAGTCAATGGAGGCATTTGAGAGTTTTGTGGCTTTGGCCATGGGAGCCGAAGGCCTCGTGGTCTCTGGCCCTACGAAGTTCAAGATTGGTAAAACTACAAAGAACGGGCAGCTCCAAAAGCACGGCTATGAAGTCGATTTAGTTGGTGCCAGGACGGACAAACTTGTTTTAGCCTCCGTGAAATCATTCTTTGGTTCTCGAGGCGTACAGGCGGCTGAAGTTATGGGAATTGGCTCGGCCAGGGGATCTGCTGGTTACAAGATGCTGAACGATAAGAAGCTACGGAATTCCATAATTGCTCAGGCATCAAAAATTTATGGTTACCCAGAAAGTCAAATCGAGATGCGACTCTATGTTGGAAAATTCCACTCTAAAGGTGAGTCCACAATTCGAGAATGGGCTAATAAACAAACGGTTGGTGGTTTCCCAATACAAATAGTAGGTGTCCGCGAAATCGTCCAGGCTGTGAAGACCCTTGCCGAGGAAAAGACCTATGTCGATAATCCGGCTTTAGTGGCCCTAAAGGTTTTGGCCGCTGCCGAAGCCGAAGAGCTAAGAGAATTAAAGAACGAGGCAAGGGCAATTAAGGCACAGTCACGAAAGTCTAAGACAGCACCAAAAGCCGGCGCGCAACTCAATCATGAAGTTACCAAAAAACTATTCCCTATTGGAAGTTATGTGGTTGCTAAGAGGGACGGAGTTAGAGGGAAAATTTTAGGCTATTCGGATCAAGGCAACAAGAATCTTTATATTAGGTTTAGGTCCGAGGAGACTGGACAAAGCTGGATCAGAGTGGCCAATGATTTAACAGTGGTTAGAACAAATTAAGATCCGGATGTTTACTTTGCCGGGTACAAATCGTCTTGGACCAGCAAGACAACTTGGAACCTAGCCCTAGACATTCCCATGTAGAGCAAGTCATCCATAGTAATTAGAAGTCTCTCCTCGGCAAATTTCTTGGAGAGGTTGTTGATGTCCGTGATAATCACGACATCACTGTCCAGACCTTTATATTTCATAATCGACCGCCAGCGAATCTGACCATTTGGATTGGATGTGTGTTTCGTTATCTTTTTCAATTCGCGAACTTGTTTGGAATGGGTATCGCCTGAGCTAAACGCATGTACAAGCAGAGCCTTTTGCTCACCATAGGGGCTCAAAATCCGGATAGAGCTTGGTTTGTAGTCAATTAGTAGGTTTTGAACAACTTCGGCGAGCTTTTTTAGCTCCAATTCCTTGGTCTTTTCCTCGGTTGCACCAGTTTTAATTTCTATTACCTCCAACGATCCGACATTGTCTTCGCTCAACAAGCTCCTTCTGAAAGGGTTGGGGCGGCCAAGAAATTTGTAGATTTCACTAACTAGATTTGGAGCTTGTCTAACGTTAGTTTTCAAAACTACGTGGAACAGGTGGGGGAAAAACATCTTTGCGATATCCAGCGAAGATGTATGTTTGGCGACAACGGAAGTTCTTTGGAGATCATCTCCCGCTAAAAGAATCACCGGTTTTCTTTTTTTGGAACTTTGAAGGATTTCTTCAATAACTTTTAGCCACAATGTTTTATTTGCAAAATCTTGAAATTCATCAACGATCACGGCATCGTACTTAAATCTTGGCTTCGAGTCATCCTTCAAAAGCTGCAAAGCCTGTTTCGGCAGATCACCTTCAAACCAACTAGTACTCGCGTTTTTGGGATTGCTAGCTTTGCCGGCTATCCGAAGCAAAAGATCATTTATTGAATAGATATCAACATGTTGCAAATTACCCAAAGCTTTTTGGGTGTCTTCTTCTAGCAATAAATTATAAGTAAGGAACAAAACTTCTTTACCCTCAGCACTCAATTTCTTGGCTGCGTTCCTGAGCACTCTGCTCTTTCCGGCCCCAGCTGGACCTTCGAAATAGATAGCCTGATTGTGGTCTATCAAATCAATCATGAACTCATGTTCGAGCTCAGCTTTTTGTATTGCTAGGGATCGCATTTTTGCTTTTTGCTCTACGCTTTGCGAAATTACTAGAGAACCGACTATGTGCTTTGCAAGTTGTTTAGCCATTTCAACCGTTAATGGATTAGGCGCAGCCAAGTGGTCTGTTTTCTCTTTGTTCGCCTTGATCGTCTGGTCTAGACAATCTTCGATAGTCCCGACTATAGAGTTAAGATTTTTAGCTAAAGCGACTTCGTAAGGAGCAAAAGCCATACCAGATCGTTTGCCGACTGTATAAGTGTGTTCGTCTAATTTTGGAAACCAGACGAGACGGGCCATTGGAACGTTGTTGTGATCGAGCTCCAGGATGTTCATTTGCTTCACTATGTTCGCTGCTGCGCGATCAATTTGTTCGAATGGATCTTTGTTTTCGGCTTTTTTGGGGACTCCAGCCATAGTCCAAATAGTGTCATCGAAGACGGCAGAGGTAGCCCCTTTTGTCTCAATTAGGACTATCCCCTTGCCTGGCACAAAGACCACAAAATCAGTTTCAGATTGCACGCCTTGGGCAACTTTTCTTTGTTTGAGTGAGTGAACAACAATCCAGTCTGGTCGAGTTTTTATTGAACTGAATCCGCTGAAAAGTACCTCTTCGGCATAATTTGGATCACCCTGGCGGGTCTTGGGAATCATTGTTACCACTTCGCACCTCCATCTCGATGGTTGGATTTAGCCTAATTTGTGCGCCATGTATTTCTGCTCAGGAACAAGAATCGTTACAAACGGTCAGCCAGCTATAAAGGATAGGCGGGTCAGCAATAGATGTCAGCGGCTAGGTTTATAGTGTTGGGTGAAAAGAGGTTTAATTTGTTATTTAATTTCGACGGAAAGTTGGTTGACATTGTCCGCGAAGCTCCGTATCGAGGGGTATACACTGTGCGGGCATCGAGTGGCAGGGCCCTAAGAAAGTTTCGACAGGCATCTCCGGCAGATATGGTGCGGGTACCACATCACCTATACCCCTTCATTATTCATGTTGATATGGATTCATCCCCACTCCGTATAAGTGCTTTTGATTACAAGAAGGTAGAAATTGTCGATCGGCTGACTCCAGAACCTGTTTGCTTTGTATATGACTACGCCTATTACGATGAGGATGGTGAGATGAAAGGAGACTACGCCTATTGTTGGCCACATGAGAAAGATCAGGTATTCCAAAATTTACTCTCGTCTGGCAAGGATGTAGTCTCTGAGCCCTCGTTTTTACCGCTTTTCAGAATTCCTCGTGAATTAATTGGCGCACCGCTTCCCCCTCTGATGGGTGATGTTGAACTAAAAACTTGGGATGAAATAGATGAAGAAAAACCTGATAACGAATAGAACAGAGCGTTTCCCCGACAGAAGTTGGATTTAGAGATTGTTTTGGTTAGATTTTTACCCAAATAGCTCTGGAATCGTAGCAGAGTTTGAAGATTCAAGATCTTTCATACTCCAAGATGCAACTTCCTGAATAACTAGTTCTCCAGTGTTATCGGTAACACCGATTCTTAGAACTGGAATGTTTCTGGCTTCACAGAGTCCAACAAACTTCACATCGTCTTCTCTTCCGACGGAGATTAGCATTCTGCCTTGAGATTCGCTAAATAGTGCAGCAGTCAGATCTATTTGATCTCTTTCCATTAGCTCTTCTAGCCAGATTCTTGCTCCAACATTGAACCTTAGGCAGCTTTCTACAATTGCTTGAACAAGACCACCATCAGAAAGATCATGCGCTGAGGCGATTAGACCTTGCAGGCTAGCTCCTTGAACTAGTTCTGCGAGGGCTTTTTCCTGGTTTAGGTCAACCACTGGTGGTTTACCACCAAGGTGATCGTGAA
>JACCDP010487065.1_pt1 | contig 13020 bp, 13 predicted proteins | sample 7445841 | NCBI WGS metagenome assembly JACCDP01 (sample SAMN15323441, study PRJNA562643) | freshwater metagenome | isolation source: river surface water | place: USA:Blue River Watershed | collected 2017-08-17
CTGCCGTAGTTGAGGAATACCTCGCCGCGCATCCAACCCTGCCGAGCCGTCAACTGGCTCGCATCATGTACAAGGAGCACTCGCTCCTTTGGTCTGGCTATAACGCCGCCTACTCTGCCATTCGTTATCGTCGTGGAGCTTTGGGTAAGGGACATCGTGAAGCCCGTGGCCTGACGGAACCCACTACGCCTGTGCGCCAAATCCCGGCATCCGTCACCCGTGAGTTCACGCCCTTCATCATGGATGGGGTGGAGAAGGTGGCTATCCTGTCTGACATCCACGTTCCCTACCACACCCCAGCAGCCATTGAGTGCGCGGTGAAACGTGCGCTGAAGGAGGACGTAGATGGCATCATCCTCAACGGCGACACCATCGACTGCCACTCCCTGTCTACGTTCGTGCGTGATCCCCGCGCCCGCAACTTCAAGCAGGAGCGGGATACGACCAACGAGCTACTGGCCTACCTCCGTGAGCGGTTCCCTGATGCTCGCATCGTTTGGCGCGACGGCAACCATGAGGACCGCTTCAAGACCTACATGATGACCAAGGCTCCAGAGATCTTCCATCTGGATGAGTTCGCGTTAGAGAGCCTCTTGGCCTTTGACGAGCACGACATCGAGTACGTCACGGACAAGCGCATCATCATGGTGGGTGGGCTGGCTGTGATGCACGGGCATGAGTTCTTCAAGGGCTTCGCGCCGCCGGTGAACCCTGCTCGCGGAGCCTACCTCAAGGCCAAGCAGAGCTGTATGGTGGGCCATCACCATCGCACCTCAGAGCACACGGAAACGGCCCTAGACGGCTCTATAACGACCACTTGGAGCGTGGGGTGCCTATCAGACCTCCACCCTGCCTACTCCCCGTATAACAGCTACAATCACGGCGCAGCCATCATCCACCTAGATGGGGACGAGTTTCACGTCCACAACTACCGGATCGTTAATGGCCGCGCCCTGAATTAGCGGTTGGGTCTACCCCCCTGCCGATTACGGTCATCGTCCATACGGGAGATGTTCATAATCGCACGGAGGGCAGGGGGAACACCCGCCTCAGTAGCGGTAAACGCTGCTTCAAACTTCTGGGCATAGCGCGGATCAATGTACATCCTGTACATTTGGTTGTACGACTGATCGCGCAATAGAGCCTCAAACTGCTGGGGGTTGAAGTAAGCCGTGAAGCCCTTGCCGGGAAGTCGTCCGCGCACATTAACAGCCTGTCGAGTTGCTTCAGTTTGACCGCCCATCATCTTGTTGCGCTCATCAACAATGAAGCGTACCTGAGTGCCGTACATCTTCTCAAGATTATCAAAGGCGTCATTGCCAAGTAGAGCACGCAGAGAATTTCTCTGGTTGACGTACTTCTGATTCTTGTTGTCGAAGAACTCAGACAGGGCGTTGAGATCGGCTCGGGTCGCTTCTCCAGAGGCAGCAGTACCAAAACGGCGCATCACGGTGGACGCAGCAGCCACGCGAAGGTTGTTCAACTCCTTGCTTCGATTAGAAGCCTGCAAGGCAGCGGTGAAGTCATTAATGACGCTAGGCTCAACGGTAAGCAGCTTATCAACCCACTTAATGTTGTTTGCCGGATCATCGGACAGCTTCATGCTGGTTCCATTATCGGCCAAGAACATGACCAAGGGGTCTTTCTCGGCTTCGCGCAAAGCATTAGCAGCGTCCTGCTCATTGATTTTAGCGTTCTTACGGGCCTCAACCAAACGGGCAGTTTGGGCGCGTCGGGTCTTTGATCCGGTGCTCAGGAGTTGATCGCGGAGGGCGCGGCCATATTCCATGCGCCACGCAGCTTGATCGGCTCCAAACTCAACGGCCTGTACGAGGAAACGCTCATACTCAGCAGGCGTAACCGCCGCAGTCTTGGATAGAGTCTGTATGCGGGCCAACGCTTTGATTTGCTTAGGAGTTCCAATCCCAAGCTCTTCAATCGGGAATCCCTTTGCAGAAAGGGTGTCGAGTTGGCTGATGATCTTACCCGTGTCGAAAGCAGCGGGAGACAGACGCTCGCCCGATCCAACTATCTCAGATCGGCGCAATAGCGTGTCGCGCATATTCATCAGGAACTTCTGACGGAACGACTCGCCAGCCACAACGGCTGCATTGACCGACTTGGGGTCAGCCGGATCAGCGGTGGAGGCAATCATCTTGGCGATGCTGTCTACATCCTGCATCACGGTGTTGCCCTTGAGTGCCTTGGACGAGTCCTCAACCTCATCCATCAAATACTTGAACAGAGAATCAGACTCCCCACGCTGAATCATCCCATAAGTCGGATTATCAATTGCAGAGAATCGGGATGCCGCCAAAGCGTTAGCAGCTTGAATCTTGGGCAACGCAGCGGGATCAACGCGACCGATGTAGTTCTCGGATGCTTCAGAAACAGCCCGATAAGCATCGCGCATAGCTGCGCTTGCCTCGGCGTCACTTCTTCCAACAGCCTTAAATCCGTTGTAGATTTCATTCTTGAACATACGGAAGCCTTCAAGAGACAGGCGTCCCTTGCTATCTCCGTACTTCTGGAAGAATGCATCGCCAAGGGTCTTCATCTGCTCGCGCAGAATCTTGCCCTGAACGGGATTCTTGCTGCTCTTAGCTAGGTCATTAACCCGCTTTATGAAGTCGTCTTTGGTAACAACCGTGAAGTTGCGACCAAAGCCCGTGGAGTCATAGAGCATATCTACGGCCTCTTTCACGAAGTCATCCGCACCAGAGGCTAGCTGGATAAGCTCTTGGCCGCGACGTGCGCTCGTAAGCTCATCAATCGAGCGAATTCCCTGCCCACCGAAAACCATATCGTTGGCTCCGTTTACGGCCAACTTTTCAGTTGTTGCCCTAAACGCCTTTAGCTTGGCGTCAGCAAGGAGCGCAGGCGCGTTCTGCTGATTCTTGGCACGCGCATCTTGTGCAATTAGAGCAGCCTGATCAGCCTCGGCCTGAGCCTTGAAATAAGAATCACGGCGAGCCTGCAAAAGACCCTTGGCTTCGTCCAACTGCTTCTTCAACGGGTCCGTGTCTGGAACATTGGGGAACGCCTGATTGATCTGATCATCCAAGCTGCCATTCAAGTCATCGACAAGTTTTCGCGCCAGTTGGTTTTGGCGGGCAAGCGCATCGGCCTCCATCGCGCCCTTGCCGGGGAGGCCCATGCCCAGAGTAATTGGCCCAGTATAGCCATTGTTGCGGATAACCGCAGTATTAGCCTTAGCCTCGTTAGAAAGTTCACGTCCACGGCCACCAACGCCAGCCGCAAGGCCAATGGCTGCTGGAGCCAAAGCGCGAGTCGCTCCCTCAAGATCACTTGTGCTCGCAAACTTATAGTTCTTCCAGTCCTCGCCGGATGAAATGAAGCGGGAGAGTTCGCTACCAGCATAAGCCGATGGAACATTTACAATGGCACGCTTCAAAAGACCGCCCTTTGTGGCAAATGGGTTGAGACCCCCAACAAACGCCCCACCAATACGGTTGGCGTCAATCTTCATATCGTCCTTCCCGGCCTGATCGATAACCTGTCCGACAAACTCAGCGATTGCGCTACTGGTTCCGCTAATGCCAGAAAGTGCCGCAGCGGCAGTAAGACCAGTTCCAACCGCAGGGGCAGCGACAAGCCCAGCGGCGACGGGAATACCAATGCGGGCTGCGGTTGCGCCCTGCTCCCGCATGGACTGAGCAAAGTCCTGTTCTCCAAGAGCCTTGGTAGACATGGAGGCAAGCGTAGATAGCGCGGGAACAGGTCCGGTAGCCATTGTAGCCGCAGCCCCAAGCCCACGACGCATCATGCCTTGCCCAAATGTCTCTGGTTGCGCGGCAGCAGACTGAGCCGCCTCCTGAGCCTCCATCTGCTTAACGCGATCCAAGATCTCGTCTTCCCGCATATCGGCGGGAAAATCAACATTTCGACCAAGGCTCTCGACGTAAAAGGTTTTTACTTGAGACATATTTAAAGCTGATACCAAGGGTTAGTTGCGCAAAATCTTACCGTCTCTGATTACTCCAGAGACTGGTTTTGCGGCGACTTTCCCAAAGAAAAACGGAGCATCGTTCTCCCTTACGCGGAGCGATTTGTAGTAGACATCATCGCTTCCAAAAACATCTGAAAGTCTGCTGTTGTATTGCTCAAGGGTATCCCTGCTAGCGTCGTTAAGGATTTGCTGCAACCTGCGCAAAACCTCCGGCGTCACCGTGATGTCGCCACCAGAGATGCGTTCAGCATACTCTCTATCTGCGTTGGAAATAGCCGTTCCAGCACCAAATGCGCTGATGTTACGAGCAACGGCCTGACCAATGAGTGCCATGTACTCCTGAGTGTTGCGAGCCTCGGGAAAGTCACCCACGCCAAGATCGTTAGCAATCGACTTAATCGGAAGCTCAATGTTAGCCGTAGAGCCAGCAATGAGCTTTCCAGAGTCAAGAAGTTCACCCAAGCGGCGAGAAGCGCGGTCGCTCTTGAGGATAGGCTCAATAGACGCCTTGCGCTCATCCTTGAATTGATTGAACACGTTCTCGCGCTCCTTGCCCTTTTGACCCATGTCAAAAGTCGTACTAGAACGACGTGATTCTGCCACCCTCGTTCTGATGGCGTCCTCTTCAGCGGCAGTAAGCTGACGATTAACACGCTGAGCTTCTGCACGCATTGCTGCACGCACCTGAGCTTCTTCAACCCCCGGCGTTTCAACCTTTGGCATACCAGCAGCACGGGCCTGAGCCAAGTTTTCAGCAATCTGAGATCGTGCAAGATCAAGCTGAACACCCTGAGCCTGTTGCTGCTGACGCACTTGTTCAAACTTGGCACGGGCGGCTGGGGTGGCCTTGGGAAGAACCTGATCCAGCATACCCATGCTCTCGGCTTGCAAGAGTTCATTAACTTGATCGTCATCCTTCTTTGAGGCAAGACGCTCAGTTTCAGCCTTCTGCTGCTTAGCGGATTCAGCGAGATAGGTATTAAGCTGGAGAGTTCCTTGGAAGCCAATGGTATCCACCATCGTCCTGATGGCTTCCTTGTCCACCTTGCCGTCCTTGAAGTATCCTTGGAACGCGGCGGGGTTAGCCTCTACGGTCTTGATGAAGGAGTTCGCCGCCTCCTCCTTCTTCTTGTCCTCCTCCTTCTTGGCGTAGTAGGTGTTGATTGCCCCGCTAGCAGCTTGCCCTAGGCTGGCAATGCCCTGAGCAATAGACTGACTGCCAGCAACAGCCCCCTGCATATAGGGAGCGTAGTTGATTGCGCCGAGACTGGCGTTAATACCTGTTCCGAAGCGTGCCATGTTAGGAGAAGAGATAGTTGTTAATACGGGAGTCCATCCACTTGCGGATTAGGTTCTTGATGCGCGGCTTGTTCTTGAGCCACGCAGCAAAGCCCTCGCCATGCTTGAAGTAGAGCTTCTTGAACCAAGACGGCGACTTCATTACGAGCCACTCACGGAACATCATCCAGCGGGGGTTGGTTTCGCCATACACTTCGCGGGCTACCCAGCAGAACGGAATCTTGGGTACGAACGCACTAGCTATGTTGCCAACTGCACCAATCGTAGCACCAGCAATCGCACCCTGAGCCGCAGCGCGAGCACCGTAGGTAGCAGCCTGATAGTTGCCGAGGTTAGCCTGATTCTGAAGGGCAAGATTGACACCAGCGTTCGGATCAAACACCTGACCGCCCATGCTCTGCATCATGCCCGTAGCCAAGCCCTGCTGGTTCTGGCCCACGCCCAGAGCACCGGACGGACGACCAAGGACAACGCTCATGGGGTCAAAGGCTGCGCCGTAAAGGCCAACCAACTGGCTCTGATAGGCACGATTAGCAGCCATCTCTCCCTGCTGCGCCTGACCAAGCATACCAAGGTTAGCGATGTTCTGCTGCTGTTGAGCCGCTTGGAACGCACGGTTTTGCAGCCCCATATTGGTAAGCTGCTCAGCGTTAAACAGGCCCACTTGATTCTGCGCGGCTTGGTTAGCCAGAGCAGCACGCATAGCCACGTCCTGATTGGACAGTCTTCCCTGATTGGCGGCACCAGCGCCGAATTGCGCCGCAGCATTCTGGGCCTCGATGTTAGCCAGAGCCATCTGCTGCTGAGCCTGCTGGTTGGCAGCAGCCTGCTGGAGAAACGCCTGCTGGTTAGCCAGCGTAGCCTGATTCGCAGCACCCGCACCAAACTGAGCAGCCTCCTGAGCGGCTTGCATATTCGCCAAGCCAAACTGGTTAGCCGCCGACTGGTTGGAAAGTCCATACTGACCAAGCAACGCCTGATTGGCGAGGTTGGCCTGCATTGAGGCTTGCTGGTTAGCTAGAGCAAACTGAGCCACCTGCTGGGCGTTAAACTGCCCTGCCTGCATCCCGGCCTGCTGATTGGCTAGGGCGAAACGAGCAGCCTGTTCGGCGTTAGCCATAGCCGCAGCGTTCTGCGCGGAAGCACCAAACTGCGCTGCCTGATTGCCAGCAGCCATGTTAGCCAACCCAGTCTGGGAAAGGATGCCCTGATTAGCCAAAGCAAACTGCGCTGCGCGGTCAGCATTAGCCATTGCAGCGGCGTTCTGAGCCGTAGCACCGAACTGACCAGCTTGATTGAGGGCGGCTTGGTTTGCGGCAGCAGCAGACATCTGGGCCTGCTGATTTGCCATAGCGAACTGAGCAGCTTGCTGAGCATTGGCGAGGGCAGCAGCGTTTTGAGCCTGCGCCCCAAACTGGCCTGCTTGATTCATAGCAGCCTGATTAGCCAGCGACATCTGAGCAGCAACGCCCTGATTAGACTGCGCGGCCTGCAACATCGCGGCTTGATTGGCCTGCTGGAGACCCAAGTCCTGACCGTAAACGCCCGTAGCGAATCCACGGGAAGCACCGAGATCGGCAAGGTAAGCCTGATTGAGAGCAGACGCCTGCTGAATGTCCTGAGCCTGACGCTCACGCACGGCACCCGCACGGGACATGGCTTCAGCGGCAATAGCCTGATTGCTCATCTCCAAGCCACGGGCAGCAAACGCCTCACGAGTTGCCTGCTGGGCATTACGAAGCTCTTCTGGGCTAAGTTGGCCCGTGGACGTAGCCATCTGAGCCGCACGCTGGCGGAAGGTCTCAGAGGCAGACGTGGGCGCAGCCTGCAAAGCCTGCTGGTAGAGCGACTGACCAAGCTGACCCTGCTGAACCTGTTGCGCAGCAATGTCAGCCACGTTCGCCGCCATAGCAGCGTTGTAGCCCTGAGCAGCAACTTGAGGCGCGGCACCAAGAAGAGCCGCCTGCATCTGTGCAGCCTGATAGCCCTGCTGTTGAACGGTCGGAGCAGGTCCAAGGGTAGGCGCGGCAGCACGTTCAGCTTGAAAGCCCTGCTGTTGCACCATTGGAACAGCACCAGCAGATACAGCCTGCATGGTAGGCGCACCGCCAAGCAAGGCAGCTTGAGCCTGTGGAGCGGCACCAGCCATCGTCGCCTGACCCTGAGCCGCTTGGAATCCTTGCAGGGAAACGGGCTGAGCAGCCGCCTGTTGCGCAGCCGTACCAGTAGTGGCCTGATAGCCTTGGAGGTCTACTTGCGGACCTTGGTCAATCGTACTGGCCGTAGCCTGCGCTACGCCGACATCGCCAAATCGCTGTGCTCCGGTGATTGCGTTTTGCAGCCCACCGTAAAAGTCAGTCTTGCCACCCATGCCCCGCGCAGCCTCAAGCTGAGCGAACATCTGGGGGTTGGCCTGCATAAGCGCAGAGAGGTAGCCTCCGCTCTGGCTCTGAAGGGCGCGAATGTCTGCATCGCGCTGGAGACGATCAGCCGTTTCCTGAGTCTTAACAAGCTGTGGCGTAACCTGACTGAGAATGTCAATGACACCAGCCTGTCCGTCTACACCGCGAAGATATTGCTCCTGCTCTTGAAGGTTGAGCTTCGTATACTGCGGACGGAACTGCTGCTCTGCGCCCAGCAGCTTCTCCTGCAACGCCGGATCGGCCATTGCGTTGATGTAATCCAACGATGCTTTGCCGGGATCAACGGGAGCCGGGGCGGGAGGCGGGGCAGATACGGATGTTTTCATTTACGCAAGTCGCTCGAATGTAGACGCATTGTACCATCGAAACCGATTAGTGCCGTCCTTGTTGCGCCGCCACCCAATGTAGGGCAACGGGTAGGGAGCTTGGTTCAAGAACCACTTGAGGCAGTTCTTGCCTACCGCGCAATGGACATACCAACAATCGGGGTTTTCGGGATGCCAACAATCATCCCCCTTCGCTATCTCAATGGGCTTAGCCATGAGGAACCTGTCCTCAAAACTAAGCACCACTCCGTTGGTTAGATACCAAGTAAGCTGTTCCTCAAAGTTGAGGCCGCGCTCCACGAACATTTTCTTGGCCTCATAAATAGGCTTCATTAACTAGCTTCTGTCACAGAACGGAACGCCTGAGAAGCCTCAAGTTTCACCATTCGCAGCTTGGGTCGGCCCTTGGTTGGCACGAACTTCATCTGCATCCCGTAGGCGCGGATGTTGCCAATACGGCCACGGACAGAGCTATCCTCCGCGATAGGAAGGTCTTCCCCCAAGCTCTGGGCTAGGGTGTACATCTCAGCCTCCTTATCGATGTTCTCCGAAATCATCGTAATCTCGGCATCGCTAGGCTCCTGATCGGAGGACTCGACGTGAACCTCGTAAGCATTGAAGCTCTTACGGCCAACGTCCGCAAACGTGTACTGGCGAGTAACCACCTCCGACTCAATGGGGTAGGGCGTAGAGGCTGCACCGGGACGGGTGTAGATGTAGTCGAAGGCATCAGGGCGTTCGTCAAGGACGTGTACACCGCCAAAGCTGTTAACGGCGTATAGCTTGTTCACCCCGCCTGCTCCGCTGACGATGAGGTTGGAGATGTTCCAGCCGCTCTGGTCAATCAGGTCCATGCTCTCCCAGCCCTCGTTCAGAAGGTTGTAAATCAGGATAGCATTGTTGCGGGTGCTGCCATCAATCGGTACTGCAATCCAATATCGATTGTCGTGGTAGACGGCTACAGCATTGTGCGCGTAGTCTGGGTTAATTCGCTTGATGAGAGGATTGATGGGGTCAGACAAAGGCAGTCCTGCCCCGCGCAGATTGTACAGGTCTTCAAACTGTGTAGCGTAGATGCCGTTGTCCGACAGGAAGAATATCTTGTTGCCGATGGTAACGACACTCTTTTGCGCTACCAGTCCAGCCTCGCGAGTGATCTCCTTGAGGCTGATGTCGTTCAATGAGCCGCTCAGGCCCATCATTAGATGGATGGAGTTGCGGTTGAAGATGACAGCATTATCCTCAGTAAACGGGTGAACATACTGAAGATAGTCAGCGATGCCCGCAGTTACCTTTAGCTGGTTGAGGATGCGGTCGTAGGTGTCCGAGTCAAAGATGTCGGACAGGAGAATCTCATCCCGCACGTTACGACTCGCAACCGTTTCGCTGCCGCTGCTGCCAGAGGTCGTGTAGTAGTAGGGGACAATCAGACGACGCTGGTGATACACTCCCCACGGGGGCGCGGGCATATGCGTGAAGCCGAGCTGGGAAGGCTGCTTCTTGGCATACACCACGGTTGTAGCCGTAGCGTCCGAAATCTCTGCGTAGAACGTAAAGCTGCCAGTTCCCGGCACCGTAGCCACAACGTAAGGATTACTTTCTGAAAGCTCCGTTGTTCCGTTGTTTACGACATATATAATGTCCCCAACATTTAAGCCGTGGGAGGCTTCTGTAACGGTGACAATACCATCCGTAATCACCGTGTTGTTTGATGCATCCAAGTAGGTGCTCGCCGCGTAGCTTCCATTAGCCACCTTCGTGAACGCCGGGGAGCCAGAGAAGCTGCCGTTCCATTGCAGAGCAGTAGCTCCGTCGCGGAAGATGAACACCTTGTTGAAGGCTTGCAGCATATTGACCGACGACGTGAGCGTAATCCCCGTGGGGTACGCAATCGTGGTGGTCGCCTTCGTCGTCATGTTGATGGCGATAGCGTTCTCGTACAGGGCGAGAATGATGTACTCCTGATTGCTGCTCGCAGGGTCAGAGAACAAGCAGGAGCCAAATGCGCCGTTGAGGGCGGTGGTCCCAACGATAGCTCCACCAGCCTTGGAGGTTCCGCTAACCGAGTAGGTCTCGCTACCAGTAGCTCCAGCAATCTCGTAGGTGAAGGTGGTGTTGCCCGTAACGGTGACGGTCTGGTTGCCGTTGGGGTCTACGGTGCCGGGGCCAACATCCACAATCGCAACAACATAGGATGACGAGAACCCGTGATTGGTAGAGGTTGTAATCGTAACCGTCGTACCAGATCGGGTGGCCGAGCTAATCGTCACTTGGGGCCACAGGTAGAACGGCAGGGCTAGAGCCTCATTCACGGACCCAATCGTAGGGCCAAACGTATCTACGCCGGGACGCACTTGCCACGTCCCATCGACGTTCATGCGTCCGTTGACGGACATAGCAAGCTCGCCAGCCTTCAGTTGGTCGGGACGTAGCCGATTGCCAAACCGAGAAAAGCCAATGTCCGCATCCTCCGTGAGCGTGTTGTCACGGGGACCAAAGTTGCTGTAACGAGGCATGACGGTAGTTTACACTATCCGCCCGCTCAACTACTTCATCTTCCGACGCTTGAAGTCAACGCCCTTGATGGTGCCTTTGTTGCGAGAAGCGTAGAACACCTGTTCGCCGCGCTTCTTGCCATACTCTTCCATCATGGCCTTTTTGATCTTCTTACCCTTCTTAGTGAGTGGCATGGTTAGCGATACCTAGCGGTTTTCTTAGCAATGTTCTTGGGCTGCTTAACAAACTGTTTACCAGCCTTCATTCCCTTGCGCTTGGCCCTGTTGGTCGCGGCCTTCTCGGCAGGACTCAGGCTTTTCCAAGCGGCATCAGGGAGATAGCGTTCTCCCGTCTTGAGGCTGGGCTTGCCGGAGGACGTGCGCCACTTCTGGCGGGTCCAATCGGCTAAACTGCGCTGCTGGGGCTTCACTTGGAGGTCTTGTAGCCGCCGCCCTTGGCTTTGTACTTCTTAGCCAACATCTGTGCCTTACGGGCAGACCATTGGCCGGGACGACCGCCCTTGCCGCCAGCCTTAATCGACTCAAAGAGCCGCTTACGCATAGTCGGCTGGGTGTACACGCCAGCAGAGTTTACTGTTGAACGACGTTTCACGAACAAGACTTGCGCTTGCCCATTTCACACTTGCGCTTTTTGCAGTTCATTTTGCCCTCCCCTTCGTCTTCATCCTCCATCATGTCTTCAGCGTCTTCAAAAGCCTCTTCGGCTTCCTTCATGCGCTTATAGAGCATGAACTCCTGTTTCATTGAGCGGTTTTTACGATTTTCCTTCATGGTTAACAGTCCCAAGCCCGCCGACTCCAATAGTTAGCGGAAAGTTTGTTGGTCTTGCCCTTGATGCCGCCAGACCGAGCGCAGTAGCTCTTCTTTCGGGCAGGCTGGTTCTTCTTGATGCTCATGTTAGCATCCCCAAAGCGGACGATGCGCTCCTGCCCATTCTGGCAGGCCTTGACGACGAACTTCTTGCCGCCCTGCACGTCCCTGCGCGGGACGTTGCACTTCATAGCCTTCTTATTCATCGCTCTTTAGGATTTTGATGAGCTTGGTAACGGTGTAAGCAATCGACACTAGAACGAGGATGAAGGCCGCAATCTCGTTCACTTGAGTGAGGGTGATTGTTCCCAAGGAGCCTCCTACGGTTACGCCAAACACCTTGATAATGTCGTTATCGAAGATCATTTGCGGATAAGGGCAGTCATACGGCTACCGAACCACCACGCAACTGAGGTGCCTGCCAGCATCATAAAGCTCTGGATAGCTTCCACCTTCAGGTATTGGTCCTCAATCAGGAAGAAGCTGATGAAGGAGCCAAGCACTAGGCCGATGGTGAGGAAGGGGCGGGTGACGGCGCGGATGTTAGCTGCCCACGGTGCCACCTTCTCCGTCATGTCTGCGGCAGATGCCGACTGAGACGCCGCAAATGCGTTCCATGCCGCAAGTGCCTCAGCACTAGCAGCTTGCTTATCAAGCATATCCAGCGCGAACTTGTTGTCCTGCTTCTTCTCCCAGATGCGAATCACCGACGTAGCAACGCTGCCGAACAGTCCGAAGAGACCGCCCGTGCCAGCATTGAAAAGAAGCTCAGACCACCAGCTCATGTCGTGTAGTTCACTTGGGCCATGCCCCGCCAGCGTGCGCCGCTGTCGTCAGTAACAAACACAAAGAGGTGGGTCTTGCCCGTGGACAGGCTGGGGGCCGTATCGTTCGGCCACTTCACCGTAGCGGGCCAGCTAATCGTTCCAGACGTATTCTCCACCTCAAGGGCGAACGCATACGCGCCCGAGGGGGCGTTGCTGAAGGTGAACGTGCTGTTGGCGTTAATCGTCTTGGTGAAGTAGTTGCCCAGCGAACAATCAATATCTAGGGCACCTACAGCCGTTACCGCACTCTTGTACTGTCCCGTGGCCTCAAGGCTCGTAAACTTGCCGGAAGAGGCCGTAGAAGAGCCAATAGGGCGCGGGCTGGCAAACACCTGAGCAGCCGTCGTCTTGCGGAGGGCTACATCCGCCGCGCTATGCACCAGAATCGTGTCGGCATCCGCCAACACCGTCTTGGCCGTCTGATCCGTAACGGCACCGGGGAGCAGTACGGCATCATCAACATGGTCGTTGAGATTGGTTGCCGATACGAGGTTCGACGGGGAGGTCGTCCCGTAGGTGGTGCCTTTTTGAATCTGGGCCATGACTTAGTATATCAGGGCTTTACGGGCCAGACGACGTTGTGCGGGAATCCAGCCTGAGCGGTGATGTCGCGGAGAGACTGACGATAGGTAGTCCACGCCACTTTGGACGTATTGTCCAATGGGGTGTCGTTAAGCTGGGTCCAATCGCACTCAGCCAGCTTGGCATTGCGCTCGCGGCGCACAGCAGCCGCCTTCTGGGCATCAATCTCAGCCTTCTCTTCCGCCGTGTACTTAACCCACAGCTTTATCTCCACCACCTCGTAGGGATGGATGACGAACATCGACCCCGAAAACTTCTCATCAACAG
>JACCDP010792353.1_pt1 | contig 13020 bp, 12 predicted proteins | sample 7445841 | NCBI WGS metagenome assembly JACCDP01 (sample SAMN15323441, study PRJNA562643) | freshwater metagenome | isolation source: river surface water | place: USA:Blue River Watershed | collected 2017-08-17
GAGTCACGCAACGGCGACGGTGTCGAGCTTCGCGTCATGCGTACCCGAGCAGCGGCTTCGTCGATGAGGTCGATGGCTTTGTCTGGCAAAAAGCGGTCGGGTACGTAACGTGACGACAGATATGCCGCCGCAACCAACGCATCGTCACTGATCTGGAGCTGGTGGAAGTCTTCGTAGCGGCTTTTGATCCCACGGAGAATAGAAATGGTGTCTTCTTCGTTGGGTTGGTCGACCATGACCGGTTGGAAGCGCCGTTCGAGTGCTGCATCACGCTCGATGTACTTGCGGTACTCGTCGAGAGTGGTTGCACCGATGGTCTGGAGTTCGCCGCGTGACAGCGCCGGTTTGAGAATATTGGCGGCGTCGAGCGTGCCTTCGGCACCACCCGCACCGATGATGGTGTGGAACTCGTCGATGAACAAAATACAGCGCGTCTCTTTGATTTCGTCGACGACCTTCTTGAGGCGTTCTTCGAACTGACCGCGGTATTTGGTCCCTGCGACCAATGCCCCCATGTCGAGCGAGACGACCCGTTTGCCACGCAGGCTGTCGGGCACTTCGCCGGCGACGATACGCTGGGCGAGACCTTCGACGATGGCGGTTTTGCCTACACCTGGTTCACCGATGAGGGCCGGGTTGTTTTTGGTGCGTCGTGACAATATTTGGATGACACGATCGATCTCGCGCGCCCGGCCGATGACCGGGTCGAGTCGACCACTTTCGGCCATTTCGGTCAGATCCGTTCCGAGTGCATCGAGGTATGGCGTCTTGCCGCCCTTGCCTTTTTCGGCGGGGTCGCTTTTGGAGCTACTCGGAGCACTACTCTGGCTGCTCGGCTTTTCGGATTGGGTCGCCGCTGCCGTACTAGCCGACCCACCGGTGGTGGTGCCGGTACCGCCTTGGCGGATGACCCGCATCACGTTGGTTTTGATCTGCTCGAGCGACACGCCAAGCATGTCGAGCACGCCGGTTGCGACACCTTCGCCGTTGCGAATCAACCCGAGCAAAATATGCTCGGTACCGATGTAGTTATGCCCGAGGCGTTTTGCTTCGTCGATCGCCAAAGTGATGACGTTTTTGGCACGGGCAGAGAGTTCTTTGTCGGCGCGGGCTTCGCCTTCGCCGATCCCAACGATGAATTCGACAGAGTGGCGTGTCTGCGCCAGTTGGACCCCCAGATCTTCGAGGACCCGAGCGGCTACCCCTTCGCCTTCACGAATCAGGCCGAGCAGAATATGTTCGGTGCCAATGTATGAATGATTGAGCGTGCGTGCTTCTTCGGTGGCGTATTGCAGCACCTGCTTGGCACGCTTGGTAAATTTATCGTAAGCACCAGACATACATGCTCCCATCGCTGCTCATTGAGATAAGCCAGCGCTATGACGCGTCCGGAACCGGAGCGTCGGGGGTGATTTGCAGACTCAGGGCGATGCGTCTGCGCGGGATGTCGACGCGGATAATCCGTACCGTCACCGCCGCACCTTCACTCACCGCGGCGACTGCATCGCCGGTCAATTCGGACGAGTGGATGAGCCCTTCGACCCCTTCAGCCATACGGACAAATGCCCCAAACGGTGCAATCTGTGTGACCGTGCCCTGCACGACTTGGTTGACACTGAACGCCTCGGCAACCGCTGCCCATGGCTCGGTTTGTGTGCGTTTGATGGACAGTGCAATGCGTCGATGCTCGGTGTCAATATTGAGGATCATGACTTTGGTGCTGTCACCGACCTTGTAGGCGTCGCTGGGGTGTCGGACGCGACTCCATGACAACTCGGACAGGTGAACCAGTCCATCGGCACCGCCGATGTCCACAAAAATACCGAAGTCGCACACCGATGTGACCGTCCCCTCGCGGATATCGTTCACGGCTATTTCGCTTAGGAGCGCACCTTTGCGTGAATCACGAGACTCGGCGTTGGCTTGGCGCTCTGAAAGAATTAAACGATTGCGGGCGCGGCTCATCTCGACGATTTTGAGGCGTACCGTCGACCCAATCATGCGTGCCATATCGGCTTGCTTTTGGACCTCGTTGCCACGCCCGATGCCGCTGACCTGCGAGGTCGGGATGAATCCCCGTACCCCGTCGAGGTTGACCAGCAGACCACCCTTGTTGAAATTGATGACCTTGGTTTCGAGGACCACACCATCGTCAGCAACTTGCTGCAATTTGCGCCAGCTCCGCTCTTGACGCGCCCGATCGAGGGACAAGCTGACCCGTCCTTGGTCGTCTTCGGGTTGCATCACGTACACCAAAACCGTCGCACCCACTGCAATGGCGGAACGTTCTTCGTCCGTCAGTGTGTGCATGTCACGGGCGAGGACAACGCCCTCGGATTTGGCGCCGATGTCGATTACCAGTTCGTGTTCGTGGACCGCCAAAATGGTGCCATCCATGGTGTCGCCGTGTTTGAGGGATCGTAATTTGTCGCTTTGTTCGTTGAGGAGTGAAGCGAAAAACTCTTGGCTGCGAATGTCGAGGGTCGACTCACCCGCCGAGGTGCTGGTGGTGACTGCGTGTGTCTCTTCCATGATGCTCCTCTTGGGTCGAGGTGAAGTGCACCGCGCGAATGTACTAATACTGAACGAATTATACGGAGAAATGCGCTAAATGGCAAGGAAAAAGACTGCTGACGGTTGGTGAAAGAGTGATGAGAAAGAGCATGTTTGCGCGTCGTTCTTGGATGTTTCAGACGCTCCTTGTTGCGCACCGGGTCGCTCCAATCCTTTACGCCTTCGGCAGTACGCGAACCATGCTGACTGCCCCATGCCCGAGTCCGCTGGGTGCATGGGCCGCACGCGATGTGCACGAACCGCCCCGTGCCTGTGCACCGGCTGTGCGGCAGAGATAGACGCTGCGTTGTGTGCGGTTTGGTGTGTGTCATGAATGGCACCGCTGGGTGGGGACATAGTTGTATACTTTTGTGGCTTTAGAATGCGACGTTGCACGAATTTGGCTCTTCTGCTATACTAGCGCGCGTCATTTGACCTACGGGTCCACCGGTCTAAAGGGATGGTGGAATGGCAGGCAGAGAGGAGTCAGCGGAACGTGGAAGTGCCGACGACTATCGTGGCGCATCTCGCACCGGATCTCGATTGTATCGCTGCAATCTGGATATTTAAACGGTTTGGTGGAGCACACGACTATCAGGTGCGTTTTGTCCCCGCTGGTACGACGCTCGACAACCTGCCGGCCGACAGCGATCCGCATGTGATCCATGTCGACACCGGACTCGGACGATTCGACCATCATCAACGCCATGTGCGCACACTCAGTGCCGCAGAGTTGGTGCGCAGGTCGCTCGTCGGGCACGATGTTGCGCTCGAACGCATGATCCGCCAAGTTACCCTAATCGACAACGCCTTGCCCAGTGAGCAAGCGAGTAGCGATTTGGGGATGCTGGCTGACTCGTTCAACATCCTGTTTGAGAACGACCCCGACAAAGTCGTCGAGTTGATGTTGCCCAATTTGGATGCATGGTATGCCCACGAAGTGCGACAAGTCCAACTCGGTGAAGCATTTGCCAGTCGCATAGAGTTCCACACTCCCTGGGGGCGTGGTATTGCGATGCAAGGTCCATTCGGTGGATCATCGGTAATGGCCTACCGTGCGGGTGCGGTGCTGGCGGTGTATCGCGAAGAACGCCATAACTGGATGGGGATTGCAGCCCAATCGCGGTCGTCCGTTGATTTGACTCCATTGGCAGAGGCATTAACGCACGTTGATCCCCACGCAGATTGGTATCTGCATCCGAGCAAACGATTGTTGCTCTGCGGGACAGACAAAGCACCTGCCAAACGTCTATCGGCACTCGATATGCACGGTTTGATCCGCGTCATCGAAGGCCTTCACCTTGCGGTTCGCTGAACGACGTCAACGACGCCGACGTTTCGCTCATACCATAGTCCCGTCGATACTCCTGCGTTCTTTCTTTTGTTGAAGAGGAGCCACAATGCAAAAACAACGTGGTTCTACAAAGGCAGTTACCTCTGCCACACAGTCGGTGAGGAGCAGTATGACCAGTACGCCATTTACCCGGGCTCTCGAGCACCTTGGTGCCGACCAATTGGTCGAGTACTATCGCCAGATGATGTTGATTCGTCGCTTCGAAGAGAAGTGTCAAGAAATGTACACGCGCTCCAAAATCGGTGGTTTTTTGCACCTCTATGTGGGTGAAGAAGCAACCGGCGTCGGCGCCATCTCGAATCTGCAACCCCAAGATCACGTGTTTACTCACTACCGCGACCATGGTCACGCCATTGCGCGTGGACTCGATATTAATCCCCTGATGGCTGAACTGTTCGGCAAAGACACCGGATGCTCGCGCGGCATGGGTGGCTCGATGCACTTTGCAGATGTCACCAAAAACTTCTGGGGCGGCTATGCCATCGTCGGGAGCCATTTGCTGTTGGCTGATGGCGTCGCGTTGCAATGCAAAATGCAGAAAACCAACGGCGTCGTGATGGTCTTCTTCGGCGACGGTGCAACCAACGGCGGCGAATTCTACGAAGCCCTTAATTTCGCCCAACTGTGGAAGTTGCCGGTGGTATTTGTCTGCGAAAACAATCTCTTCGCCATGGGTACCCCGCTCGAGGTCCATTCATCAGTCACCGAAATCTACCGCAAAGCCAATGCGTTTGATATGAAGTCTATGCGCATCGACGGCAATGACCTGTTGGGCGTCCGAGAGCAAGTCGGCGAAGCCGTCGAGCATGCCCGGAGCGGCAAAGGGCCCGTCCTGGTCGAAGCAATGACCTACCGTTTCCGCGGTCACTCGGCCCAAGACACCCAAAAATACCGCACCAAAGAGGACGTCGAAAAGCACCGCAGTGCCGACCCCCTCGAAGCCTATCGCAAACTGCTCATCGACGAAGAAATCTGCCCAGCGTCGCGCCTCGACGCAATCGACGTCCAAATCGATGCAGAAGTCGATGCCTCGGTAGAATTCGCCGACAACAGCCCGGTCCCTGGCAACGAATGGTTAACCGATGCCGGCATTTATGCCGCACCGCTCGAAACCCTGACCGTCGATCCGACGCTCGTCTAGCTGAATTGAACGCGGTTGCCCGGCAACCCGTGAAGGAGATAGTGAATGGCGATCCTAACTGTACGTGAAGCGCTCCAGCAAGCCCTACACGAGGCCATGCAAGACGAGCGGGTATTTATCATCGGCGAAGACATCGGGCACTACGGCAGCACGTATGGCGTGACCGCCGGCTTCCTCGAGAAGTACGGCCCCGAGCGCATCCGTGATGCTCCTATCGCCGAAGCCGGCATCCTCGGCGTGGCAACGGGTGCCGCCATGGCCGGCATGCGTCCCATTGCCGAAATCATGTCCGTCAACTTCTCGTTGCTGGCATTCGACATCATCATCAACCACGCCGCCAAAATCTACAGCATGTTCGGCGGTAAGTTCTCGGTACCACTGGTGATGCGTACCACCAACGGCTGGACGCAACTGTCTGCGACCCACTCGCAGTCGTTCGACGCCATGTTTGCCTACATCCCCGGTCTGAAGGTGGTTGCACCTGCAACGCCTGCCGACATGAAGGGCATGTTCCGGGCTGCCATGGCAGATCCCGATCCGGTTATCTTTATCGAACACACGCTGATGTATGGCGTCAAAGGCGAAGTCCCCGATGGCGACTACATTGTGCCCATCGGCAAGTCGGTGCTGGCCCGTGAAGGCCGTCACCTAACTGTGGTAACGTATTCTCGGATGGTGCATTTGTCGCTCCAAGCCGCAGAGATTCTTGCCCAAGAAGGCATCGAGGTTGAGGTCGTTGACCTACGCACCCTGCGCCCGTTGGACATGAGTGTTGCGCTCGAGAGCTTCAAAAAGACCAATCATGCAGTCGTCGTGACCGAAGATTGGCAGTCATACGGCACATCGGCCGAAATAGCCACGCGCCTCTACGAGGCTGGATTTGATTATTTGGATGCCCCCATCCAACGCGTCAACTTCCGCGAAGTGCCGATGCCATATGCCAAGAACCTCGAACAGCAGGTCGTTGTCACCACCGAACGTATTGTGGCCGCCATCAAAAAAGTCTTGAATCGCAGCTAATCTGCGTTGACCGGAGGTAGGACCATGGCAGATATTACCATGCCGAAGATGGGCTTCGACATGACCGAAGGGTTGATTGTACGCTGGCTCAAAAAAGTCGGCGATCATGTCAACAAAGGCGAAGCCATTGCCGAAATCGAAACCGATAAGGTAACCATCGAAATCGAAACGTTCGTCGCAGGCACCATCAGCGAAATCGTCGCCGAGGCAGGCTCGCGGACGCCGGTCGGCGGAGTCATTGCACGGACGGGCGAAGCCGGTGCTGTAGCTGCCTCCAAACCCGCAGCCGCACCTACTGCGGTGGCAGTAGCGACCCCTGCTCCGGTGGCTGCCGCAGCTGCACCACGTGCAGCCGTTGCGACGACCAGCAGCACTGGCCTCAAGGCCTCGCCGATTGCCAAGCGTATGGCCAGTGAACACGGTCTGAACTTGGGTGATATCCAGGGCACGGGTCCGAGTGGCCGGATTGTCCGTGATGACGTCGCCGCAGCCATTGCAGGTAACCCGACGCCGGTGGCACGCCCCGCTGCAGTAGCAGCCCCCGCCGCACCAGTGGTTGCACCACCACCTGCCGCTGCTGCGGGCGCTACCGTTGTGCCGCTGACCAGCATGCGCCGCACCATTACGCGCCGCTTGACCCAGAGCTGGCAGTCTGCTCCCCACTTCTATGTCTCGATGGACATCGATATGGGTGCGACGCTCGAGCTCCGCAAACAAATCAATGCACCGTTGGCCAAAGATCAACAGGTGTCGATCAACGACATCATCGTCAAAGCCTGTGGCGTTGCGCTGGCCCAGTTCCCGTACCTCAACGCCTCGTACGTCGAAGAAGGGATCCAGCTCAACCCCAACGTCAACGTGTCGATCGCAGTGGCAATTGATTCGGGCTTGGTCGCACCGGTCATCACCAACACCGACAGTCGTTCGCTCGGCGGCGTTGCCCGTGAAGCCAAGCGCCTCATCGCGTTGGCCCGCGACGGCAAACTCGGCGCCGAAAACCTGTCAGGCGGCACGTTCACCGTCAGCAACCTCGGCATGTACGGCGTGACCACCTTCGATGCAATCATCACCCCACCCCAGTGCGCCATTTTGGCAGTCGGTGCCGTACGGCGCACGCCGGTATTCAAGGGCGACAGCAACGACGTCGTCGCTGCCAACATCTGCTCGATTACCCTGTCGGCGGATCACCGCATCACTGACGGCGCCGAAGCAGCCCGCTTTGTCGCCGAGATCAAGCGCCTCATCGAAAATCCGTTGTCGATGCTCATCTAGGTGTACAACGACGCCCCCCGGCGCATGCGCCGGGGGGCGTTTTGTGTGTGCGTGCGATTATTTGGCTTGTTCGTCGATATGGCGCACGATGTCGCTCATCGACAAGATGCCCGTGGGCCAGACACGCCCGTCGTTGCGTTCTTCGACGACGACCAAGCGATGGACGTGGTTGCGGTTGAGTGACCGGATGGCGCGGTCGAGGTCCATATCAGGCATGCAGGTGATGACACTCTGGGTCATAATCGAGCTCACGGGCCCGTTCATCACCTTGTCATAACTCGCGCCTTCCTTCCACGCGCTGAGCAGGTCTGTTTGTGACAAGATCCCTGCCAAATAGCCTGGACCATCCGTCACGACGACGGCGTGGATGCGATAGCGCTTAATCATCGCGAGTGCCTCGGCTACCGTGGTTTCGGTTTGGCACGAGATGACTCCTACATGCATTGCATCGCTGACTCGTTGTTTTGTCACGGCAGACGTCCTTTTCGTTCTATAGTCGGCACAAGCGGTGCTTCTATCATATAATTACCTACGTACAGGCAATCATAAACGATGTATTCAATATATGCGAGGAGTAGCCGTAATGGCCGATACAAAACGGATGCAAGCCGGCGACGTCACCCCAGAGTGGTTGCAATCACTCTCGTACACACTCGTGCCATCATCCAAACCAACTACCATCGATGGGGTCTATGTGAAAGACCTCAAGACCCATCTGGACGGGCGTGGCGACGTCATCGAGCTCTGGAGCAAATCCTGGGTCGAGAAGGAAGGTCTGGTTGTGCCGGAGCACGTCTACCAGAGCGCCACCGACTATGGTGTCACCAAATGCTGGCATCTCCACAATGTGCACACCGATCAGTTCACGGTCACCCGCGGCAAATTGCAGGTGGTGCTGGTCGACATCCGGCCATGGTCACCCACGTTTGGACACGTCAACTCCGTTATCTTGGGCACCGCACGCCCCAAACTCATCAAAATCCCACCCATGGTGATGCACGGCTGGAAGGCCCTGCACATGCCAGAGGTCATCGTCGTAAACCTGCAGTCGCATGTATATGACCCGGCCGATGAGTTCAAATTCGAATGGGATTGCGTCCTCAAAGAAGCCTGGGAACCGCTCAACGGCTAAGCACCCCCTTCAATCGCATGTGGTATATGCTCGATGTGGTCACCCGAAAGGGTGACCACATCAATGCGCCAATCACACTGCTCGAGGCCGTGCTCCTGCAAATAGCAGTACGCACTAGCGGTCAAACGGGCGATTTTGCGCGTGCCAATCGACGCCCGTGCCTGATCGAGTGCGCTTGTGCGCACCCGTACCTCGACGAACACGATCGTCGCAGCGTCGCGCGCGACGAGGTCCAACTCGCCATAGCGGCAGCTCCAGTTGCGCGCCACAATGACAAAGCCGCGGCGTTCCAAGAACGACGCGGCTCGGTCTTCGCCGGCATTGCCTGTCTGCCGGCGCTGGGTCATTATGGGTAAATACCGCGGGTAATGTAGGCTTGGGCGGTGCGATCGACAGCCAACAGATAGGCCGCGGTACGCAGTGGCATGCGCCGTGCCTGGGCGACCCCGTTGACTTGCTCAAATGCATTCACCATGATGCGTTCGAGCTGGGCATTGACTTCGCGCTCGGTCCAGAAGAACTCTTGCAAGCCTTGGACCCACTCGAAGTAGCTGACGGTCACACCACCGGCATTGGCCAAGATATCGGGGATGACCAACACGCCACGATCGAACAGAATCGCGTCGGCATCGGGTGTGGTAGGACCGTTGGCTGCCTCGATGACAATCTTGGCCTTGATGCGGTCTGCATTGCGGGCGGTGATTTGATTTTCGATGGCTGCGGGGATAAGAATGTCGCAGGGCAACTCGAGCAACTCCGCATTCGAGATGGCATCACCGCCCGGTGCACCGGCGACGGTCCCGGTTTTCTCATAATGTGCCTGCAACTGGCGCAGGTCGATGCCCTTGGCGTTGGCGATGCCGCCGCCACGGTCCGCGACGCCGACTATTTTGGCGCCCATCTCTTCGAGCAAGCGTGCCGAAGTGCCGCCGACATTACCGAAGCCTTGGATGACGACCCGTGCGCCGGCAATGCTGACGTTCGCGCCTTCACAGGCTTCGCGCAGGATGTAGACCAGTCCACGGGCGGTCGCTTCGTTGCGACCGTGTGAACCACCAATGTTGATGGGTTTGCCGGTCACCACTGCGGGCACGGTGTGGCCACGGTGCATCGAGTAGGTGTCCATGATCCAGGCCATGATTTGTGGGTTGGTGCCGATGTCAGGGGCGGGGATGTCGACTTCGGGACCGATGAGGAAGCTGATTTCGGTCGCATAGCGTCGAGTCAGCCGCTCGATTTCGCCCTGTGACAAGAGCGCTGGGTCTACGACGACGGCACCTTTGGCACCACCGTAGGGAATATTCACGACGGCGCACTTCCACGACATCAACATCGCCAGTGCGCGCACTTCGTCGATGTCGGTGTCTGGGTGGTACCGGATCCCACCTTTGGCGGGACCGCGTGTCGTGTTGTGCTGCACTCGATAGCCGGTAAAAATTCGAATTTGCCCGTCGTCCATTTTGACGGGGAAGTTACACGCGAACTCACGATGCGGGACGCGCAACAACCTCCGGTAACCGTTATCCAGATTCAGGATGTCGGCCGCAATGTCGAATTGCTTTTGTGCGTTGTGGTACGCATTCTCGGTGTGGATCGTCATTCCCTACTCCTCCTTGAGCGGTTGGTGACACAAGACCAATTCAAGTATAGCACTCTTCATTTGCGTATGCGAAAGAAAAAGCCCGCTCCGATGCGCGCCAGTGTATCGGTGATGGCCGCATCCACATACCCTAGGCGCCACGTCGCCGCCCCCATGCCCACCACAACAATACACAGTGCCACCACCCGAGGGATGCCGATTATCTCCCCGCCCAGGGCAAGTGCGACTGCGACCAACGCAATCAGTCCGGTCACTGCGATGCGCGGCAGGGGCACACCAATGCCTTCACGGCGCAAGGTGGGCCACAGGGCAGCGAGCAATGCGACCTCGGTCGCTATCGTCATCGCTGCTGCGCCGAGCGCACCATACACCGGGATAAGGAGCAGGTTGCCGCCGATGTTCACAATCGTCCCCACCAAAAACGCCCAGGTAATCGCCTGTTGGCGGGCGATTGCAATCAATGCATACTGCACCACACCCGTCGTATACGACAACGGGAGATACCAAATCAATACGCGCAAAGCCGTCGCTGCATCGGGCAGGTATGCAGTACCACCCAACACCCAGATCAGATCGTCGGCCAGTACCGTGACTACCACCACCCCTACCCACGCCACGAGCTGGAGCACACCGATTGCACGTGCCAGGAGCGGGTCCAGCGTGGCCCGGTCGTGCACGGCGCGGTGCGCCAGCAACGGAAACAACGCCCCGACGACATACGGCGGGATAATCTGGGTCAACGAGACGACTTTGTAGGCAGCATCATACAAACCGAGGACTGTGTCGCCTGCCACGGAGCGCAAAATAATCGCATCAAAGCGAAAAAACACCGTCAGTAACAAGCTGTTGAGCAGTAACGGCACGGCGCTGACCCACATCCGCCGCATCAGCGGCCAGTCCCATTGTGGCCCCGCACGGAATAACAAGCGCCGTTGGAACCACCACAACAACCCAGCGTTGAGGATCGTCGCCCCGAGTGCAACAGACCCCATCGCCACAATACGGGTGTCACTGGTAGGCAACCACAGCACCAGTGCAATACCGACCATGGTGCGCAACAGGCTGGTAATCATGACTACCAGCGCAGGCACCTCCATGCGTTGCGCTGCTTGGAACGAGGCACTCACCGCCGCCGCCGTCCCCGCTGGCCACAAATGCACCAACAAAATCGCCAAGGCGATTTGGGTGCCCCAACTCAGCGGCGGCATGGTATCGCGCAACGCCCACATCCCAAGCAGGGTCAGTGGGACGACCACCAGCGCCATCAACCAACGCATGGTGACGCCGACACCAAAGACATGTTGGGCTGCGTCGGGGTTGACTGCTGCTTCACGGACAGCCAAGTCGTTCAGCCCCCAGTTCACAATGGTCACCAAGTACATGCTGGTGATGAGCGCGACAAAGCTCCACGCGCCGCTCGCCTCAGGCCCAAGGGCACGCAATGTCACCGCTGCAAATCCCAAATCGAGTACTTTGCCAAAGATATTCGCGGCTATTGGAATGCTACTGTTTTTGAGAAACCGACCCATCGTCGTCGCCGTGTCGTCACGCCACCATCGCCGCCAACCCCACACGGCCACAGCCAGCATGGGGATGCAAATCAGCATCGAGACATAGAAAAGGGTGGTGTTGCTCACGGTCACTCCGTCGTTTCACGCCAGACCTGGGCCGGGTCGGCAAGGTCTATTTTGATGGTGCCATCAATGTCGCGGTGGAGGAGATGTTCGCCGCCGACGCGCCGCTGGGCATAACTCAAGCGTGCCGGAGCATCGCGTTTTTGCCCGCTGCGATAGATGATATGTGTGGGTGCGATGCGGGCCAAGAGTTCACGCGGCGGCGGCATCGCCCATGGCATCGAGACGACACGGATCCCGTCTTTCGGCCAATCCCCACTATCGGCCAACACCTCGGCACTATGTGCCACCAGTACCGCTCCACCCGCCCAATCGATGCGGATTGCGTGGGTGTCTATGATACGCAGCGTCAGACCATCATATGAAAACGTTGTGCCGTGCGCCACAATCCGACACTGGTACAGGGGTTGGCGACAGGCTTCAGCCATTTCGTCACGCAGTGCCTCCAAAACCCATACCTCGCGCACGCCGCGCTGGATGAGTGCTGCCCGCCCACCCTGCCACGCGACCCCGGGATGGGTGAGGATGAGTATATCAGCCACCCCAGTGGCAAACAGGGGTTGGTGGTGTGCCAACATGCTCAACAGCGTGGGTGCATCGTTGCCCGCATCGATGATGATCCGTGTGCCGTCGCGGGTGCGGACATAGACACTGTCGCCGGCACTGGCGGGGAACAAGATTTCGCCAGAATCGTTACTCTGTTGGCTTGCGACAAGCAGCATACAGAGCATCACAATACCCACCAATCCAAGCTGCCAGATGCGTTGTGCCATACGTACCTCTCGTCTCTGCGAAAAGGCAAGCATGGCACAACGGTGTTACCAAATCATTACCAACTGCACGTTAGCGCAGCGCGGTGATTTCGATTTCGACTTTGGCATCACGGGGCAAGCGGGCGACCTGGACCGTCGAACGTGCTGGTGGGTTGACCGTGAAGTGCTGGCCATACACCGCGTTCATGGCGGCGAAGTCGTTCATGTCAGCCAAAAAGACCGTCACTTTGACCACTTTTTCGAACGACGAGCCGGCTGCAGCGAGTACGGCAGTGATGTTTTCGAAGACCTGAATGGTCTGCGCCGTGACATCGCCCTCGACCATCACTCCTTGGGCATTGAGCGGGATCTGGCCCGAACAATACAGCATCGTGTCGGTCAGAATGGCCTGTGAGTAGGGTCCAATTGCAGGTGCGGCTTTGTCGGTTTTGATGACGGTACGGTTCATGTTCGTTCCTCGTAGATTACAAAAGTACATCCCTATAGTACTGTAAGTTTGCTGGTTCGGGGAAGGAGGCCTGGATGGTGCCACAGTTTCGAA
>JACCDP011551084.1_pt1 | contig 13020 bp, 15 predicted proteins | sample 7445841 | NCBI WGS metagenome assembly JACCDP01 (sample SAMN15323441, study PRJNA562643) | freshwater metagenome | isolation source: river surface water | place: USA:Blue River Watershed | collected 2017-08-17
GCAGATAGGAGGATAATTTTAGCTTTAGATAACCTAATAATTCCCTCATGGTAAGGTCCTCACCATCAAAATACAGTCCAAGCAAAACCGACAAGGCAATTGCGGGCTGCTCGTCTAATTTGAAGAAGTCACGCACTACTTCAATCTCACCTTTTACCTTTTCAAAATTTTCTGCTTTAAATTCTGAGTTTCCCGCTGCCTTATAGACAATTTCGATAGCGTCAATAAGTGGATTTGCTGAGTTGTTGAAGTTTATCATGCGTTAATTTTTAACAAACGTAAAAGAGCCTAGTGTAACCACATTACACTTTAGTGTGTCCAAAGTATCAACTTGATTTTTAGCACTATCCGAGAAGTTAATATGCTTGAAATGAGAGGTTAGATGATTACATAAAAATTTAATAATGAATGAGTTGTAATTTGTGAGTTTATTTAATATCTGGGTTTATTTGCATACATATAATATAAGACGTTGAATTTGCTTCCAATCTAAGACTGATTTCCAAAAATATTTTGAGCTTTGCGTTTAGGTTCTAATTACTCTTAATTACTTAATTTGAGTTCTTATGATTATAGATTTATGGAATGAGTTTGTAAGCGTTAATAGTTCTGAGGAGCAGCGAAAAATGGCATTGCAGCAGATTCACTACCTAAAGGGGGCTGATTTAATGCGGATTGCTAAAAATATTTTTAAGCAGTTAAATCGGGGCCAGCAGGTTTTTCAGCCAGAAGATATATTACAGTCTACTTATCAAAGACTTATTACGGCAAATTTAAATTCTGTATTACCGCCTTTACACAGTGATACTTCAGTTCTATCGTATATTAGAACAACCATGCGAAATTCATTTAATGATCATTTAAGAAGAAATGTCGAAAATGTTGAGTTAAATAATGATATTGATTTCATAGATGACTTTAAAGGTTTTGAGATTAGGAATTTACTTATAAAATTTGCAAAGGTTAAAAGAGGCTGCTCAGAGTTACTTGAACGTAGGGGAAGTGGCTATACTTATGCCGATTTGATTAATATTTTTCCTGAGTATAGAAATGTTTCTGTGGGAGCTTTGACTCAAAGATTTGCAGAGTGTCGTCGAGCATTTTCCGAGTTTTTAAATTGTTAAGTATATGATTCTTTTATTACCACAATATGACAACCAGAGAGAGTATTACTTAGAATTTTATTTTTCAAAACTTAGAACTCTTGAAAGTAAAAAACACTTTGTGCAAAACTTTAAAGATATTTATTTAATTGATTTTCTCAACAAGTTTACTGAGTTAATCATATGTAATCCATTTTACTCTTCAGCAATATCTCAATTTGCATCAGAGTATAAACTCTCTGAAAAAAAACTTACTAAATATCAGAGATTATTTTATGTAGATATTTATAAAGCGAGTCGATCTGAGAATAACAATAATGATATAGAGATTTTATACCAGCGACTTTTAGATTGTAATAGGTCTTTTCGCTTTCTTGTATCGCTTGAAAAAGAAGATGTTTTTTTGAGACTTATAACTTTTAATAACAAGTTATCAGAAACTAAGTCTTGAAATATCAATTTTATATTCTGTTGAAAATCAAATTACTGCAGAAAATTCAAAATAAATATTCTGTCCTTACAGAGATTAGGCATTCTTTTCACGTCTTATGTTTGTTGGCCAACCTACATCGATTTGCTCTTTCAATTTTAATAGCAATTGTTAAAAACGACAAGGTAAGGGTGAGAGATCTTAAGTAGTTATAGCTCTCCAATTTTTAAAGTGTAATCCAATTACATCTTCATATTCTTTATTTGTAATATGAACATTACAAATATTGATGAGGTTTTATTGGGGCCTCGTGAACAACAATTAGTTACGAAGTTAGTTGGTGCCGATAAACAGGAGCTAATTAATGGATATAAGTGGCATTATCTAGTTTCAATCAGTGGTATGGATAAAGTGATTATTCATCAGGCTACAAACAGTTTCAGGGCATTTCACGGAATGAAAAGCTCATTTGTTGATGAGCTGCAAAAAATGAACCGACCAAAATTTCAAGATTTACTTTTTTTGACCACTTTGTATCCAATTTTAATGCCTTTGGGTCACTCAGCTAATAGAATGATTAAAATTGAGGAGCACTTACCCAAAAAAATAAGTACTCTAATAAAAGTGGGCTGTGGTTATTTGTTTTATTATCATCAATTAGAGATACTCTATTCCGGACTTACTAATTGCTCTCATGCTGAAGCTGTATTATTTAGAAAAGATTGGAATTTAAAGAAGGAGTATACGCGTGATGTTGCGAAATCAATAAAAATAAATTCTCACATAGATTTATTTGGACTTATTAAACAGTATTCAGTAAATGAAAATTTATTTTTCTACCAGGCAAATTATCATGGGGCCTATCATCTTTTTGAGCATATTAATAGTAGCTTAAGGCCTTCTTAATTTTTTCTTTTATTTCATTCTTTAAAGCAACTGGTGAAATTACTCTTATTGATGGCCCATGTCTTAGAAGGAGGGAGAGCAGCTCTTGCGTGTAATATGTTTCAATTTCTATAATCTTATCCGATTCGCTAATTATGGTTTGGCTTGAATGTAGGGGTGATTCTTTCCAGCTTTCAAATAAATGACTGCTGATGACTTCAATTTTGATTTTAATTGGTTTTTCAAGGTGGCTATGTAAGATGCCGATTGTGTATTTAAAATAGTCTTCTGCGGAGAAATCAGGGTCGTTTTTAAATTTAGCAGCGGAGCTTTCTATTTTTGTAATCCTAGATAATTTAAAAACTTTGGTTTTGTCTTTTTGAGGTGTAAAATGATCAAAAGCAACTAAATACCAGTTGTTAGCGTATTGTTTTATGATATATGGTGACAGTGTCCTTTCAGTTGCTTTCTCGTTGGGTTTTTCATAAAAGACATCGATCGCTTGGTTTTCTTTCATGGCCTCGATGATTTCGGGTATCCACTTCGAACCACTATCTCTAAATGAAGGGCCTAAACTGATTGGAGTAAAATTTTCAATGTCCTGAATTTCGCCTTTTCTGTTTTTCTTCTTTAAAATCTTATTTATTACCACACTAAGTTGAGTGCCCATGCCGGATCCTGAAAAAATGCTAAATAAGCTGTTTGCAACTAGTAAAAGGTTCTTTTCTTTCTCGCTTACCATATCATCAAAATATCTGAATCCTTGCACTGAGTAGCGGTATCCTCCACCGGTAAACTTTATCACTCTCCCTTTTCCCTCAGTAGTTTTGTCTGAATTTTTATTCCAGTATATGGCAACGCCTTTTGCCTTTACAAGTTCTCTCAATTCACCTACAAGCTGTTTAGTACGCTCGTCTGATATACTTTTCTCTCCAGCTGGTAAACTTCTATTTATGTAAGAAGTAAGTTTCTTTACTCCTGGAATATGTACCCCTTCTGCTAGTAGGTCATCTATTATTTTAAGCTTCAAACTATCGTTGGACATCAGGTTTGATTTAAAGTGTAAAACTATTACATCCCTAGGTGCTATTGTTGTATTATAATTAAATTAATACATATGAATAAAGAAACCAAATCATTGATTAATAGTTTGCTAGTCATTTTATTATATTATTATGCACTCAAAGGACTTGTCAAGTTATTCTGGTTCACAAATGATCAAGATATGTTCAAAGGCAGGGTACATTTCTCAGGGCTTCTACTTATTTTGGTAACAATCATTGGTGTGATTGTGCCGTATCATGTATTTCCAATGTTTGTGACCAATTTGGTCTACTATGTAATAATCTTCTTTCATCTTTTTATTTTATTGATTGGTTGTTTTTATAATGTACTTAAAGGGTAGAAAGTTGCTTTTGAGCTGAACAGAATCACAAGTGTAATTTGTCTACACTGCTTGCATAGTATTATTGCAAAATCGATTTGACTATTGAAAAATTAGCTCTCTGATTTATTTGAGGGGTAAGGGTCTAGTAATTATGGACAGGGATAGCTTTTACTAGCTAGGATACAATTGTAAACAAATACTAAACATATGAATCAATTACTTATGGAAAGGTATTTGACACATTCTCGTGTCAAAAAAAATGAAAAGTCTGAGGAAAAAGTTGAGGAAATGTTGTTTGTCTATGGGTACTGGGTTGATTTAGTCGATTATGGGGGAGAAAAAAAGGAAAGGTATAAATTCTTGGATGGCAATGATGAAGTAAGAAAATTTTACGAGGGGTTGCTTGAAGACTATGTATTACAAAGGGAATATGTAAGATTTTTAGACATGGGGGTAGAAAAAAAAGTAAAAAATAAAGAGGGAGTTGCTTCAAGTTTTACAAAAGAAAATGTTAGCAAGTTCATTGCGCTTCGAAAATTAGATAATTCTTTAGAAAAATTATCTAAATCATCGGATGAAAAAGATGATTTTCAGGGCGACATGGAAAAAGTGCAACTAGAAAAAGTAATAAAAGTTGCAAAAAGGGTCAAAAGACGAAGCGAGACGTCAGAAGAAAATCTTGACCTCAAAAAAAGATTTCCAGGGAGGAAGTTAGTACCCGTCTTTACGCCGGTAGATCTGATAAAAAGAGAAGTAAAACATGTCAAAAAAAAGAAAAAACTGGTTTAGTCCTTTTAAGAGCTTTCATATAGATAGACGGGTATTATAACAATAAAAAAATTTTCTATGAGTTTAGTTGATATTGTAAAACATCATTTTGGTGAAAATGAACTGGTTTTTAAAGAGCCAAAAGATGAATTAAAGCTTGGGTCGCAGATAGTGGTAGGTGTTTCCCAAGTCGCATTTTTGGTGCAGGGAGGTAAAATATTACATGAGTTTCAAACTGGTACTTATACAATTTTAAATCAAAATGTACCTATTTTAAATAATTTGGTTAATCTGCCATTTGGCGGTGAAAGTCCGTTTAAGTGTGAAATCTGGTTTGTAAATCTTGTTGCAAAACTCGATTTAAAATGGGGTACTTCAGTTCCATTTCAAATTGAAGATAGAAAGTATGGCATTATTGTTTCTGTTAGGTCATATGGACAGTATGGTTTTCAGATTTTCAACCCTCGGTCGTTTTTTGAAAGTTTAGTGGGTACATTCAGTTCATTTTCGACCGATAAACTTAGTGATTACTTAAAGGGTCGTATAATAACAGAACTAACAGCATCAGTTTCTGAGGATATTGATAAAAATAAGAGTTCAGTAATTGACTTGCCATCACGTTTGTCTACGCTTTCAGAAACTACCAGAGACCGAGTCAGTAAAATATTTGATTCATATGGGGTTAAGCTAGTGAGTTTTGATATCATGTCCATTAATATCCCAGATGGTGATCCTTCATTTTTGAAGTTAAAGGAGTCACGGGCAATCTCAGCGAAGATTAAAATGTTGGGATTGGACGTATATAAAATGGATCGTGGATATGATGTACTCGAAACGGCTGCTAATAATGAAGGAAGTAATGCTTCTGGTTTTTTAAATGCGGGACTCGGACTAGGAGCAGGTTATGGCTTAACTCAGCAAATGAGAATTGACATTGCTGAAGTAAAGTCGTTTGAAAGCCCCACTTTATATTATTTATTTCAAGACGACCAGCAATTAGGTCCTTTCACAAGGCAGGTTGTAATGGACATGGCTAAGAAGGGTTTAGTTAACAAAGTTGCTTTTTTATGGAAAACAGGAATGGATCAGTGGGTTTCAGTTGAATCTGAGCCAGGGCTATTTAGTATTATAATCGAAAAATCTTCACAAACTCCACCACCTTTTAAATCTCCTAGCTAAATGAAAAATACTTTTAGAAATTTATACCTATTGTCACTGTCTGCTACTTTGTTATTTCAATATCTTTTTGGAGGAATAGGAATGGAAAGTTTCTATTTGCTTTTATTTTATTTATCCAGTTACTTCTGTCACATCTTTTTTAAAAACAACAATTATTCGGGTGGATTTAAGGTATTTTTTTTGTTTTACAATTTGATAGTTCTTCTTTTGATAAGTATATTTTTTCTAGTCCTGGGTAGTCTAATCTTTGAAAAGATTCTTTTTGCCGTTTCAATTTCTGTTTTACTATCGCAAGTACTTCTTCTTATTGTGTATAAAAGACAAAATAATTATGAGTAAAACGTGTAATACATGCGGGGCCCCACATAATAACTATGAAGGCGTATTATGTGAATATTGCAATAGCAGTTTAGTCATTGAAATGATGCCAAAGGGTATAAAAGATGAATTTCCGCTTATTAAATACGAATTTCTTGTAAAAAACTACAAGCGGGCAAGTTCATTAGCCGACAGCTATTTGAAAGGTGACCCAAAAAATATACCTGCGTGGGGGTATAAAATTCTTTCATCTGCTTTTACGGATGATGGCTTGGATGTAAATAGGTTGAATTACAATCTAAAATCGTTTTTTGAGCTTCATTTATTAACAGAAAAGACCATGGTCGTTTTGGAAAAAATCTTACTAGCCGAATTAATTGCATCAAATGATAATGCTAGATTAATAATAGATGAAAGCAGTAAGGAGTCACTTTTGGAGCTAATCGGGGTAAAAAAATTTCTGTCACTATCTGAATTTTTACATGGAGTAGATGTGAATAGACGCAATGACTTATATCAAAATTTATTTGAGAGAGATATCTTATTTGAGGAAGCGGCAAGATTAGTGGTTCAGCATCAATGTGGTTCAACTTCTCTTTTACAGCGAAAAATGAAGTTGGGCTATAACCGCGCTGGTCGATTAATGGATCAATTGGAGGTCTCAGGAATCGTAGGCCCATCAAAGGGTAGCGCATCGAGGGATGTGCTTATAAAAAATGAAGCTGTATTACAAAATTTATTTGACTAAGACTATGAGTGTAATTGATATCCGCTTAATTGATTCTGGATTTGTGAAAACCGGGTTGTGCAGCACCCTATGGGTCAATGCAGATGATAGTTTTCGGGCTGGCTTTTTTGTATTTCAAGAAAAATTGCGACTAGTAATAAAAGTAGACCCTGATATGTATTACGTTAGTAACGTACAGCCTGAGAATGTGGGCCTTGGCTTTAGAGCAGGACTCAGCTTATATAAATTAGCTCTTGAATCCCAATCCTCGAGCATCTGGAGGAGTGGTAGGCTTCAAAAATCGACTTTGCTACATAGGTTACAACTTCGATGGGTTCTTTTTAGCAATCACTATCGTTTATTGCCCAATTACTATTATTTATGGGATGATTACATCAAACAATCTCAGATTGACCGGTAGTAAACTACCTATTTGTTAATTATATCTGATTAAATTTTATGAAAACACTAATTATACACCCAGAAGACAGGACAACTGATTTTTTACGCGGTATTTATGCAACTCTGCCAGAGCATACCTTGATTACAAAAGGGACTAAAGCACATGTAAACTCGCTTATCGATACCCATGACCGAGTTATAATGTGTGGTCATGGAACCCCTATGGGTTTGTTATCAGTAAAACAGTTTGAGTCTTTCGAATATGTTATTGACAGTAATACAGTCCCCCTAATAAGAGGTAAGGAATGCATTTACATTTGGTGCAACGCTGATAAATTTGTTCAGGCAAATAGTCTAAAGGGCTTGTACAGCGGTATGTTTGTTTCAGAGGTCAACGAGTCAATTTTGATGGGAATAGGTATCGTGCCTCAAAAGGTAGTTGATCAGTCTAATGATTGTTTTGCAAACAATATGGGGTGTAGCATAAAAATGAGCCTTTCCGAAATTTATGAGCGTGTAATACATAATTATGGCTTACTTGCTAAAACAAACATAATTGCAAAGTATAACGCCAACCGCTTGTTCTTGGATATCTAAAAAATTTGTAACACACACCATGCAACTTAGCAAGGGTATACTCTTAGCATCGAAAAGGGACTAAATCTCGAAGATTAGTGAAGGAAAAATCAATAACGGCTCGAACTTGGATAAATTATTTCTTCTTTTAGGACAGAAGCAGGGGTGGTCCTCTTTTTCTTTACATTTATTTCGAGTTGACCGATTTATTTTTTTTTACATCAAAGGCTTAAATGCTGTGTCCTGCATTTTCGCTTTTTTGATCTACATTTAATCAAAACTAGAACTATGGACATTATTAATGATCTTGACTTGTCTGATGCCCCGGAATTTAAACATGGTCCCTCTGTTGAAGCACAGGATATTTACAACGATATTACACTAAGTGTTATTGAGCATCTTAAGAGGGCGCATAAAGAATATCAAAGGGGATATTCATGTCAATTATGCAGTGATGAGATAATGAGTCAGATTTTAATTTCAGAGGATAAATTTATTGAACTATATAAAAGAGAGTTTAATATTGAAGATTGATTATATATACAGGAAGTTTAAATTATCAGAAGTGTTAACTCGATGAAATTATAAACTACACTGGATAAATCTCTTTTTTATCCCGTTGCAAAAAAGCAGATAATTTTATATATTGAAAGGCTCCAACTTTTATATATCGAGGTGATTGAAAGACTAAATTGAATTTATTAGCAAAATGAAAAACGTAAATGTCTTACTTTCTTTCTAAGTCTGATTTTCAGCTAGCCTCTTCCTGCCCCCAAAAATTAGTATATAAAAAGGCTTACTATCCAACTGCTAACGATACTAATGAATACATGCAACTTCTTGCCCAGGGAGGTTATGTAATTGGGAAGATGGCTACTTTTTTATATCCTGATGGGATAGAAATAGAGGGTAATACTCAAGATTGTATTGAGCAAACTAATCGACTTTTGCAACAAGAAGAGGTGATACTTTTTGAGCCAGCTATTCTTTCTGGCCAAAAACTTATCCGAGTAGACATACTTGTGAAAAAGAAAAATCATTTCCATTTAATAGAAGTTAAGGCAAAGTCACATGACACTGATGAGGAAAAGTCTGGTGCAAATGCGAAACTAAAAAAATATATAGAGGATGTTGCTTATCAGTATACTGTTCTAAGAGAAGCATTCCCTGGCTCGTCGATTCAATGTTCTTTATTAATGCCAGATAAAGCTAAGAGAACGAGTATAGATGCATTGGCAGGTTGGTTTACTATTAAGAAAAAAACTATCAAAACCGATGAGGAAACTGAAGAGTTACCTGCGCAGCAGAAACCTGTTTTCAATAAGCCAGATGTAATATTCAAATATGAAGATGATCCCAAAAGAGATCAATATATTGGCCTTCTTCATAACGAGGGCATTTTGGAGTATCGCGATGTTACTAACGAAGTCCTTGAATTGGAAGCTGAAATCAGCAACCGAGCTAAACGGTATTTAAATATATTAAATCAAGGAATTACTGATTTTGATTACTCTATTTCAAAGTCTTGTAAAGGTTGTGAGTTTAATACTCCCGGACAATCGAAAAATGGCTTTAATGAGTGTTGGGGTGATTTGGCACATGATGGGCATCATATTTTTGATTTGTACCATGGTGGATCAATCGGGCATCCTAAGCATGGATATTATTTAAATGAGTTGATTTCAGAGGGTAAAACTCATCTTTTTGATGTGGATCCGGAGCGATTAAAGAGTAAGCAGGGTGAGTTAGGGCCAAGGGGTACTCGACAACTTGTACAAATAACGAACACAAAGTCTAACTCAGAGTGGATTTCGGATGAATTAAAAACTGTGCTATGTTCTCTCAGCTACCCTTTACATTTTATAGATTTTGAAACTTTTACTGGTGCTCTACCTTACCACAAAGGGATGAGGCCTTATGAAGCTATTGCTTTTCAATGGAGTTGCCACACGATTAAATCACCCGGCGCTACTCCAATACATGCTGAGTGGATTCATACGGGGCCAATGTTTCCAGATTCTAATCAATTTCCCAATTTTGAGTTTGCTAAATCTCTGATGAAGCAAATCGGTTATTCCGGTACGCCACTCATGTGGGCAACACATGAGAATACAATTCTGAGGGCAATATTAAATCAGATGGAAGTCTACCAATTTGAAGATGAGGTTTTAGAAAGATGGTTGACTTTAACTACCTCTAGTGAAGATCGTGAGGGTAGATTGGTGGACATGAATAGGCTTACACGTGATTACTATTTTCATCCCTATATGAAAGGTCGAACTTCTATAAAGAAGGTTTTACCCGCTATCTGGACTCATCATCCCTATTTACATGAAGTTGAACATTTCAAAGCTTATGTTCCTGAGGAGTTTACATCTGGAGTATTGGATCCATACGATACACTGACTGCCGGTATCAGCAACGAATCGGATGATGAGGTAGTAAGTGAAGGTACTGCAGCCATGAGAGCCTATCAGCGGATACGATTTGATGATACATTGACCGAACAGCAAAAAAATGAACTTCGTTACCAGTTACTACAGTATTGTAAATTAGATACAATGGCCATGGTAATCATTGCACATCACTGGGGTTTAAAATGAATGTATCATTCATTGAAAAAATAAGAGTATGAATAAAATTGAGTTTGATATTGAAAAATTGATTGAATTCTATGATGTAAAGGATTCTAATAAGGTCAAGCCAGCTTCATCTATAACTGCAGTAATCGGTGAAGATTTAGTAGCAGGGTTATTTAAACATTTTCTACTAAGTAAGAACAATAATGAGTCTGTCCGAATAATTGAAAAAATAAAAGCAGCCGGAAAAAAAGGAAAAATGTTGGATAGGTGGATTGTGCTTGCGTCGGAAGATGGTAAATCAATATTATATCAAACGGAAATTAAAAATTGGTCTGCTCATTCTTTGGGGGGGGAAGTCGTTCGAAGGACTAGATTATGAACAAATAAAAAACGAGGGAATAATAAATTTAAATAAAATATGGGGGATAAATTCTGATTGCTCAAGTTGATGCCTTCAAGCAGTGGTATGGTAATCGTTATACAAATGAAGAATATTCCCGTATACAACATCTGCTTCCCAGTTTGATTTATTTTGAAGTCCGTAAATGCGAGAATGGCACTCTTGCAATAATAATGTCTACTTGCTTGACGAACTCAGTGAATTCCAAAGAGGTAAACTCTCTGTTGATTTTTAATCAAAATGGGGCATTTTCTAGATACGAGTTAAATGATTCCTCAATTGAAGGGCTAATTAGTACTGAAAAAATGTTTGAATATGTGTTAGATAGTTCTGTGCCCATATACACTTATTGATTGCTATTTATCGCAAAGATCATTTTTTTGTAATTTAGGGATATGCAACACCGCTCTGCTAATACCCGTTACCGCATCATCGACCGTTGTCTTCGCGATAAACGTAATCCTTATCCAACCCTGGCTTATTTAATTGATGCTTGTTCTGAAGCCCTGGATAAGGACAGCGATGTAGGGAAATCCACAATTCAGCATGATTTACAAGATTTGAGATCGGGTAGGGCTATTCCTGGAAAACGCGCGCCAATTGAGTATAACAAGCTAGAAAAAGGGTATTATTACTACGACCCCCATTTTTCTTTGGATAGTTTACAACTCGAGCAAGATGAGTGGAACTCACTTCGTTATGCCGTTGCCGAGTTGAGCCGTTATAAAGGCGTGCCCATTTTTGCTCATTTTAAATCTGCAATTGATAGAATCGATAGTGCTTTTGAGTTAGGACTTGGAGCACAAGATGATTCTGTAGACAAAATTGTTCAGTTTGAAACGAGTAATTCTACGGCTGGTCATGAGTGGATATATGATATTTACTATGCGACCAAGGAATCTTATCTCATTGAGTTCCGCTACGAGAACATCTACCGAAATGAAAAGCGTCGCCACCGAGCAGTTCCTTATTTATTAAAAGAGTTTCGTAATCGGTGGTATATGGTAGTGTGGTCTATTGAAAAGGAAAAGTTTGCTACTTACTCACTTGATCGCATTATTGAATTGCAAGTAGTGAAGGAGCAACAGAAGAAGAGAACAGATTTTGATGCTGCGCAGTTCTTTGCCGATTCTGTTGGCATTTTTGCTCCAGGGGGTAAACCGCAAAAAGTGGTGCTTCATTTACTTTCGCCTTTTGATAGGCTTGTGCAACTTGACCCCATTCATCCTTCTCAAAAGCTTTTGAAAGCTCCAAAAGAAGGCGTACGTATCGAACTAAAAGTGCACCTTACTTATGAGTTAAAAAACCGCATCCTCTCTATGGGCCCTGCTTGCAAAGTAGAAGCGCCTACAGTACTGCAATCAGAGATAAAGGCGCTTATTAATTCAATGAAAAAGCTTTACTAAGACCACGTCGGGATATCTGCAGCTTTTTAATACTAATTGCAACGCTGGGATCTAGATAAAATCCAACGCCAGCACCTATGCTTGCAAAGTGAATTTGATGCGCTATATATACTAGTTGTTTGTTGATTCTAAAAAACCAATAGTCATTGCTTTCTCTTAGTTCAAACACTACCGGCCTACTGAGGTCTATTTTAAAGAAAGGGTCATAGTAGCGATGAAAAACGGGACGATGATTCCTTTCAAAGTGTAACACGCTGCACCCACGTCCTTCTGTTGATAGGCAAAAGCGGTTAAGTCGACTGAGCTTCTGGTCAAATCCCCAGATAATTCCAAACTGACCAGGCCCTTCATGAGAATTTAGTTCAATGCGACATTGAATCAATACATTTTTGAGTGATTCAATTTTAGGGAAAATTGAGAAATGATGCCAGCTGTCGGAATCTTTATTTTCAAGTTGGTAGCCATTTTCAGTGATTTCAGCTTTTTCGCTGTTTTTGTTAGATAATTCCCATCCGTGACGATTATCAATAAAATCATCCTTTAAAATCATTTCAAATGGAGCTGGATTATCGGCGGTTTTTAGATTTTTCATTTTCTATTGTTTTAGATTTTAAAATTGAAATAAGGGAGATCTCATGTGCAATGCTTTGCATATTACAATAAGCGAGTAAGCAGGATGGGTCTTTTGAAAGAAAGAAGGGGCCATTTTCAAGTACATAAGATTGTAAAAAGGACCCTGCAATAGTTCTTACTCTTTCTATACGAAGTTCGCTGAGTGGCTTATCCATCGGGTTCCAATCGTTTTCTTTTCCTTGCTTTTTCATATTATTAATTACATCGATGTCTCGCCAATTAAC